>Ga0209467_1002354_pt1 | contig 13702 bp, 13 predicted proteins | sample Higcelwee11metaG_FD_187175 | JGI IMG/M metagenome (GOLD analysis project Ga0209467, IMG submission 187175) | Freshwater pond sediment microbial communities from the University of Edinburgh, under environmental carbon perturbations - High... | ecosystem: Environmental > Aquatic > Freshwater >...
AACGAGTTTAAGCCCGCCCCGGCCATGAGCTTTAGCCTCAGAGGCAGCCCAAAGCCTTCGACCTTTCTCGTCAAGATGGGGCCATATAGATTGATGTCGAATGCGCATTCGGTCGATTTTTTCCATGTCCAGCATCATGCCAGAAATGGAATGAAAAGTCTATATTATTTTTGAACAGCCCCTTATTGTTTGAGTTGGTTTCTTTCATCATTTGCGCTAATTGAGCGCCATCAATTTTATTTTAAATGGATACGGCATCTTTTGATAAGAGAATAGGACACTGCGATGGCAATAATCAAAGCGGCAATTCCCGCAATGGTCATGGGGTCATAATCTTTAACTTCAAGAATGATCACTTTCCGCGAAATTGCGATCAATGCCACCTCAAGAACAATTTCAGAATGGACAACATTTTCAGTAAGATAGGCTTTGATTGTTTCCAGGAGTTCCACGCCGATCAGCAGTATCAGAAAAAATCCGAAGATGTCGAATAACTGATCTATGCCGAGCCAATATCGCGGGGGCGCAAGAATATCCTTGATGATCAATATGCCGAGCTCGACGGTTGATATCAAAATCACGATCACCATCATGGCGATCAAGGAAAAAATGATAGTCTTTTCAAACTTTTTTAACATGATATGCACTTCTCCGGTCTCCTGAGCCATTTATCAATTTCAACCGCAAGAATTATGGTCAGGGACGCCAACAGCACTTCGCCCCATTCAATAATGGAAAGGGGGGAGGTTTTGAACACCCATTGCAGTGCCGGCACATAAATGACACACAGATGCGCAAAAATAGAAGCCACCATGCCATACAGCAGCACAGGATTGCCGAAGGGGTTTATTCCAAAGATGGAGGCCGACTCGGAGCGGACATTCCATGTCTGGAAGAATTGAAAAAATACCATGGTGGTGACGGCAATCGTCCTTGCCTGTTCCAGCGAATCACCCGACCGCAGGGCAAGGATAAAATTCAAAATGACCCCGATGGAGATGACCAGTCCTATCAGCACGGTCCTCTGAATTAACAGCGAAGACATGATCCCTTCGGACGGCGATCTTGGGGGCTTATCAATAATGCCTTTTTCTCCCGGCTCAAAGGCAAGGGCAATCACCTGAAGCCCGAAGGCCATGTTGATTTGATCGCCGGGGACTAAATCTTCACTGTTGATCTCTTTTTCTTGGCCGTCCCTGAGCGCTTTGGCTTTGGGCACCACCATCCGCGTCAGCGCACGGACGCTCCGTTCGGCTTTGTATTCCTGAACATAACCGATTATTGCATTGACCAGAACCACGAATAATATAACAGCGGTATCCGTATATTCTGATAGAAAAAAAGTGACAAGGGCCGATATCAGCAGGATATAGATCAGCGGGCTGGTGAATTGATGGATGAGTATCTTGAGTTTGCTGATCCGTTCCTGCTCTGCAAGTTTGTTGGGACCATGTTTGGAAAGACGGCTTTGGGCTTCCGAATCACCCAAGCCATCCTGGGAGGATTGAAGGATATTGAGGATATCCTTAATATTTGTCTGATACCCATTCATATTGATAAAAATCTAACTTAATTTAATGTATCATTTTTATGAATATCAATTTTTTCAGGTTCGCACAGCAACTCTGGATTTACAGCGATCTGCCCGCATTTGCGGCATTGCCACCGGTCATTGTGAACCTTGTTGTGGCATTATGCCGGCGGTTTTTTTGGTTTCCGTGCCGCACCAGTCCACCTTTTTGCCGGTTCCCTGAACCTTGCAGATTTTGTTGGCATCCAGCGCAACGGCGCCGCAATTGGCGCAAATGAACGCTTTTGTTTCTTTTGGAAGGGGAACATGTTTCTTGTCAGTCATTTTGTGAATCGCCTTGAATGAATTTTCTGTGATTTGCATAACGATTACCTTGTAAAATATAATTTGATAAATACAATTTTTAATTGATATTTTACAAGAGATTATAACTTTTTTTAAATGCTTTACACGAGGAGGGTTATCCAGATGAAATTGAAAACTAAAGATGGCGGGTGGAGTCCTTATCTGGCGGGGGCGCTGGTAGGTCTGCTGGCAATCGCATCCGTGTATGCAACCACACAAATAATAGGAAAAACGAATTATCTGGGCGCATCAACCACATTCGTGCGGGCTGCCGGATTTTTGGAAAAAATGGTTTCAGCCCAATATGTGGCAGCCAATGAGTACTTCAAAAAGGAAAAAGTCCGTGTGGATTGGCAATTTATGCTGGTGATCGGCATTTTTTTCGGGGCGCTGATTTCTTCCCTTACGGACAAAAGCTTCAAGATTGAGAACGTGCCGCCCACATGGGAGGAAAGATTCGGCCCGTCCATCGGGATGAGGGCGATGGGAGCATTTCTGGGGGGCATCGTCGCCATGATCGGGGCCCGGATGGCGGATGGGTGTCCGAGCGGACATGGCTTAAGCGGTATGATGCAGTTGTCGGTCAGCTCGTTCTTGGCCTTGGCGATGTTTTTTGGCGCAGGGGTGATTGTGGCAAATCTCTTATATAAAAGGAGGTCTTCATGACGATTGATCAATTATTGGGACTGATCACCGGCATCGTATTCGGATTTCTTTTGCAAAAAGGCAGGGTGCTTCGCTTTGATAAACAGGTCGGCGCCATGCTGTTGCAAGACATGACCATATTCAAATTCATGCTGTCAGCGATCCTTGTCGGAATGGTGGGGATCAATTTAATGTCCGATTTGGGTATCCTTACCCTGAGCCATAAGCCCATGAATATGGGCGCTGTGATCATCGGCGGCGCTCTTTTTGGCGCCGGGTGGGCCGTCATGGGGTTTTGCCCCGGCACATCCATCGGCGCGCTGGGCGAAGGCCGCTGGCACGCGGTCTTTGCCATTATCGGCATGATTGCCGGCGCTGCAATTTATGCCGAGCTCTATCCGTTCTTCAAATCGACCGTGCTTGCCTGGAAGGATTTCGGAAAAATCGGACTGCCTGAAGTTACTGGAATATCAAAATGGGTCATTATCCCGTTGTTTTGGGCGGCGGTCATTGCCTTGTTCATTTTTTTTGAAAAGAAAAAAGTATAGGCATGTTTGAATGTAAGTATTCAGAAACCAGAATTCAGAAGGTTTGTGGTGGAAAACAAAATATCTAAATATAATAATCTCTTATCGGGGGAAATCCATTAAACGCCACGGAGCTGTAGGTGACGGTGTAAGCGCCGGTGGTGAACCAGTAAAGACGATCCCCGATGGCAAGATCCTCCGGCAGGCTGTATTTTAATTTTTCATACATGATATCGGCGCTGTCACAGGTGGGGCCTGCAATCACCACTGGTCCGGTTTCCCCTTTTTTCTCCGTATAAATGGGGAATTTAATGGCCTCGTCCAGGGTTTCCATCAATCCCGAGAATTTGCCCGCATCGGTGAATATCCATCGATACAGTTCCGTGTTGGATTTGCGCGAAATCAAAACAATTTCACTGACCAGCACCCCTGCGTCAGCGACGAGAGAGCGTCCGGGTTCCAGAATGATTCGGGTGCGGCCGTCACCAAAGCCCTCCTTTATGAAGCGGGTGATTTCCCTGGCATAGGTTTTAAGCTCACTGGTTTTGTTGATATAATTCGCCGGAAACCCGCCCCCCATGTTAATCATTTTGAGTTCAATGCCGTCTTCCTTGCGCAGGCGTTCAAAGATAACTTTCACCTTGGTAAGAGCGGCATCCCAGGCGCCGATTTCCCGCTGTTGCGATCCCACATGAAAGGACACGCCATAGGGTTCCAGCCCCAGATTGCGCGCCAATACCAACAGATCCATGGCCATGTCGCTCTGGCAGCCGAATTTCCGGGACAGGGGCCAGTCCGCAGTGCGCGTGCCTTCGGTCAGGATACGGACATACACCCGGGAGCCCGGCGCTTCTCTGGCGATATTGCGCAAATCGGCTTCCGAATCCGTGGCGAACATGCGGACCCCCTTTTCATAGAAGGTTCTGATATCCTTGCTTTTTTTAATGGTGTTGCCGTAGCTGATACGATCAGACGTCACGCCCAGGGCCAGCACTTTTTCAAGTTCAAAAATGGATGCGATATCAAAACTGGCGCCTTTGTTGTAAAGCAGCGTCAACACTTCCGGGGCGGGGTTGGCCTTTACGGCGTAATAAACGTCGGTATAGGGAAAACAGGCGCGTATCTCATCGTATTTGCGGGCAATGATGGCGGTATCCACCACCAGAAACGGGGTTTCCAGGGTATCGGCAAGAGCCTTGATGCGGTCAAAGGTGTCTTGGGTATAATAATCACTAAGGCTGGTGATGGTTTCATCCTGCATCGTGTCAAGTCCTTGTTGGGGGGGCGGCGGTTTGCCGCGAATGGTTAAAATCCTGGATTCATACGTGAGGAAAAATTACAAATCAAGAATCATTTATAAAGGATTGGCGATTGTTTCGGAGAGGGACGTTATAGGGGACGGTCATTCCTAAACAGATACAAGGATGACGGCGCAATTTTTCATTCCGCGAGCATATAGTCTGCCACCCAGCCGGGGATACACGCCAAAGCAACATTCCCCTTGACCGTATACCCCAGATAAATCAGCGCATAGAGCCTGACCTTGGATTTATAATAGACGCTCTTTTCATGCTGCTGCTCCATTTTCTCCGCAATTATCAATATGTTTGGAGGCAGTAAGGTGCCGTCTTTCCGGATCGCATAGCCAGCGCTGTGCCCGTCAGCTCCCGGCCAGGAGGCATACTGGGAAGCCAGCCCCGGCGATAAAGCCAGATATTTAACATGGGGGTGCATCAAGGTATCCATCCACCCATCGGTTTTACCGTGAACGGCCCTTAAATAAGCAATGCCCCATTCTCCTGCGTCCTCCAAAAAATCCTTGAGCCGCCAGGAAGGAGAGGAAAAATCAACCGCATAAAACCGTGTACATTGCCTGCATATCTCTTTGGCCGCTTTTTCCATCATTCCTGATGGAATAGCGCCGAAAACATAGGCGCTTACGCCTATTTTGGCGCCGTTTTCCAGGTGGATGTCAGACCATTTGGCCATGAGTGTCTCGGAAACTGTTTTTCCTTCGGTTTTTGGTTGGTCCGGGGATTCCATCGGAAGGGTGATATCGTTTTTTAAAAAACAAATATTTCCCGTAATCCCCTTCAGATAAAAACCCGCCCCGTTTTTTTCGGTTTCCATTTTTTCAAATCGCAATCGTCCCCCGCGAATCTGACAGTCGGATGCTTCCCTGACAATGACCCGAACCTTTTTTATCAACAGATCTCTGAGTTCTGCTTCTTCGTCCGGCATCCCATAGATTTTTTTCAACAACTCCTCAGACAGGTTGCCAACGCCGCCGCCAAAATCGATTACATAAACAGGTTGCTTAGGGTCAGCAATTAATGAATCTTTGGCATCATTAAAAACGTGTCGGCATATTTCCTCTCGTGCCAACTGATCCTGGGAAACCCAGGGGGAATCCGGCGACAAATGCTTATCAGGCATTTCGATAACCGGATAGGCTCCCATAAATTTTTTTTTCTTCCCCCACACGAAAAACTCGGCCGGGGTTTTAATTTTTGATGTGCCGGCCTCTATCAATTCATCCATGTTTTCGGCGATATAGGCCGGGATTCGCCGGGTCATCTCGGCATGGTAAACCGGGTATCCCGGGCCAAGAACCTTATAAAGATCAAAACATCCGATATCGCTTGCAAAAGTTGCTTTCGACAATTCTATTTCAGGAAGTGAACCGTGGCTTAAGACTATGTTTTCAGGACAAAACCGGATGTTCAGAGTTTTGATGAGCGTCTCAAATATCTCCCGCTGTATTTGATAGCCGGGCAGACTTTTACAATGTTTATGAATATGCCGCATAAACGGAAAGTGTAAGATCGCTTGGGCCTGCATCGACATCATGTACGCAGGAACATCCTGGTTATGAAAACCATCCAAATCGCAGTTTTCAGCACTGTCATCAGGCAAATACGTTACAGGACAGTTTTCTACCACGGACTGGTTTAATGTTTCGTTCTCCATCAAGTCCCCCTTGAGGATCGCCTGTCTGCGATTTTTCAAATAGGAGACGCAGTTACGTAAAGGCAGCGGAAATACGTCCTGGGATTTGACCGTCTCCTGGGAAATATGAAAATTGCCATTATTCCGGATCGCATCAAAGACATGTTCCGTAATCATATCCCCTCCCCATCCGATTTTTGTTTTCAAAGAAAATCGAGTATCAATTTATTGACTGTATCCGGCTGTTCTTCATGAGCGGAATGCCCACAGTTGTCAATTATTACTACCCGGGAATGCGTGAGGGTCCGCCCAAATCGGTCAGCCATGGAAGCATTCAAATATGCGTCATGTTTTCCCCAAATGACAAGGGTCGGAATTTTGATTTGCGGTAATGCAAGTTCAGTCTGCTGCCAATCCTGATTTCGTATGGATCGATACTGGGCTTCACGATTATGAAAAAAGGTTAATGGCGTCATCATTTCCTGAATCGTCGTGTTGGAAATTAATGATTTGTCATAAAAGGCGTCTTCATACCCTTTCTTAACGTCCTCAAATGTAAAAAACTTTGCAAAAAGCTCTCCGATAATTGGAATATAAAAAAGTTTAAACGAAAGGCTTGCGGGAATATCAAACCCGCTGGAATCGATCAGAATCAGTTTTTTAATTCTTTCTGGGTGCCGACTGGCAAGATGCAGCGCCCAGCCGCCGCCGGAAGAGTGGCCGATCAATGCCGCCTGTCTGATTTGTTCTTTATCCATAAAATTTAATATGGCGCTGCTCATCATTTCCAAATCATAATCAGGGTCATCGCAAATGGGAATTGTATATCCGTTACCGGGCATATCCAACGCATAGACTGAAAATTTTTTGGCCAATACCGGTATGTTGTGCCGAAAGCTATAGATCCAGGTACAGCTTCCATGGATCAAAATCAGCGGTTCGCCTTCACCCGCCTGTGTATAATGGATTCTGAATTCATCGGTGTTTATAAAATTAGAGTGGATTGATTTTAGAAAAGGAGATCGGTAAGACCGATTTTCCGGGGGGACATAGGCGTATGCGAGATAACAGGCGGCTATAAAGAAGATGCCGAAAGCTAAGGCGGGAAACCATAATAAAAGCTGTCTGAAGGATTTTTTTTTCATAACGCCCTCCAAGCTCTTGATGGCTCACAATTAACAGATGATCTGCCCTCTGGGCTTGAATCAATGTCGTCTTGAACTTTTCTTTAACCAGAAACACTATCCTCCCCGATAAAGAATTTGGCTTCAATAGCTGTATTCCGATGTTTGGTCTATTTAAACAGACTGATATCCACACCGCGACTTTGCGCCCTCATATCAAACCACTCCGCTTCGTTCATCGGTGGGAGTGTAAGCTCATTTTCATTCTTACGAACCAACTTAATTGCATCGGTGGGACAGGTTGATACGCACAATCCACAACCAATGCATCTTTCCGCAAGAACAGAATATGTATCTTCCCCTGCCTTTATGGCTTTAACCTGGCAACGCTCCTCCAGGCAGGTTCCGCAGGCGGTGCATAAGTCGGGGTCTATCTGGGCGTAATAATGGGAATTCAGCACATTAGGAATTCCCATATTAACAGCCTGAAGCATTGGACAGCAACATCCGCAGCAATTACAGATAAACCAATGGCCCTTCTGAACATTGGTGGTAAGATGCACCAATCCGGCATCTTCCGCTGTTTTAAGCACTTCAAATGTTTCAGCCTTAGTCAACACATGGCCTCCCCACGGGTGATTCTCAAAGGTGCCTTCATCTTCACTAATTGCGAGACAAACTTCCAGAGGCTTCCGGCAGGGTTGGCCCATCATCCTCTTTCCCTTCTTACAGATACATTCATTGACCATAAAGGACTTGCCGTTTTCGATAATTCTGGAGGCCTGTTGATAGGGAAGGGCTTTCTGATTGGATGAGATATTTTCCTCAATGGGAACGACCTGCATCAAGGCTGGTCCGAAACCAACCAGATGCGGCCCTAAATGCATTACATATTCTTCAAATAATTCGCAAAATTCTCGATCCAAGCGTTTTAACTGAAATTCATAAATTCCAATAACAAAAGGGGCCATTTTAAAAAACCTGAGACCGTTTATTTCCTGACCCCATATCTCTCCCTTCTGCCACATGATCATAAGCTGTTCTTCCAGAACCCCAATCGGTCTATTTGTTCGTTTTGAGATCTGGTCCGCTGTTTCAAGATGCAGTTTAAGATCGCAAAACAGATCGGCTTCATCGGGCGTGAAAATCTTCTTTAACAGCTTTATTTCAACCCCGTTTTGTGTTGCCGGGAAACCAGTCGGCAGGGTATCAAGAACCTTGGCCAATTTTTGATAGGCTGCGTCATTCATTATCAGTCTCCTTATTTTTAAAAAGCCCGTTATAATGATCTGCCGTTGCTTTCTTTTGTTTCACTTTTCTGAAAATTCAAATCCTGATTTTATGGGGCAGGGTCATCGCGGCCCTGCCCCATACTGATATTAGGCCTCAATCAGGTTTTTTAAATTTTCCAGGACATGCTTTATATCACGCGTACCCTGTTTCACCACAAAGCCTTCCGCGAACTTGCCCAGCACCGGAACAGGTATCGTATATTCCAGCAACAGATCGACCTTTGTGCCGCTTCCCTCGGGGTTAAAATTCCATGTCCAGACCGATTCGATGCCGGCCTTGCTCTTGACAATGGCTTTTTTGTTTTCAATGCGTTCGATTATTTCGCTTATGCCTTCGAATTTGATGCCGATAAACTTGTACGTCCATTTAAATGTTTTACCGACACCTTCCCCTTTGATATCATGGACTTCCATCAAAAGAGGCATCCAATCAGGTAATTTCTCAGTATCAATTACACGCCCGAATACTTTCTCCACCGGCGCATTGATAATGATGTTTGCTTCTGCCTTTACCATGGCTCTATCCTCCATAGTGGATGGTTTTGTTTTAACTGCCGGGCATTATAATGTTGTTATTTACCCAGCAGTTTCATCACATCCTTTTCCGTGTCAAACACCGGCACAACCTCCATGTCCAACAGATCGTTCCAGGTAATGGTCCATGAATAATCCGGTTGATCGGTTTCAAAAATGAGATACCCCCCGCTGCCGTCATAGGATGTCCATTCTCCGATGATTCTGGTGCCGGGGGGTTCCTTCCGGCCGATGTCCAGTCTTCTTTTGACCGTTTCATCGCGTTTGCCCTCTTTGTAGCGGTAATGATTTAAAAATATCATGGTTCTCCTCCTTTCATTACTCGGTTTTTATTTTGATGGAGTGGCATGACGGCCCCATCGCTCCAGGCAAAAGGGGTACGATAATATTTCCATGGTAGAACGCAAAAAGCCGGAACCACCCATGAGGCAGTCCGGCTGTCTTTCAATCGAAGCGATTACAAACCAGTATCGAAAAGACCCGTGACTTTCCGTCCCAATTTTACAATTGGTTTGGCTTTTACGCTTTTCATTGATTCAGTTGTTTTGGTAAAATGCAGCGGGGGAGAGAAGTGTGGGAATTGACGTGCAGGAAGAGAATCCAATTTGCTATTTGAAATTAAACTAAAACTAATGCCTTATTTGACAATGTCAATAGTTATGGGGGCGGTCATTCCTGCCGGGTTGCGGCCCGCCGTTATCCTCCGCCCTCCCTCGCCTCCAGGTCTTCCCACCGGGCATAGGCGACTTCCAGGCTGTTTTCCAGCTCCTGCTGACGGGCCGACATACGGGAGACGGTCTGGGCGTCTGTTTTATAGAAATCCGGGGCCGACATTTGGTCAAAAAGCCCGGCCAGTTCCTGTTCCATGTCCTCGATCTGCCGGGGAAGGGCCGCAAGTTCGCGTTTTTCCATATAGCCCAGACGGCTGGCCGGGGTTTTGGCGGGCGTTGGTTTGTCTTTTGGTTTTTCGGTCTGTTTTTTAGGGATTTCAACGGGTTTTCGCTGCCGCAGCCAGTCGTCATACCCGCCGATGTATTCCCGGATGACGCCATCTTCCTCAAACACCAGGGTGGAGGTCACCACATTGTTGAGAAACGCCCGGTCGTGGCTCACCAGAAGAAGGGTGCCGGCATAGTCGAGAAGTAGTTCTTCCAGTAGTTCCAGGGTCTGGACATCCAGATCATTGGTGGGCTCATCCATTACCAGCACGTTGGAGGGCCGGGTGAAAAGCCGCGCCAGAAGAAGCCGGTTGCGTTCACCCCCGGAAAGGGTTTTGAGCGGGCTGCGGGCCCGGTCCGGGGTGAACAGGAAATCCTTGAGATAGCCGATAACATGCCGCTTTTTTCCGTTGATTTCCAGAAATTCATTGCCGTTTGAAATATTGTCCTGGACGCTTTTGTCCTCATCGAGCTGGGCCCGGGTCTGGTCGAAATAGGATATCTGAAGATTGGCCCCGTGCCGCACGGTACCGGCATCCGGCGCAAGCTCTTTGAGCATGAGATTTAGCAGCGTGGTTTTGCCGGAGCCGTTGGGACCGATAATGCCCACCCGGTCGCCCCTCATCACCATGACGTTAAAATTCCGCACCACCGGTTTTCCGTCCCAGGCAAAGGACACGCCCTCCGCTTCCAGCACCAGTTTGCCGGTGCGCTCGGCTTCCTGAAGCGCCATTTTGGCTGAGCCTGCGCGAGCCCGCCGGTTTTGCCGCTCCTGCCGCAATTGCAAGAGCGCCCGCACCCGGCCTTCATTCCGGGTCCGCCGGGCTTTTACCCCCTGACGGATCCAAACCTCTTCAATGGCCAGTTTTTTATCAAACTGATGGTCCTGGTCCGCTTCCACAGCCACCAGCTCGGCTTTACGGACCAGATAATCCGCATACCCGCAATCCCAGGACGAAATCCGGCCAGTATCAATCTCAATGATCCGGGTGGCGATTTTTTCCAGGAAAGTCCGGTCATGGGTCACAAAAATCAAGGTTCCGGCAAACTTTGATAAAAGCAATTCCATGAGATCAATGGACGGGATGTCCATGTGGTTGGTGGGCTCATCCAGGAGCAGCACATCCGGCTGGGAGGCCAGGGCTCTGGCAAGCAGCGCCCGGCGTTTCATGCCCGCCGAAAGGGTCTCAAACCGCAGATCCGGGGAAAGTTGCAGTTGGGTTAGAATTTTGGCCACATAAGCCAGGCGTTTCCAATTGTCTTCATCGCCAGCAGCCTGATTTTCATGGGTTTCAAGGCCATTGAGGGCAATGTCCTGAATGGTTCCGGTCAGATCAGACGGGATTTCCTGGGGGAGGGCTGCGATGCGGATGCCGGGCTGGCAAAAGACCTCCCCCTCGTCCGGCGTCATCCGGCCCTCGATGATGGAAAGCAGGGTGGATTTGCCCTCCCCGTTCCGGCCCACGAGGCAGGCCCGTTCGCCGGGCTCCACATGCAGGGTAACGTGATCAAAGAGCAGGTGGCCGCCAAAGCCAATGCTCATGTTGCGAATGCTGATGAATGCCATAAATCTGGGTTTCCCCCGTCATCAGGACCGGCCCGGACGACGGCGTCCCGGGGATCTGCTGCCGGACCTGCCACCGTCGGGTTTTCGGGGCGGCCGGCCGCCGTCCGGTTTATACGGGTAAAGCGGCTCCGGCATCACCAGCCAGGCGTCATCCGGCACCACGCAGGGCAGTTTTCGGCCGATAAAGGCCTCGATGTCCGGCAGATAGAACGCGTCGTCATCGTCGGCGAAACTGATGGACGTGCCTGCGGCCCCGGCCCGGCCCGTGCGGCCGATGCGGTGGACGTAATCCTCCGGGTCGTGGGGGAGCTTGAAATTGATCACATGGTCCATTCCTTCGATATGGATGCCCCTGGCCACCACATCCGTGGCCACGATCACCCGGATTTTTCCGGCCTTGAACGCCTCCAGGCGCTGGACCCGCTTTTGCTGGGGCACGTCGCCCGACAGCATGGAACAGGTGATGCCGAACCGGGTGAGCATTTCGGAAAGACGCACCACCTGGTCCTTGCGGTTGCAGAAAATCAGCACCCGTTCCAGTTTCTGCTGCTCAATCACATTATACAGGAGCGCGAATTTTTCCTTGGTCGTCACGATATACACCACCTGCTCCACTGTATCCACCGCGATCTTTTCCGGCTCGATTTCCACGGTCACGGGGTCCCGGGTCCAGCTTTCCGCCAGCCGGGTGATGGTTTCGTTCAAGGTTGCGGAAAACAGCAGGGTCTGGCGGTTTTCCTTTGCCGGGGTGCTGTAAATGATTTTTCGGACATCCGGGATAAAGCCCATGTCCAGCATCCGGTCCGCCTCATCAATAATCAGGGTTTCCACCTTGTTGAGGTACAGGTCCCGGCGGTGCTGAAAATCCAGGAGCCGGCCCGGGGTGGCCACCATGATATCCACGGGCTTGCCCGCCAGTTGGCGTCTTTGTTTGTCGTAATCCATGCCCCCGAACACCGCGATGACCGACAGGCCGCAGTATTTGGCAAGCTGCCGGGCCTCTTCGGCAATCTGGATCACCAGTTCCCGTGTGGGGGCCAGAATAAGCACCCTGGGCGTCCCGGGTTTGCGCTCACCCGAAAGCGGCTGGTTCAGCATCCGGGTGATGACGGTGATGAGAAACGCGGCCGTCTTGCCCGTGCCGGTCTGGGCCTTGCCGAAGGCGTCCCGGCCCGCCAGGGTGCTGGGCAGAATGCCGGCCTGAATAGGGGTGCAGAACGTGAAATGAAGGTCAAAAATGCCGTGCATCAGGGGGGCGGGAAGGCCGAGATCGTGAAACCGGACCTTGCCCTCCTCGGGCGGCGCGATAAATTCGTCCACGGACCAGTCGTCCATCGGCGGCGCCGGTTCGGGCGCGTCAGATGTTTGCGCCGGTGTTTGCGCCAGCGCTCCCAGCGCTTCCGGTGATTTTTTCTTGCGCTTCCGTGACCCGGAACGGCGCCGGCGTTTGGGCTTGCCGGGTTCGGTGGATGGTTCCGCACGTAATTCCCCGGCAGCGGCTTCGGACTCAGACTCCGGTTTGGTTTCGGGTTCCGGCCCTGATTCAGGCTCCGGTTCCGGTTCAAAGTCAAGCTCCGGCTCCCTCTCGTCCGGCAGAATCCAGGCCGGCAGTTTTGGCTTGGCTTCCCTGGTTTCCTTTTTTTTCGCCGGTTCCGCTTTTTTCACCGGTTCCGCGCCTGGGGCCGGTGTTGCCTTGGGGCTTCGTCTGGGTTTCGCCGGTTTTTTGACAGGTTTTTTTGCCGCCTCGGCGGCGGGTTCCTCGATCTTGACTTCCTCGGGTGGCGCCATCTCGACGGACGTTGATTTCCGTTTTCGGGTCCGGGGTTCTTCCGGCAAAATCCAGGCCGGAAGCTTGAATTTCGGCCCTTCGGAGTCCTTTTTCGCCGCCGGTTCAGTCGGTTTTTTTCTTTGGCGCTGCTTGGGTTTGGCGGGCGTCTGGACGGGAGATTCAGGGCTTACGGACTCGGAATCTGGGGGTGTGGTGTGTTTTTCGTTTTCCATGGATGTTTGATTAATGGGTTTGTTCCTTTGCGTTGAGATGGCGGATGGGGACTCTGTCCGGCGCAACCGGTTTCCCCCCGTGATCCTGCCGGTTATATTTTTCTATTAATAATGCCAATAAAAGGTTAAAAATTTGATTTTATATATACAATCATATTGACAATATCATTTTATTCATTATTTTGGCAGGTTACGAAATATTTTCTAACCAGTTAAAATATAAGGTTAAAATGGATTGGCAAATTCGAT
>Ga0209467_1002355_pt1 | contig 13702 bp, 23 predicted proteins | sample Higcelwee11metaG_FD_187175 | JGI IMG/M metagenome (GOLD analysis project Ga0209467, IMG submission 187175) | Freshwater pond sediment microbial communities from the University of Edinburgh, under environmental carbon perturbations - High... | ecosystem: Environmental > Aquatic > Freshwater >...
CACCACCACCTTGTCTGCACTTCCTGCAATAAGATTATTGATTATGATGATTTTATTGATGAAGAGGTAAAGCTTCTTAAGGAAACAGAGGCAAAGCTGGGAAAAAAATACGCATTTAAGATAGAAGGCCACCTTATACAGTTTCACGGAAAATGCAAAGAGTGTAAGGGGTAGTTTTTTTTGTTTGTTAATGAAAATGATTTTCATTTAGAAAGGAGGTGGAAAATATGCCGGGAAAAGACGGAACAGGCCCTTTGGGTGCCGGATCTATGACAGGGCGAAAAATGGGTTTTTGTGCTTCAAACGCTGCGGCGGGTTTTACTGACAGGTTTAATGGTTTGGGGCGCGGTATGGGTTTTGGAAGAAACGCCGGTCGATGCCGCGGTTTTGGCTGGTCAGGTTTTGTAAATAATTTTGATGTAAAAGAAGATCAAAAGTCAGCAGGCAGGGTATTAACGCTTGAAGCGGAAATTGAAACGCTGAAGAACAGGCTTGAAGAACTTGAAAAAAGGTAAGTAAGATTCCCGTTATTGGCAGGCGCCTGCCTTTAACGGATACAAACGGAGGAAAAATGAGATTAGGTGTAACGTTAGAAGATGAAAAAGGTATTGAAAGCAATGTGTCCGCGCATTTTGGACAGTGTCCGTTTTTTTTAATAGCAGAGATCGAAGGTGATAAGATTACATCTTCTAAAGTTGTAAAAAATGAAGCTGAACACGGCGGCGGCGGGTGTGTGGCGGTAAGTGAAATATTAAAGCACAATCTTACGCATGTAATAGCAGGCGGTATGGGCACTAACGCGCAGATAAAGTTTCAAAATGCCGGTGTCACGATTTTTGGGTACAGCGGAAAGGTTAAAGACGCGATAGAAGATATGTTAAAAAATAAACTTGGCGGGCTTGAAGGATGCAAGGAACACGGCCATGGCGAGTGTTAAAAGGATAAACTGATGAAAATAGCAGTGTCTTCAAAGGGAAATAAAATTACTGATGAAATGGACCCAAGGTTTGGCAGGTGCTCGAACCTTATAATTTATGATACTGATTCGGGGGAGTTTGAAGCCGCGGAAAATTCAAGCGCGCAGCTGTCAGGCGGCGCGGGAATTCAGACGGCGCAGTTTACAGTTTCTAAAGGTGTTAAAGCGGTGATATCGGGCAGTTTTGGGCCTAATGCTTTTAACACTTTAAAGGCGGCAGAAATTGAAATGTATACGGATGCCGGGGGTACAGTAGAAGAGGTAATTAAAAGGTTTAAAGAAGGAAAACTGAAAAAAACCGAAGATGCGGGGACTTCGTTTAAACATTAAATAAAAGGGAGGCTATTATGCCGGAATTTGGTTCGCCTTTTTCAGGGCTTGCGAAGGATAAAAAACTGACAGATGCGGAACTTGTACGTGCGATAAGGTTTATGGTGGCCGCGGAGTACGAAGCTATTCAGTTATATATGCAACTTGCAGAATCAACGGATAATAAACTTGCGCAGGAAGTTTTAAAGGATATCGCGGACGAAGAGCGTGTGCACGCCGGAGAATTTTTAAGGTTATTAAAGGAACTCGCGCCGGATGAAGAAAAATTTTATAAAGAGGGCGCAAAAGAAGTTGAAGAGGAAATAGGAAAGAGAAAAAAGAAAAAATAGAAGGAGCGTGATATATATGCCAAAAGGAGATAAAACAGGCCCGCAGGGTAAAGGGTGCGGTACAGGACGCGGAATGGGAAAGAAAGCCGGCAATAAAAATGGCGGCGCCGGAATAGGTACCAGCAGAGGAATGGGTTTAGGAAAAGGGGCGGGTAAAACCGGCGGTAAAGCAAATGGAGGAAATAAAAGTGGATGGTAGCGTGAAAGAAAACAATAAAGCTGAATTTACAAAGCAAGAGGTTGAAGCTAATAATAAGATATATTTAGCAAGGCAGGAAAAATATAAAACCTATGGTTATGACAATGAAAAAGAGCGTCTTTTTATTCTTAACGCGGCAGAGCCCTTTAATGGAAGAATTATGGAAGCGGGTACCGGCAAAGGATATCTTACACTTGAAATCCTTAAACGAGGGCATAAGCTTATAACCTATGATGTTGATCCGCAGATACAAAGAATAGCCAGAATGAATATAGAGTGTCTGGGGCTTTCTGAAAATGTTTATTTTGTGCTTCAGGATAAAGAAAAACTGGAATTTTTTGATAAAAGTTTTGATGTTATATTTTGTGTAAACACTCTTCATCATATAGAAAATTCCGGGGCGGTAATTGATGAACTTTTGCGTGTGCTTGCGGATGGAGGCAGACTGATATTAAGTGATTTTACAAAAAAAGGTTTTGATACTATGGCACGTTTGCATGAAAGCGAAGGCGGACAGCACGAAGTAATAGGCTGGAGTATGGAAAAGGCGGCTTTACATATAAAGAGAAAAGGATATCAGATTAAAGAAGTCTCTGATGAGTATCAGCTTGTTTATATAATTAAGAGGACAGAAAAATGATAATAGCGGTGGCAAGCGGAAAGGGCGGCACGGGGAAAACCACGGTTGCCGTTAATTTTGCTCTTTCTCTGGAAAACGTTCAGCTTCTGGACTGTGATGTGGAAGAGCCAAACGCGCATTTATTTTTAAAGCCTGAAATTAATGATATAGAAAAATCAACGGTTCTGGTTCCACGGGTTAACCATGATATGTGTACTTACTGTGGCAGGTGCAGGGAAGTCTGCGCGTATGGCGCGATAGCGGTAATTCCGCCTTCGGCAGGAAAAGGCAAAGGACAGGTTTTAATTTTTGACAGCCTTTGTCACAGTTGCGGTGCGTGCGTAATGCTATGCCCTGAAAATGCCATGTTTGAAGAAGAAAGGGAAACCGGAATTATAGAAACGGGAAAAGCCGGTAAAGTTGATTTTACCCACGGCAGGCTGAATTTAAAAGAGGCTATGTCGCCCCCTCTTATAAAACAGGTTAAAAAGAAAATTGACAGAACAAAAACTGTAATAATTGATTCTCCTCCTGGGACTTCATGCCCGGTAATAGCATCGGTTAAAGTCGCTGATTTTGTGCTGCTTGTGACCGAACCCACGCCTTTTGGATTAAATGACCTTAAACTTGCCGTGGAAACGGTGAAAATATTAAAACTGCCTGTGGGAATTATAATTAACAGGTCGTGTGAAAATGACAATTTGATTGAAGAGTACGGCAAAAGGGAAAAAATACCGGTGATGATGAAAATTCCTTTTGACAGGAATATTGCGGTGGCGTATTCAAACGGAAATAACATTGTTGATATTATGCCTGAATATATCGAAAAATTTAAAACGCTGTTAGACAAAATAACCCCGCTTGCCGCTGACAAGAGAGGTAATTGATGAAACAGATTGTTGTTATAAGCGGCAAAGGCGGGACAGGCAAGACAATATTTTCATCTTCTTTTGCAGTGCTTGCCGGTAATTGTGTTGCCGCGGACTGCGATGTGGATGCCGCAAATATGCACCTGCTTTTGCATCCGCAGATTGAAGAAAGGCATGAATTTATCGCGGGGCAAAAAGCGGTATTGGATAAGGAACAATGTATTAAATGCGGAAAATGTATTGATGGCTGCAGATTTGACGCTATAAGCGGGGATTATATAATTGACGCGGCGGCGTGTGAAGGCTGCGGGTTATGCCAAAGGATTTGCCCGGTAAAAGCCATAAAGATGAAACCAAGCACGGCCGGAGAGTGGTTTGTTTCAAAGACCAATTACGGCCCTTTTATTCACGCCAGGCTTGGTATTGCCGAAGATAATTCCGGTAAGCTTGTAAGCAAGGTAAGGGAAGCGGCAAAGAAAAAAGCTGAAGATATAAACGCTTCGTATATTATAGTAGACGGTCCTCCCGGAACGGGATGCCCGGTAATGGCGGCAATTACGGGCGTTGATTTTGCTGTTGTGGTGACCGAACCTACGGTGTCGGGCATACATGATTTAAAAAGGGTTGCGGAAGTGCTTGGGCACTTTAAAATAAAAGCGGGGATTATTGTCAATAAAAACGATATAAATAATGAAAAAACTTCTGAAATAAAAAATTTTGCTTTAAAAGCTGGTTTGATTTATTTGGGGGATCTTATATTTTCTAAAGAGGTAAGCGACGCCGTTATCAACTGTAAAACCCCGGTGGAATACTGCGGCGAAGAGATAAAAGAAAAAATTAAAGAAATATGGAAAACTGTTGAAGGCATTCTGTAATAAGAATGCAAAAGGAGATATATAATGGATTATAAATATATATACGGGCCGGTGCCTTCATGGAGGCTTGGCAGTTCGCTGGGTATAGACCCGCTTTCACAGAAAGAAAAAATATGCACCTTTGATTGTGTTTACTGCCAGATAGGAAAAACAAAGTTTTATACGCAAAACAGAAGTGTTTTTGTGGAAACAAAAAAAATAATTGAAGAGATTGAAAAACTTCCTAAAGTGCATATTGATTATATTACCTTTTCAGGAAGGGGCGAACCCACGCTTGCTTTAAACCTGGGTGAAATGATAAGGGCGGTAAAAGAAATAAGAAAAGAAAAAACCGCTGTTATTACAAATTCTTCGCTTCTAAATATGTATGATGTTCAGGCTGATCTGGCGTCTGCTGATTTTGTTATTGCAAAACTTGATGCTGTTTCAGAAAAGGAATATAAAATAATGAATAATGCGGCCGTCGGACCTGATATTAAAACTGTTTTAAACTCATTAAAGGCATTCCGGAAAATGTATAAAGGAAAGTTTGCGCTGCAGATTATGTTTATTAAAGAAAATAAGGATAGTGCTACGGAAATAGCGAGAACCGCTAAAAAAATCGGCGCTGATGAAATACAGATTAACACTCCTTTAAGACCGTGCGGGGTAAAACCGCTTGAAAGAGAAGAAATAGAAGATATTTGCCGGATTTTTAAAAGTATGAATACAATCAATGTTTATGACGTGGAAAAAAATGAAACAAAACCCGTAAGCGGTTCGGATACAATGATAAGAAGGGGAAAAGTACTGTAAAATGGCAAAGAAAATCATTGAAACAGATTTAATAAAAAAATATCCCGAAGCAATACTTCGCGTAAGAAGCGCAGAAGTGGAAAAAGTGGGACATCTGGAAAAAGTACTTTTTAAACAGATGGTTGAAATTATGAAAGTGTATAAAGGTGTAGGCCTTGCCGCGCCTCAGATAGGAATATCCCGCAGGCTTATTGTCGTTGATGCGGGTGAAGGGCCTGTGTTTCTTGCAAACCCAAGGATAACAAAAGCAACAGGTACACAAGTACTTGAAGAAGGCTGTTTAAGCGTACCCGGAGCGTTTGTTGAAGTCTGCAGAAAAAGTGAAGTTACTGTAACCGGTATTAATAATAAAGGGAAGTTTGTGGAAATTAAAGCTGAAGGGTTCTTTGCAAGGGCTCTTCAGCATGAAATAGACCACCTTGAAGGAAAACTGATAATTGATTATATGACGTTTGACGATAAAATAAAATTTGGAATATAATAATGCCTGATATTTTTTAAAGGATGAAGATGAAAGTGTACGATTTAAATGCAGATAAATATGACAGCTGGTTTGATAAAAATAAAGCGGCATTTTTGTCAGAAATTGCCGCTTTAAAAAAATTTGTCCCAAAAAAAGGCGAAGGTCTTGAAGTGGGCACCGGCACCGGAAGGTTTGCGCAGGCGCTTGGCATAAGGACCGGAGTTGATATTTCAGCGCCTATGATGGTTTAAGCGGTTAAAAGGGGCGTTGTGGCTTTAAAGGCGGACGCAGCCGCATTGCCTTTTATGGATAATACATTTGATTATGTGCTTTTTAATACGGTTATATGTTTTTTAAAAAATCCCGATAAAGCGTTCAAAGAAGCACAGCGGGTTTTAAAACCCGGTGGAGTTATAATTATCGGTTTTATTGATAAAAATGGTTTTTTAGGCAGGCTTTATAAAAAGAAAAAAAGCAGTTATTACGGCAAAGCAAAGTTTTATTCCGTCAAAGAGGTTAAAGAGATGCTTATTCATTACGGTTTTGGCGGGTTTAAAATGACAAGGACGCTTTCAAAAATGCCGGAAGAAATTAAGAAACCGGAAGCTCCGGGAAGCAAAAAAGGCGGTTTTGCGGTTTTAGCCGCGAAGAAAAGGGGCAATATATGAAGCGCAGTCTGGAAGAAATAAAAAATGCCTGTAAAGTCCTTGGCCTTGCGATGTTTGAAACAAGAAAAAATGTGGATAAAAAGTATAAAGAACTGATAAAAGAAAAACATCCGGATGTCAATGCTGGTAAAAACACAAATGAAGAAGCAGCAGAGGTAAACAAGGCGTATGAAATTATATGTGATTATTTTGATGATTACGTTTTTTCTTTTGGGCAGACAGAGCTTGGCCGGTATAATCCGCATGACGCGGACATGGAAAGAATGAAACATGATACAACATGGGGAACATAAAAGGAGAACACTATGGCAAAAAAGAAAAATGTTGTGAAAAAGAGCAATCGGGTAAAATCTGCCGCAGAAAGTATACCTGGACAGAACGGAATTACAATGACCATTCCGGATAAGTTTTTTCTGGCGGCGGGTCATGATGAAGGAATGACCCCTTTAAATGCGTTTGATAACGCTCTTGTAAATGCCGGAGTGGGAAATACAAATCTGATGAGGATGAGTTCCATTCTTCCTCCGGGCAGCAGGCAGATTGAACCTTTCAAACTTCCTCTTGGCGCGCTTATCCCTGTGGCTTACGCAAGCAAGGTAAGCACAATAGCGGGTGAAGTGATATCTGCAGGGGTTGCAGTGGCTGTGCCGGAAAACCCTAAATTAAACGGGCTTATAATGGAATATTCTGCCGCCGGACACAAGGAAGAAATAGAGAAAATAGTCCGGTCGATGGCAAAAGAGGGAATGAGAAAAAGAGGTTATAAACTTAAAGAAATCATAAGTGTTGCGGTGCAGCATAAGGTTGAAAATACAGGGGCGGCATATGCCGCAGTTGTACTTTGGTGGTAAATTTAACAGTAAAAAAATACAGCAAAAAGGCGGTGTCTGAATGAAAGCCGGTCTGCTTGGAACCGGGTATTATGTACCGGAAAAAATTATGAAGAATAAAGATTTTGAATCAATTGTGGAAACGTCAGATGAATGGATAAAAACTATGACCGGGATTGAAGAACGTAGGTTTGCCGCGCAGGATGAAGCTGTTTCTGATATGGGCGTAAAAGCCGCGGAGATGGCAATAAAAAATTCCGGTATAAAAAAAGAAGATATAAACCTTATAATAACGGCAACTATTACTTCGGATTATCCGTGGCCTTCTGCCGCGGCGCTTATACAGGCAAAACTTAATGTTCCGGGAGTGCCGGCTTTTGATATATCCGCCGCGTGTTCGGGATTTATATATGGCCTTTCGCTGGCAAAGGATATGGTAAATTGCGGCACATATAAAAATGTCCTTGTAATTGCCGCGGAAAAATTATCGTCAATAACGGATATGACAGACAGAAATACCTGCGTCCTTCTGGGCGACGGGGCCGGCGCGGCAATAGTGGGAATGTCTAAAACATCAGAAATAATATCAACCGCAATACACGCGGACGGTTCAAAAGTATCCATGCTTTATCAGCCGGCTGGCGGTTCTTTAATGCCCGCGACAGAAGACAGCGTAAAAAATAGGATGCATTACCTTAAGATGAACGGGAAAGAGGTTTACAAGCAGGCGGTTGATAAGATGCCCGCTGTTTTAACTGAAGTAATGGATAAAGCGGGAATGAAACCGAAAAATATTGATTTTATAATTTTCCACCAGGCTAATTTAAGAATAATTAATTCAATAGCGGAAAAATTCGGGTGGCCCGCGGAAAAAAATATAGTCAACATACAAAAGTACGGCAATACTTCCGCCGCTACAATCCCAATAGCGCTGGCTGAAGCAATAGAACAGGGAAGAATAAAAAAAGGAAGTGTTGTGGCAATGTCCGCTTTTGGCGCAGGTTTAACGTGGGGCGCAGCCCTGATAAAGATATAGGAGTATATTAAATGAAAAAAAGTAATATGTTAATTATATTTTTGTTTATAACCGCGTCATTATGGTTTTTATCATGTTCTAAAAATTCTAAAATACCATCTGATGCAGTGGAATTAATAAAATTGTCAGGTTATAATTCAAAAGATTTTTTAAAAGGCCCGTATTCCAGGTTTTGTACGGAGAACAAAGAACTTGCGTATTATTATTTGAAAGTTAAACTTGGGCGTCGGGATTTACCGTGCGTTCTTCATAAAGTAAAAAACGGAGAAAATTTTTGGGGTATTGCAAAATCGTATGGCGTGGATATTGATACCATAATAGCGGCAAACCCTGATTTGAAAAAACTTCTTGCGTACGCAGGTCAGCTTATTATTATTCCGGGCGTTAAAGGCGTGCTGCATGAAATAAAAAACAAAAAAGAAATAAGGGAATTAGCTGAATTATATGAAATAGAAGCAGATAAAATAATAAATTTTAATCCTAAAATAGGTGAAAATTGTGTTGTGTTTGTGCCAGGCGCGAAACCCAAGAAACTTAATCCGGAAATGGCTGTTTATTATGAAAAAAGAGCACTTTTTCGTTCGCCAATTTGCGGAAACGGATATTCATCTCTTGTTGGAATGAGAAAGCATCCCATTGTATTGGGTGTGACAAAATTTCATAATGGGGTTGATATACGGGCAAAAAAGGGAACGTGGGTGGGCGCAGCTGCTGAAGGAACCGTAATATATGCCGGCTGGATAAATGGTTATGGCAACACTATAAAGATAAGGCACGAAAACGGATATGAAACTTTGTATGCGCATTTAAGTGAAATAAACGTTAAAACCGGGCAAAAAGTATTTTCCGGCAAGCTTATAGGAAAATCCGGAAATACAGGTCATTCTACGGGGCCTCATCTTCATTTTTCAGTTTTTCAGAATGGCAAAACAATGAATCCGCTGGATTATATTTGGTGAAATTAAGATGTTAATGGAATATAAGTAATTTCTGATACTTGTTTTGTGCAGGGTTTTACTGAATTTTTTCCGGTTTCATTAAGTCAATTAATCTGCGGGATTTTATCCGGGAAGAGGTGAAGATAAGATGAATTTTGCAATGGCAATTGCGGCAAGCGTGATTGTAAGTTTGATGTCGTTTTCAGGGGCTATAGCTCTTGCTTTGAATGACAGGATGCTGAAAAAAGTGCTTGTACCTTTAATAGGTTTAAGCGCCGGCGGTTTAATGGGCGGCGCTATGCTTCATTTATTACCTGAAGCGGCTGAACAAAGCACGGGCTTGATGCCGTATATATGGTTAATAATTGGTTTTGTAATGTTTTTTTTGATGGAAAAATTTCTGTTCTGGAGGCATTGCCATGAAGGTGTTGAATGCACTGTTCATCCGTTTGTATATCTGAATCTTATCGGTGACGGTATCCATAATTTTATTGACGGGCTTATTATGGGGGCGGCGTTCAGCGTGGATATAAGGCTTGGTTTTGTCGCGACAACTGCTATAATTATGCATGAAATTCCTCAGGAAATAGGCGATTTTGGAGTTCTTGTTTACGGCGGTATGAAAAAAAAGAAAGCGTTATTTTTTAATTTTTTAAGCGCGCTTACCGCGGTTGCAGGCACAGCGGCGGGTTTTTTTCTTTCAGGTGTTATTTCAGGGTTTACACCGGCTTTAATGCCGCTTGCTGCAGGCGGGTTTATTTATATCGCCGCCAGCGACCTGGTTCCGGAACTGCACAAACAGCCGGACAAAAAGATTTCTATGATTTCGGTTTTGACATTTACGGCAGGCATATTATTTATGTTGCTGTTAAAAATATCACACTAAAAGGAGAAAGTAAATGAGCGTAATTGACGACATTAAGAACGGCGCAAAAGGAATCAAAAATATCGTGGCGGTTGCAAGCGGAAAAGGCGGTGTGGGAAAATCCACGGTTACGGCAAATCTGGCTATTGCACTTGCCAAACAGGGGTATAAAACGGCGGTGGTTGACGCCGATGTTTACGGGCCGACCATGCCTTCGTTTTTTGGAATATATCAAAGGCCTGTAATGAAAGATGAAAAACTTATTCCTATTGAAAAAAACGGGGTTAAGATAATGTCAATAGGGTTTATGCTGGACGATTATTCCGCCGTTATATGGCGCGGGCCGATGATAATGGGTGCGATTAAACAGTTTATAGCCGATACAAACTGGGGCGATATTGACATAATGTTAATTGACTTGCCGCCCGGCACAGGCGACGCGCCTTTAACTATATGCCAGGCGCTGCCTTTAAAAGGCGGTTTGATAGTTTCCACTCCGCAGGCTGCGGCTGCAAAGACAGCTGCGCGCGCCGCTGATTTGTTCAGACAGATGGCAGTTCCGATACTTGGGGCTGTCCTTAATATGTCATATTTAATATGCGAATCGTGTGGTAAAAGAAATACGGTGTTTCCGGCAAGCGGCGCGGCGCTTCTTAAAAACGAAGCAGGACTTGATATTATTGCGGAACTTCCTTTTTATGACGGGTTTATGGAAGAAACAGTACCGGGAGAAGTGCGTCACATTGAAAATGACAAAGCCGCGGCGCAGGCTTTTGACGAACTTGCAAAAAAAGTGGTAAAGGCGTGCGTATTATAAAATGAAGATAAAGGTTATAGCCGAAGGTTCCACGCCCGCGCAGCGTGCAAGGGAAGAATGGGGGCTGTCGTTTTTAATAAATGACACGGTTTTATTTGACGCTTTTGGAAATAAAGCTGTTTTCAGAAAAAATATAAGGAAATATAAAGTGGCGGTAAAGGCGGTAAAAAATATAATTATATCGCACTGCCACTGGGATCACATAGCAGGGCTGGAACACGTGCTGTTTGCGGGCGGCAATCCTATGGTATATCTGCCGGAAAAAGAATGGCGCCTTGAAGAGATTCTGAACAGGTATTCGGCGTCTTATGCCGTTGCAGGTAAAAACAGCGTGTCAGAAAATGGTTTTATTCTTACCGGTGTTATAAAAGGAAAACTGGAAAAAGAAACTGTAATGGAGCAGGGCTCGGTTTTTAAAGGCGTTAAAGGCTATGTCCTTGTAACGGGGTGCTCGCATCCCGGTATAGTTAAAATGATAAAAACAGCTGAAAAAAAGTCCGGTAAAAAAATATACGCGGTTGTGGGCGGGCTTCATCTTAAGGACAGTTCTGATGAGGATATAATAAAAACAGCGCTGGAGCTTAAAAAAATCGGGGTAAAAAAAGTTATAGCCGGACATTGCACAGGGGCAAGGGCGTGTGGTATTCTTAAAAAAACCTTTAAAACAGGTTTTACAAAGTTAAAAACAGGCGATGAGTATATATTATAAAAAAAGAGGTATAAAAATGGGAGCAAAAGAAAAAGTAGTGGTAATCGGCGCCAGCCATAAGCCGGACAGGTATTCATATAAGGCAATACAGGCGCTTTTAAATTATGGGCATGAAGTAATACCTGTAAATCCGGCGTTAAAAGAGGTGCTGGGGTTAAAGGTTGTAAACAGTATTGCGGATATAAAAAGCAATATTGATACAGTCACGCTTTATGTCGGGCCTGAAAGGCTTGCGCATATGGCGGATGAAATTATGGGGTTAAAGCCAAAACGGATAATAGCAAATCCCGGCGCAGAGTCTGAAATTATCAGGGCTGCGGCTGAAAAAAACGGCATTGATTATGAAGAAGCGTGTACGCTTGTGCTGTTGTCAACTGGGCAGTTTTAAGCTGAACAAAAAACCTGAAAGGGGAAAATAAATGGCAAAAAAACCGGTAAAAAAGAAAGCAAAAAAAACAGCAAGAAAATCGGCGGTAAACCCAGCTGACAAAAAAGCTGAATATTTTGAATTTGTAAAGGACATAGTTATAAAAGCCGTTATTATAAGCGCGGCGGCTTTGTTAATAGCCCTTTTATATACCGGGATAAGGGCGCTTATACCGGCAAAAAAAGCCGCAGCGGAGCCGGTAATTGAAGCGCAGGCAGAAGCTGTAACGCTGGCCGAAACAAAGGCGCTGCCTTCAAAGTTCAGGTACCTTTTAAAAAAAGCATCAAGTAAAGAAAAAATACCAAAGATACATATTGAAGAGGCAAAGGCACTTATGGACAGCGGCAAAGCCGTGTTTGTGGATACAAGGGGCGCTTCAATGTATGATGACGCGCATATAAAAGGCGCGATTTTAATTCCCGCGGGTTCACCTCCTGAAAAATATAAAGAATACGAACAGGCCTTAAAAGATAAAGTGATTATAACTTACTGCCACGGTGTGGGGTGCCACCTTGCGGATAAAGTGGCAAACTCGCTGTTTGATATGGGGTACAAAAAACTTGCGATATTTTTTGGCGGATGGAATGAATGGACACAGGCGGGATACCCTGTTGAAAAATACGAACCGCCCGCGGAATTTAAACACCTTTTTGAAGAGGCTGCTTCAGTGAATGAAATATCAAAAATTACCCTTGCAGAAGCATATTTTCTTTATGAAAGGCAAAAGGCTAATTTTGTTGACGCCGGAAGAAAAGACCAGTTTATGAATGAACATATCCAAAACTCTATTACAATACCGCCGGACGAGGTAAATGAAGTACTTCCGCGCTACGCCGGGCACCTTATGCAGAAGCCCACTGTTATTTACTGCCACGGCAAAGGCGGCAATGCCCGCAACCTTGCGGCAAAACTTTATGAAGGCGGCAATAAAAAAGTGCTTCTGTTTATGGACGCGCTGCCGCAGTGGGAAAAAGCCGGCTATCCCATGTTTAAAAATCCCGCGTTGAAAGGGGCAACGAAATGAAAAAAATAAAAGAGCTTCTGTCAAACAAATATCTGTTGTATGTTTTAAAACTTGCGCTGGGTTTTGTTTTTGTCGTGGCAAGCGTGGGGAAAATTATTGACCCTGCCGGTTTTGCCAAAGACGTATATTCGTATGTTATTTTACCGACGGCATTTGTGCCGTTTTTTGCCGCTGTGGCGCCGTGGGCGGAATTTATCGCGGGTATTTTACTTATGCTGGATATAACGCCAAGAAGCAACGCGCTTATAATAAATGGCATGCTTGTCGCTTTTATAGCGGCAATTGCAATAGACGTTTACAGGGGCGTTGAAATATCCTGCGGGTGTTTTGACTTTCTTTTCCCGGAAGAAGAAATAGGTATTAACACCATAATAAGGGATATTATAATGCTTGCCGCCGGGGTTATTATCATGTTCTTTGACCATAATGAGGTAAAGATGTACGGGATGTTAAAAAAATAAAAGTAGTTAAATCATAATATTTTTAAACGCCCTGTCCGGGGCCGGACCCCGGACAGGGCGTTTAAGAAACTATAAAATTCTAAATATCCCTTGAAAGACCCCCCTTTTATATGTTATCTTATCAATACTTTATAAAAGCGGTATGATTTTTGCTTGCTAAAATTTTAAGGAGCGGTACATTATGGCTATTACCATTAAAGACGTAGAATACATAGCGCACCTTTCCAGGCTTGAAATAACCGAAGAGGAAAAGGTACAGTTTGCGAAAGAACTCTCTGACATATTAGAGCATGTAAACAGGCTGTCCAAAATTAACACAGATAACGTGGAACCCACGTACTTTGCGGTGGATACCAAGAACGTTTACAGGGAAGATGTAATAAAACCTTCCATTAACAGGGAAGATGTCTTTGCGGCAGCGCCTTCAATAGAAAACGGCGGATTTAAAGTCCCAAAGATAATATAAGGAAAA
>Ga0209467_1002359_pt1 | contig 13677 bp, 15 predicted proteins | sample Higcelwee11metaG_FD_187175 | JGI IMG/M metagenome (GOLD analysis project Ga0209467, IMG submission 187175) | Freshwater pond sediment microbial communities from the University of Edinburgh, under environmental carbon perturbations - High... | ecosystem: Environmental > Aquatic > Freshwater >...
ACGCCGTACTGTGTTGGATTTGGTGAACCTAATGCGGTAATATTTCCGTTACCTGTGGCGGTTGTGGATGTGATGCTGCTAACTGCTTGTGTGGTTACTGTTGGCGCAGTTGCCGGAATCGTGATATTTGGAGTTGAATAAGCTGAAGCACCAATATCGAGTGTTCCATCATCATTTCTTGTCCAATTAGTATAGGAATTTATTGCCGCCCTAATATCATTTGTTGTTCCTGTAAGAGTTCCATTGTATTTGTAGTTATCATACTCAGTGGGCTGCGAAGCGTTAACCAATGCCACACAATTAACGCCATTTGTCAAGCCCGGTGGTAAGTCGCTAACGTAACTCACCGCATAATATGACGAGCCCCATCCATCAGTTCCATCGTAAGTTGAGCCTGTATAATAATCGGCATCAACGGCAGCAATAAATGTAGGAGTAGCAGGTCTGACTGCGTTACTCTGGTATGCAAGCACTTGATCACCTGAACTTGATAAATTCCAAACCCCATTAAGAGTACTAGAAACCTCTCCCAATGTTGTAGAATATGTAGTCGCCGTTATGTTTTGAATATGAACAATTTTTCCTGCTGTTGACCCACCGGCTGGAGCCGTCCAGGTAAAATGGGCATCATTGCTATTACCATACCATGCATTGTTCGTTGCATCCCATCCTTCATCGGTGAAATAAATGACGGTCCCTGCGTCGATATTTTTCAATAGGATAAAGGTAAACCCATCGCCAGCGGTTGACAACCCGTCCATGTAAAGGCCGATAAAGGCGATATCACCCGCACTAAGGGTGGTTTGTGCATTGCTTGATATTGCTCCACCAAGTAGCAAAACCAGCGCGGCCATTAAATTTGTGAAACCCTTTTTCATATTTTGTTCCTTTATTTGCTAAATGATTCGCAATTACTTCTTAGTAATCACATTTGTTTTAGACATTCCCTTGATCATAACATTCACCAAGTATGTTCCGCTGGGGAGTGATGATGTTGAAACTGATTGGTTGTTTTCAATTTCTTCATTCATAAACACTTTTCCATTCAAATCCGTAATGGCTAGAACCGCTCTTTCTGTTAAACCATCAATGAGTCTCCAAACGTTGTACGTTTGTTTTGGATTTCCGTCATCAATCGTTGTAAAAGGAATATAGGCACCATTCGCAGTGGAATAGCCTCCTGTTATTCCCGAAGCGATCATATAGTCAACAGCAAAAACGCTAGGCGTTAGTACAAATGCCAAACAAAAGGCAAGGAGGCATTTCCAGATTTTAACGTAATTTGGTTTCATATTATTTGAATTTTTTATAAATCGTTGCTTGGTTATGATGAGAACCCTATTATTAGGGCTAATATAGGTATACTTGAATGTACCTTTTAAATTTAAAGTCCGACGGGCTGCAATAACCCAGCTTTGGAGGCCTTGTTCAACGGCCATTTGTCAAGCCCCATTTACTCATGGACTATAGAAATCAAGCCTTTTTCAGGAACGACTTCATCTCACCAGCCCCCAGATCGGGGACATTACCCACCCAGTACGGTTAGTTTGTTTGAGTCGTACCTGTTCAGACAATTTATTCGGTCATCTTTCCCGGGATCACTTTTTGAACGCGGAGGAAAGGCCTTTAGTTTTTCTCCTGAACCAATTCGGTGCGAAATACACGATTACTTTTAAATTTCGAGATTTTTGTTTGAATTGATTTTCACCCATTTTCTAACGTTTTAGCTTATATTAATTGCACCAAATTATTAGGAGTTTAAAACAATGACTAAAATTTTCCCTGCCATTGCGATCCCTGGCAATAATATTGATTCCAAACAATACATTGAAAACGGAACTCAAGGAGCCATGATACTTGCGTTTTTTGTGGCGATCCTTATTTCGTTGGTTGCAATTGTCTTTTCTTACGGGACATTGCTTATTGTGTTTATCTGTTACCCCCTTTTGGCGGGATACCTTCACAAAAAATCTCGTGCCCTGATTCATGGTTCGGGGGTTTGCGTGAGCGAAGAACAATTCCCAGAAATATATAACTGTGTCAAAATCTTCAAGGATCGCCTCAATCTTCCGCGCGATGTAGATGTATACATCGTCGAATCGAACGTCGTGAACGCGGCGGCGGTGAGATACGGAAACCAGAACATCGTGCTTCTTACGGACGATCTGATTCATGGATGCTTGGAATCCGGTGAACCCAAAGCTTTGGCCTACGTCATCGGTCACGAACTGGCCCATATCTCCTTAAAACACACCAGTCTTTTTCGGCTCTGGATGGCGAACCGCTTGAAAAAGTTGGGCCGCTTGGACGAATATTCCGCAGATAATGTCGCCTTGGCCCTTGTTGAGGATAAAGAAATCGCTTTCCATGGCCTTTTGCTTTTGAGTGTGGGTTATGCTCTGATGCCGTTTGTGAATCCGGCAAGTATTATCAAGCAAGCTCAGGAAGTCGCGATGAATAAGTATTCCAAGAAGGCTGAACGTGGCCAAACGCACCCGCTGCTTTTAAATCGGATGGCAAAAGTGTTGAAGAAATAAAAAATGAGCCCCCTTGGATTGGGGGCTTTTTGACTTTTTTTTGGAGGATTCAAGTACCTCAATGAAACTCGCCAAATAAGCGTGGCGGCCTAGTGCTCTCTGCGAATTTCTAATAAGCTAAAAAATAAAACGTTGTTATAAATCATTGACAAAATCATTTACTTTTGATTATTTTCTCCGTGTGTGAAGAAACTTTAAATGATATAAAATTACTAGGAAGGATTTTCTATGAAAGTATTGTCTTTTGTATGTATGACCATGCTGTGCGCGACATGTGTGTCTTGGGCTCAAGTAGAAACTGTAGCTTCAGATGCAGTAACTCCAGCAACAACCACGGAATCAGTTGCAGAAACGGCTGTTGAGCCCGCTGCAGAACCAGTGGTGGAATCCGTAGCAACACCCGTTGTGGCACCTGCCACAACACCAGAGGCAAAAGTGGTTTTTGTTCCGGGTGTTTTTGACATCCAACAGAAAGATAATGATATGAAAATCTTACGAGAAAGAGGTGAAAATCAGAGTTCCAAAGGCACTGTGATGCTTGTTTGTGGCGCGGTTCTTGTTCCTATTGGTCTTGGGTTGATTGTTGTTAATTTTCAAGATTACATGGATTATTATACTTCAAATGATATTGAAGGGAGAGAATCGGCTGTTATCGCTTTCACTGCAGGGGATGTCGCCCTTACTGCAGGGGTTATTTTGGCCATTGTTGGTGTTGTTGTAAAAAATAGTGGGGATAAAAAAATTGAACGGGCTGATGAATATGAAAAATCGAAAACGGCGATGAATGTGAGCATTCTCCCTATTGCGGATGTTGCAAATAAGCGTGGCGGGCTAATGCTCTCTGCGAATTTCTAAACCAGCTTTAATAATTGGATGGAATGGTTTCTGTATTCAAAGAAACCATTTTTTTGATTTTAAATAGCGATCTGTTGTTTTTGTAAATTTCTAGGATCCTATTTTTGTATTTTCGAGGTTAAATTGTTTTTTCTTTATTTTTCTTTGATATTTAGCACAAAGTTTTTTGACCGTTTCGCAAATCAGGATACTTTATTAGTAATTTTACGGTAATGTTAACAAGCGGGGGATTATGCCATTCCGCAATGGCAAAAATGTTTTAGTCCAATCAAACAAAATATTAGGCTCAATGTTTCTTAGGGATACGGAACCTTTGAGTCGGTTTCAAATACATTATTTGAACTAATTAAAAGAAATCTGAGAGGGATGGATGATTTTTTCACGTCAGGAAATATTGAGGCGCTTGCATGCACAAGTGGTTGCTGGTAAACCCATTGTAGATTATTGTGTGGGCTCAGGTATTTCTGCCAAGATGGCAGAAGTTAGTGGAGCAGATATTGTCATTGTGAGTAATTCTGGTCGTTATCGTATGGCAGGGAGAAATTCTATTGCAGGTTTAATGGCCTACGGTGATGCCAATGAGATTGTGACGGAAATGGCCAAAGAGGTGCTTTCTGTTGTGAAAAAAACTCCAGTGATTGCTGGCGTGAATGGCACGGATCCGTTTCGTTTGTTTCCGATGTTCCTAAAACAGCTAAAAGAAATGGGCTTTTCAGGGGTACAAAATTTTCCGACTGTAGGTTTGATTGATGGCAATTTTCGAGTGAACTTGGAATGCACGGACATGGGTTATGATAAGGAAATAGAAGTGATGGCTATCGCTCATGAGCTTGATCTGTTCACGGCACCTTACGTTTTTGATGTGGACCAAGCTAAAGCCATGGCAAAAGTGGGCGCTGATCAGTTAGTCGTTCACATGGGTCTTGCTGCAGCAGGTTCTGCTGGAGCAACAGGGACTTTGGCTTTGGATGAGGCTGTGGCACGTGCGACAGAAATTGCTGAAGCCGGTTGTAGCGTTCGTGAGAATATTTTGGTGGTCGTTCACGGAGGACCTTTTGATAAACCAGAAAATATGGGTAAGGCCTTGCTTTGTATGCCAGGAATTCACGGATTTCTTGGGCCTTCGAGCATTGAAGGACTACCCATAGAACGTGTGATTTGCAGTCAGGTAAATGCGTTTAAATCATTGAAAATGGCTTAGCCAACTTTTTTAACTTATTTTTTTTGTTGAGTATAGCATCACTTTGGGAAGTATATTTTGAAGAGTTCGGATTAGGAGTTCTCTGATGAATGCTTTGACTATCGTGTTGTTGGTTTTTGTCGTCGTTTTATTATTTGTGCTGTTAATTCTTTTGTTGAAATCAAAGAGTCATGCGCCCGATATCTCACCGCAATTGATAGATCTCAAAAATCAGTTGGCAGATTTACGTGCGAAACAGTTGGAAGCCCAGAACGCATCGCTGACTCAGCAACAAACGCTTTTGCTCCACACACAAAAAGAAATGCGTGAGCAACTGAAGTCTATCCTCAAAACGGTGAACGAGGGCATGTTTGCAAACCAGAATAGCATTACTTCACAACTGAAGAACTCTAATGACGTAATCGGCGAGATACAAAAAAAATTAGGCACTCTTGAAGTGACGACCAAAAATATTCAGGATATTGGTAAAGACATCTCTTCTTTACAAGAAATTTTACAGGCGCCAAAACTCCGGGGCAATTTGGGTGAGTATTTATTAGAAGAACTTTTCAAAGAAATTTTCCCCAGTAAAAATTATGAGATCAAATACACTTTTAAAAACGGAACCCAGGTGGATGCCGCTATTATCCTTGGTGAAGGCATTGTTCCCGTAGATTCCAAATTTCCGCTAGAAAGTTTTGCGCGTTTAGTAAACGCAGAGAATGATGAAGATAAACGAAAATTCAAAAAAGAATTTGTTTCCTCTGTGAAATTGCGCATTGATGAAATTGCAGATAAATATATTAATCCTGCAGAAGGGACTTTTGATTTTGCCATGATGTATATCCCTGCAGAGAACGTTTTTTATGAGACGATTATCAATGATTCTTTGACCAAAAAGGATTATGAAATTTTCAACTATGCAATTCAAAAACATGTAATTCCGGTTTCTCCGAATAGTTTTTATGCATACTTGATGGCGTTAGTATATGGACTCAAAGGATTTAAAATTGAGCAACAGGCGAAGTTGATTATTGGCGAACTCTCGAATGTGCAAAATGCTTTTGGAAAATTCTATGATGACTTTATCTTGGTAGGAAAGCACTTGGGAAATGCTTCTCAGAAATATGAGGATAGTCTAAAAAAGGCCGAGAAGTTCAATGATAAGATGGGACAAATTACCGGCAATAAAGTGGATTTTTTGGAGGCGAGCCATGACTGAATATAAAGGCGATAAAAAGTTTTTTCGACGGTTGAAAATTTTGATGGTTGTGGAATTCTTAATTGTTGCGGCTATTTTGGGCCCTTATTTTATTCGCAATGATTCGTTTGTGGGGGTGATGAGTCTTTTGGCGTTTGCGCTTATGTGCGTGGCCTTCTATGTATATCAAATTCACAAATTTCCATCCTTGTGTGTGACTTTGTCGGAATCAAAATTGCTCTGGACGTTTGGAAAAAAATGTCGCACTTTTGAAGTCAATAAAATGAGTTGTGTTCAATTAAAATCGCAAGCCCTTACCCAAATGAAAGAAGTTTGTTTTAGATACAAAGGGGAATCCTATTGTATTCAGAATCTTGCAGAGGTTCATGAACTATATTCAGAGTTGGTAGCGAAAAAATTAACCGATGTTTCTATTGAAGAAAAAATAGGGCTAAAAGCTGTAACGGTTCATGAAATTCTTTATGCGATTTTTGTGGTGTATATGCTTGTTCTCCTGTTGTTTGGATTTTCTGAATCGTATTTAGGCACTCTTTTTGCCATTATTGTTTGCCACTTTTGCGTCATTCGGCACTCTTTTAGTAAGAATGGGACGTTTTCAAGAGTGAACGAATTGATTCTGGCTTATATATTCATGATTGCGCAGGTGATGTTTTCTTCGCTAATGATTATTCGTTTTTTCAATTAGCAAAATGTTACTTTGATGGAGGTAAAAATGATTGATTTAACGTTAGAATTCGTGCAAAAGTTGTTGCCGAAACGTGAAGAAGAATCCAACAAGGGCTCCTTTGGAAATGTGCTCAATGTGGCAGGCTCCGTGAACTACCGGGGGGCTGCCTGCTTATCGAGCTTGGCTGCTTTACGTGTCGGTGCGGGCTACGTTTCTTTAGCGTGCCCGGAAGTGGTGGCGAATAGTGTGGCCTCTTATACCCCAAATATCGTTATCATTCCATTGCAAGCAAGCGAAGGTGCCATTATTGACGGCGAGTACAAACATATTTTTGAGCTTACTTATATGTATAAAGTACTTTCTGTGGGAAGCGGACTTTTTCGCTTGTTTAGCACAAATGAAAGCGTAAAATATTTTTTTAAAAATTTGATTAGCACACTTGTGGATTCAGACTTATCTCTAGTGATAGACGCGGATGGTTTGAATACCATTGCAGAACTCCAGTACATTCCTCTTCCCAAGCGGACGATTTTAACGCCACACCCTAAGGAAATGTCCAGACTTTTAAAAGTAAGTGTGGAAGATATTGAGGAAGATCGAGTGAAGTATGCAGAAAAAGCAGCGAAAAAATTTTCTGCGACTGTGGTTCTCAAAGGACACCATACCGTGATTACTGATGGAGAACTGACCTTCATTAATTCCACTGGTAATTCAGCACTTGCGAAAGCAGGCTCAGGCGATGTACTCACAGGGATGATCGCTGGATTCTGCGCTCAAGGGCTTTCTACGACAGATGCGGCGTGCTTGGGCGTTTATCTGCATGGGAAGGCTGGTGATTTGGCGAAAGAAAAACTGACTGCCTATGGAATGTTTGCTTCAGATTTATTGACATACATTCCGCAAGCGATCAAAACCTTGCTTTAAAACAAAAAGCGCCCACAGGAGACGCCTTTTTAGTTTCAGAAAAAACGCATTACTTGAATTTTGAAGCGGCTTCGCGAATCGCTTTGCTCATGGCAGAAATCGCATTTTCGGCCCCTTCTTTCAGGACCTCAAAAGCGCCTTCACTCGCATTGCCTAGTTTCTTTGCTTGAGACTTGATCTCATTTGCCTTTTTCTCAAGCTCATCAATAATCTTTTTGTTGTCGTTATAAGTTTCTTTCGCGCTGGATTCGAGTTTAGACTTCAGTGCTGCCACCTTCTTTTGCGCTTCATCCAATTCGGCTTCAATCTTCTTTTTGTAGGCTTCTTTAGTATCCATAGTATTATGCTCCTTCCTTGTTGTTTGTATAAAATTACTTCGGTTCTTTCTTCACGCTAGCGACTAAAATGATACCTCCCACGACAATGAATCCAATACTTAACCACTTGGGGATGGTGACTGTTCGCTCCACCAGAGCGACTGGTCCTCCAGTATTGGAATCCGAAGCATCCTTTCGAATTTCATCTGCGAACGTAAAATTACCCATCTTGAGTAGTGCAATGCCTGCCAAAATAATGACAACTGCAAGAATTCTAACGGTAAGCATGTATTCTCCTGTAAGAAACTTGAATCATTGGGTAAACTCCGCCTCTAAAATAATACTTAATGAAACTTAAAAATGTAGGTCTAGAATTGAAAAGTACCCGAATATCATTGTGAAGAAGAATCTATACTTATAGGTACAGGGTTAAATCTCAATGGGAGGCTAAAATGGCGTTCGATTATAAGAATAGTCCTACGGACAAGACATTTATGGAATTTGATCGCATCGCAGCAGAGATGGGCGATATTCGCTTGGTATCAAAAAAAGAACTGATTTTTATCCCCTCTATGTTGCAAGAGGGGGAACAGGTGCTTGCATTTACTTGTGGTGTGATGAAAGGAAAACGCTGGCTTGTGACCCTTACGGATATGCGTATTATCTTTTTGAATAAGGGTTTTATTTTTGGACTTAAGCAAATTGTGGTGGATTTGAATAATGTGAATGCGGCATCCGGAGAAACGACGATGTTTTCTGGGCGGATCAGTTTTCAAGATGGGGCGATAATTCACACGTTAGAAAGTGTTTGGCTCAAAACGGTGTTGCCCTTTAGTAATAAACTCCGGGATGTGATTGAACTTCGCCGTGGCATGAAGGCAGAAAAGAAAACATTCTCCGTCGAAGGCGATGATTTCGTCTCTAAAATTGAACGATTGGCAAGCCTTACTGAGAAAGGCTTCCTCACTCCAGAAGAATTCGAAATGCAAAAAGCCAAGTTACTTAGAGAGTCAGTGTTACGTTAAACAACAGAGATAAACGTATAAACTAAAAAGACTTGATTGTTTCTTATAAAGTAAGTGTGTAAAACGGTCTGACTTCTAGGCTTGTTAAAATAATTACGTTTGGTGAAAACAAAAGAACCGGAGGCTGTTAGGCGGCCGGTTCTTTTTCGCTGGTGTTATCCCAGTAAAATTTTACTTGGTGTTAAATTGAACCTTAGGGGCAGTGGATGCGCCGGCATCTGCTGCGAAAGCCACTTTGCGACCGGCCCCTGCAAGTCCTGCAATAATGTTGTTAGGAAACTGGCGAATGTAGGTGTTATAAGCCTGCACCGTTTCATTGTAGCGCTTACGCTCTACCGCAATGCGGTTCTCGGAACCTTCAAGCTGTACGCGAAGTTCTTGGAACGATTGATTGCTTTTGAGATTCGGGTAATTTTCTGTTACCATCATCAAGCGTTGCAATGCACCCCCCAACGTGGCTTGAGTCTGTTGAAAACGTTTCATGGTGGCTTCATCACCGAGCATGTCTCCATCGACTTTCACGACTCCGCCCATTTTGCTTCGAGCATCGACTACGGCAGAAAGTGTAGACTTTTCAAAGTCGGCTTCGCCTTGGACGGACGCCACTAAATTCGGAATAAGGTCGAAACGGCGCTGGTAGGTATTTTCTACTTGGGCCCACTGAGTTTTCACTCCTTCTTCGGCGGCGATGATGTGGTTGTAGGCACTGACACCTTTTCCAACAATTGCGATTCCCAAAACGAGAATGGCTACGAGGACGATGATGATTGTTTTTTTCATTGGATCTCCATAGAATCAATGGTGTTTATTATTTGAGTGATTGTTAAAATGTATTTATTGGCCCGTTCGTTGATGACTTCCTCTTCACGAGTGGGTGGCTCAATGCGTAATTGGGGGTACTCCGCAAAAATAGCTTCATGCGTTTCTGGGTAGGTGTTATGCAACAAGAAATAGACCCCATAAAGAATAGGCATCAACTGAGCTTCTGCCAAAAAGAAAAAATCCATTTGGGTGTGGCCTTGCTGCATATACACAAATTCGCGGCGCAAGTGAATCAGAATGCCGCGAAGTTCGCGCTCACATTCAAGACGGAGGGCGTTATGATTGGGCGTGTAATTTGCAAGAGGCTGCTCGCCGAATAAAACTTCATTGCGTTTCGCAATATGTAATAGTTCCAAGGGGAAAACATCTGCAGAATGGGTAAGGCTTTCACGCGTAAAGAAGTACCCAAAAGTGATACCTTGTTGAGTTGCTTTTTTGACAAGAAGTTTTAATCCAGATATTTTTTCTGGACTGTCCTCTTTTAAAATAAAGCTGATTTGCCAAGGCTCTTTGATAGGCGAAAATCCTGCCATGAGGCAATTTCCGTGAAGGAACACAGAGATAAGATTGTTGCTAAAGGCCTCTTGAAACCAATCAGGCCAAAGAGAATTTTTCAAATCAAAAATACTGAGAATACGTTTATTCATTGTGCGCCTCCGCTACCAAGAACCACCAGAACCACCACCGCCGAATCCGCCACCGCCGAAGCCACCAAAACCTCCGCCGAATCCGCCTCCACCACCGCCACCGAATCCGCCACCGAACCCGCCGCGAGACAAACTTCCGATTAAAAAACCAGCAGCAGAAGGCCCCACAAAACTACCAGGTCCTCTGCCACCTCTGCCACCACCATTCATTTTGAGAAGGCTCATGACGATGATGAAAATCACGAAAATGAAAGGCCACATCAGAGGATTATTCTTTTTTTCTGGGGGCGTGGGAGCCGTGAGATCCAATGTGACCCCTTTTTCTTTAGCTACCGTGGTCGCAATGGCGTAGGCCAAAGTGAGCACACCTGTTCCATACTCTTTTTTGCGGAAAGCGGGAACCAATGTTTTTTGTTGCAGACGTTCTACGAGGGCATCTGGCAAATAACCTTCGGCTCCATAACCCACTTCCACGCTACGTCGCCCTTGTTTAAATGCCACAAAAATAAGGGCAGCCTCGCTGGATTCTTTTTGGCCAAGCCCCCAAGAATGCGCCACTTGTACTGCAAAATCGCGGGCATCTTCTTCTCCAATATCATAGAGCAAGGCCGCACCCAACGCAAATCCTGTCTTTTTAAAAAGTTCCGCAGCGATTGCATTGAACGTTTGGACTTCTTGAGACGTCAGATTGTGAGATTCATCATAGACGTAACTCTGCTCGGGACGCGGCGGTAAATTTGCCGCGAAAAGAAGAGGCGAGAACAAAAAAAACAGAGATAACCATCTAAACATTTTATTCCTTGCAGAAATTCGCCGCTTTATTGCGTATTTCCAAAGGTTTTAATTTAGAAATGGCTGCGATCTTTGCTGCGTTGATATCTTTGCCGACACCCATTTTTTGTTGCACAAAAGAAAAAGTATGAGTATCGATGGCAATAGTTACGTTAGCGGAGATGAGTTTTTGGTTCCCTGAGGCGAACGACTTTGCTTTATCTGTGGTGATATTCACCATTAATGGCGAGGCCATACTCTTTTTTTCAAAACCACCTTTGGCGAGCACTTGGTCCACGGCATCGCAAACCGCTCGCGTTTCTCTACAAGATATCTGGTAAAAACATTTTTTCGGGCTGGATTCATAGGTCAAAACAAGACTTTTAATTCCTGCTTCACGCACATAGTTGGAAGGTAAATTGGGCTCAAATGTGATTGTATGAGTGCCTTTGTTCTCATCTATGTTATGAAAAAGAAAAAAGGCTATTCCCTTTTTATTGGTCTTTTCTTCGGCGAGAAGTTTTCGATTTTGCATGGCATAAATAGGGAAGTCTGCGATGGGCCCCTCGGAATCTTTTGCGATAACAGCCGCTGGGCCCCATTCCGCGTTGTGAGTCTCTGTCGGTGGCGGTTCGTGCCAAAAAAGAGTCACTTGAGATAGTGCTTGTTTGATGAGATTTTCTAACTGATCTGCATCCGTTTTTAATTGGTAGGTAGAGTTGATAGGAATGAGAGTGGAAAGTTCCTTGAGGAGCGCCGGGTATTGCAGTATCAGTGGACGTAACCCTTGGTGCTCATGAATAGCCATTTTAAATTGCTTCTTTTTAAGGGCCTCGCGAATGATCTGTTCTTTGTTTGCCGCGTTCCGCTGAATTTCTTGTATTTGAAAACGAGTATTTGCGGTAGCATCATCCAAATCAATGAGTGCGGTACACACAAATTGTTTTCCCTTTTTTGCCCCAGGCTGAATGCGAAGACCTTGCAAAAATAATTGAGACCGCAATTTATTTGTTTCGGAAAATGATTGTTTGGAACTTTGTATTCCATTTGTTTTTATTTCTGATTGGGTAGACACTTGAGTCGACGATATCTCAGAGGCTATTTGCGTTGCAACGCCCGCGATAGCGCTGTTGTTTGCTTCTTGTTGGGACACGGTGGAGGTTGCTGTGTATGAGACAATACGACCCGCAAATACGCTACCAAAGGCGAAAAGTAATGAAATTACAAAGGCTATTAAATTCATAGGCTACCGAAGCTCCATGAAAATGAGTTTTTGTGTTAAATTTCTTTTTTTGACAGTGTAGCTTCCTTGTAAACCCTGTCTGATGAATTCGTATACCTCTTCTGCATCTTGAAATTGAGATGGATTAACGTAAACCGTCAAGTCCATTGTTTTATCTGTCATGGCATTGATTTTCACTTTGGTAAAGGATTGCTTCAGAAGGTTGGAAACTTCGCTGTGGATATCTTCCACTTGATTGTCATGAAATTCGCCTTCTAAACGGATAATGATTTTGTATTGAACACCATTTTGTGCATCTTCATTCCAGTAGGCAATCATTTTGCTTTCTAAGCCGGGCATGGCTTTACGCATGGCAGACTGAGTCAGTTCACGAGTGGTGTTCCCTCGGTTAATATTGACTTCGCTCGTTTGGGTTCCGAGGAGTCTTCCCGTAGAGGCCTCGTAAGCACTAAGAGAAACCAATACTTGATCTTTTTGTAAGGTGCTTGCAAATTTGATATAAATATCGGCACCTAGAGAAAGACTTGCGATATAGGAAAGATCGGCCTCTTGGTCAAAAACATCTCCCTGAATTTGAACGATGGCATCAATTTGAGTTTGCCCTTCCAACGATTTAACGTTATACTGTTTGTGGGTCAAATATTGGTTAATCGCTTCCATGGAAGCTTTAGCGAGCGGGTTGGTTTGGATTATGTTGAGACTGCTTGCTTCGTTCCCTGTTTCTGCGGGGATTACCATAATGGTGGGGAGCAAAAATTTGGGGGCTGTCTGCGCTACGGGAGAAAAAATAAATTTTGTTGTGGATATGGTTTGTGATGACGTCTGTGAATGGGTTTCGGTCAAAGAGGCTTTGGTCTCTGGCTTGACTGACTTTTTTTGAATCGGCCCTGAACTTGAGGCGCAGTCCACTAAAAGAGAAGCAATAAGGATTATACCAAAAAGAGACTTTCGCATAAGAATCCTAGAATTAAGGTTAGGTATCATAAGCGGCTGAAATTTTATGAATCAGAACGGTCATGAGGGAAGGCAATACAAAGCTTTTCATAGTAAATACTCTTACTCTCATCGTGACACTCCTACCCACCATGTAAGAAAAAGGTACTAAAAGTCTTCGGAATTTGAGGATAGACCCACTAAAAATGGCCTAAAGTGTTGTCTTACGTTGCGTTGCAGTCAACGTAAGTAGTGGTTTTATTGTGTACAGTAGAAATGTACCACCATTAGAAGTTTATCTTCACAACTGTATTTTCGATACATCTTGAGGATTCCTCCAAAAATTGCTTTCTAATAATGAAAATGAACGAAGTCGAATTAGAATCGGAATGACAAATAAAGATTGCTTATTTGTGCCCTCTAAATAAAGAATTCCAAGTGATTTTCAGAAAAGATGAATTTTGGCGGTCCCTTGAAGGTGAAAGTTCACAATTTTATTGGAAAAAATTTATGAATAAGATAGTCGGTCTCTTC
>Ga0209467_1002363_pt1 | contig 13671 bp, 11 predicted proteins | sample Higcelwee11metaG_FD_187175 | JGI IMG/M metagenome (GOLD analysis project Ga0209467, IMG submission 187175) | Freshwater pond sediment microbial communities from the University of Edinburgh, under environmental carbon perturbations - High... | ecosystem: Environmental > Aquatic > Freshwater >...
GAATACCGGCTCCAAGCCGGTCGAGTCGAAGCACAACCTGTTGACGACGATAGCCTGGGACCTGGGCAAGGGCTACACCTATGCGCTGGAAGGCTCGGTCTTCATCGCAGGCGCCGTGATCCAGTGGTTGCGCGATGAGATGCGCGTGCTGTCCGATTCTGCAGAGAGCGAACGGCTGGCGCGGATGGTGCCGGACACAGGTGGTGTCGTGATGGTGCCGGCCTTTGTCGGCATGGGCGCGCCATACTGGGATCCGGAAGCCCGCGGAGCGACGCTCGGCATAACGCGCGGCACGACCAAGGCCCATTTTGTGCGCGCCGCCATCGAGTCCATAGCATACCAGTCGCGGGATCTGCTCGTGGCGATGGAGCGCGACAGTGGCGCGGCAATACCCTTCATCAAGGCCGATGGTGGCGCCAGCGCCAACAGTTTCCTGATGCAGTTCCAGGCAGACATACTGAACAAGCCGGTCATATTGCCCGAGGTCGGCGAGGTAACCGCTCTGGGCGCCGCCTACCTCGCAGGCCTCCGGATTGGCTATTGGTCGAGCCTTGACGACGTAGAGCACAACTGGCGCCGCAAGCGCGACTTCATGCCGGAGATGGCCGCCGCGGTACGCGATCGGCTGCTCGAACGCTGGGCCAGGGCGGTCGAGGTGACGCGTACCTTCAAATGAGGGCTACGGCGCCGTCCCTGACACCAGATCGAGCGACAGCAGAGCCGAGCGATAATCGGCCAGCGTGCCATAGGCCTCGGCCAGTCCTCCAAGAGCCTCGATCATAAGGCCAAGGTAGTCGGTCTCCGACCCTGCGCCCGCCCTCAGCACCTCGCGGCGCTGTTCCAGGTCGGCGTTCCAGCCATCCTGCTTGAGCGCTGCGTATTCAAGTTGCGCCTTGCCCAAGGCTATGCCCAGCATCGTGTCGTGGATATAGGTGCGCAACGATCGCTCCGCCTCGGCGTATTGCGCCTCTGCCTTGGCCAGCTCCGCCCTGGCGCGCACGTTCTGGGCTATCTTGACGCCGTTGCCCAGAATGCTGCCCGACGCTCCCAGGCTGAATGTCAGCTGGTAATCATCCTCGGTGCGCCAGTCATCCTGCGCAAAAGGCATGCTCGGGCCGCCGTATGACAGCTCCACATGCAGCCCGATGTCAGGCAGGCCAAGCGCCTCCTTCTCGGCAAGCCGCTTCTGGCCTTGCTTGACGGCAAGCTGCGCCGATGCCAGTGCCAGGTCGTCGCTGCCGGTGGCGGCGAGTTTCCAGAGCTGCTCCTCAGTCCAGCGTGGCGAACCGGATGCCGGCACGGTGATGCGTACATCTGCAACAGAGAGCGAGCCAAGGCCGGCCATGGACGCGATGTCCGACAGGAGGCGATCGCGCCGCTCGCTCAGCTTGGTCTGGGCCATCTCTATTTCCTTGAGCTTGATGCGCGCGTTGGCCAGATCCACGGCTGTTATGAAACCGGCAGACGCGCTCTGTCGCGCCAGCTCCACGAGCCGTTGGCCGATGCGCGACTGCAGGTCGAGCACATCGCCAGCCCGGCTCACATACGCGAGCGCGTCCCAGCTGGCGCGCAACCTGACGGCGAGCTCGCGCTCGGCCTTCTGGCGCTGCAGGGCTGCCGCCGACAGACCGGTGCGCGCCAGGTCTATGCCCAGGCTTATCTTGCCCCAGGAGAAGAGCGGCAGGTCGCCGGTCAGCTTGAAGTCGTACAGCGAGTTGCCCGAGCCATCGTAAAGCACAATTTCTGGTGAAGGCACTCCAAGCGCATTCGCGGGAATCGCTATCGGATCGGTTGGATTGGCGATGTATGTCCCGGTGGTCTCTGTGCCCAGCGTGGGCAGGCGCCTGGCCCTGGCGCTGGTCAGGTCGGCACGCGCGGCATCTTCTGCGGCACCATTGGCCCGCAACGCCGGATTCCCGGTCGCGGCCAGTCCCAGGAGGTCGTCGAGCGAATACGGCGGATTGGGCCGCGCCGCCGAGGGGGACAGAGGTCGGGCAGGCTCGGGAGCCTGGGAGAAATCCATCGTCGAGGTATACGAGGCGACGGCCGCGCGATACTCGGCCACGAAGGCGTCGACACCGGAGTCAGGCGGCACGGTCGCCTGCGCCATGGCGGCGCCCGGCAGCACCATCATCAGCGATGCGCACATCAGCGATGCGACTATCGATACGCGCCAGAAACGGCGCCGTCCGGCATCATTCATAGTGTTCTATCTCCAAGGTTGACTCATCGGGTATCCGCGCTATCGTGACGCGCTTCTCGAGCATTTCGTACAGCACCGGTATCAGTACGAGTGTTATCACCGTCGATGACAGCAATCCGCCAAAGATTGCCTGCCCCAGAGGCGCGTACACCTCCGAGCCATTGCCGTGGGCCAGGGCCATCGGCAATACGCCAAACAGCGTTGTCATCGATGTCATCAGTATGGGGCGCAGGCGGTTGGCCGAACCCTGGATCAGCGCTTCGCGGAGCTCCAGGCCATATGACTTACGGAGCGTGTTCACGTAGTCGACCAGTACTATCGCGTTGTTCACCACCGTGCCGCCCAGTGCTATCAGTGCCAGCATCGCGATGATCGACAGCGATGAACCAAAGGCATACAGCCCCAGTACTACGCCGATCAGGCAGAATGGTATCGATGCCATGATGATCAGTGGTTGCATGAAGCGCTCGAACTGGATGACCATGACGGCGTATATCAGGAACACGCTGATGGCGAGCATCAGCGACAAGCTGGACAGAGAATCGCCTATCAGCTTGCTGGTACCGGCAGCCTTGTATTTGACGCCGAACGGCAGCGTCATCGAAGCCATGGATCGCTGCATCCTGGAGCTGACTCCAGACTGGTCGTCGGTGCGCAGGTAGCCGACCACATCGACCGAGAAATTCCTGTTCTTCCTGGTAATGCGCGACAGCGTCGGTTTCGATTCGACCGTAGAGAACGAAGCGAAACTGACCATCCGGCCATCGTGCGTACGGAGCTGTATCCGGTTGAGCAGATCATCATTGATACGCTGCGTCGCTACATCGGATGTAACCCGTATCGGATAGTCGCTCGACCCGATGCGCAGGGTTCCCACCTTCTGTCCGCCAAACAGGATGCGGCTCGTTATTCCGGCTTCGTATGGGGTTACGCCGAGCGTACCCATGTATTCCTGGCTCAGATCCGCATACAGCTGCTCGGAATCGGTACGCATCGACATGTCGGTCTTGAACACATCGGGATCCTGTTCAAGAAACGCCTGCGCCATCCTGGCAGTCTGGGCCACCGAGTCCAGATCGGTGCCATATATTTCAAGCTGGTATCCCTGTCCACCCGTTCCCATGGCGAGCAGTGAATCGAACCCGCCGTTCAGCACGGTTACGTTGCAATCGGGCAACTGCCTGGACAGCGCGTCACGGACGAGCGGCAGTATCTGCTGGATGGTTCGATGACGGGATTCGCTGGGCACAAGGCGGATGCGTCCAAACGCCCTGTTGGGTGCGCCGGTAATGGCAAGCGCGCTGTCGGTGCCGATGTAGTAAACGGAGGCCTCGATTTCCGGCACCAGGCGTGCCACGAGGGCGTCCAGCTCGTCGACCTTGGCGGCGGTCCGATCAAGAGCATAGCCGGCCGGCGTTTCCAGGTGGATCTCGAACTCACCGGTATCGGTCGGCGGCAGGAAGCTGATCTTCAGGATCGACAACAGCAGTACGCTCGCGACCAGCAGCGATACCGCCAGGGTAATGATGAACAGCTTGTTGGCCAGGGCCGCTTCCAGGATTCTGCGATACGCCAGCTCCACTGCATCCAGCAACCTGTCTATGCCTTTCTCGAGAGCCTTCAGAAGCTTGGGCCGTTTGAGCTGGTCATCACGCTTGAGTATTTGCGACGACAGCCATGGCACCACGACGACGGAAACCAGCGCGGAAGCCGCGAGTGCGAAGACGATGGCAAGCGACAGGTCATTCAATATGACGCCAATGATGCCAGTCAGGAACAGAAGCGGCGCGAACACGCATATGCTCGTCGTCGTCGAGGCGAGTACCGCCCCTCCTACCTCGCCGGCGCCATCGAGTGCCGAACGGCGCTTGTCACCGCTCTCCTTGAATATCTGGAAGGTATGCTCCAGCACGACGATGGAATTGTCAACAATCATGCCGATCGCCACGGTCATGCCTGACAGCGACAGAAGGTTGAGTGACCGGCCGGTGCCGTACAGGCCCAGCAGAGCGAACAATATGGACAGCGGTATCGACAGGCTGATGATGATCGTCGCTCGGGCATCATGCAGTATCAGCAGTATTACGAAGATGGTCAGCGCCAGACCGGTCAGGGCCGAGGTCGTCACGGTCTGCAACGACCTGGTCGTCGTCTCGCTCTGATCGCTGATCACGGCAAAATCCACCGTACCGCCGGTCTCGTGCCGGACCTCCTCGAACACCGACCGTGCCGCCTGTACGATGCGCACGGTATCGCCCTCGTCGCGCTTGAGCACGTCCACCATCACGTAGTTCGTACCGCCCGACCTGACCCGCACGGTCTGGGGCTCCACCTCGAAGGCTATGTCGGCGACATCCTTCAGGAAGATGTATGAGCCATCGCCGTAGCCAACGGTCAGGTTCTTAAGCTCGTTGATGTCCGAAAAGGCTCCGGATGTCGTAAAGGCCAGTTCCCTGGAACGGTAGGTCGCATTGCCCGCAGGCACGTTCAGGTTGCTGTACTGCAGCGCCTGGTATACCGACAGGGCGGAGAGGCCGCGCGCCTCGAGTTCGGCAACATTGAGCGTAATCCTGGCCTCGTGCCTGGAACCGCCCACCAGATTGATCTTCGATACGCCAGGTATGCGGGCTATGGCCGGGCTGACCCGGTCCTCCAGGTACGTGGTCAGCGCTTCGGCTTCCATGGTACCGGAGACGCGTACCGAGAATATGGGCAGGAACGCGCTTGCCTCGGTGATGTATACGACAGGGTTGCCATCGATCCCGGAAGGCAGATCGCCGGCGATGCTGTTGAGCAATTCGCGTATCTGCGGCAGCTTGGCGTGCACGTCGACGTTGGCATGGAACTCCATAGTGACCACCGAGTACGAATTGGAGCTGGTCGACGACAGGTCGGAGATGCCTGGCAGCGTAGACATCTGGTTCTCTATCAGCCGCGAGATGTCCCGCTCCACATCCTTGGCACCGGCGCCGGGATACACGGTGACGATCGTCGCGCGCGGCATCGCCACCGGCGGTATCATCTCAGAATGCAGCGATGTGCCGGCTATAAGCCCAAACAACAGAAGCCCGGCGAGCAGTATGGTTATGATCGCGGGGTGCTTTACCGAGAAGTCGGACAGTATCATTTGCCTGATCCTTCGGCCTGTATTATCGAGACGGGCCCGCCATCCCTGGCAAAGTACTGGCCCTCCACGATGAAGTCGCGGTTGGCCCAGTCAGCCGGTACCTCGAAAGCGGCATCGGTCATGTTGGCCGGCTTGTACACATCCTTGACAGCAAGACCATTATCCACATGCCACAGCGTGTCATTCCCGCCCAGAGCCTCGAATGGCAGGCTGTAGACACCGGGCCAGCGCTGCAGCTCGAACTCGAGCGCAATGAACATGCCTGGCCGCAACGCCTCGGGCTTGCCGCCTATCGATACGACGACCTCGAAGTTCTTCGTCTCTGCCGATACGAAGGGGCTGATGCTTCGTATGGTGCCGCGGTAATCGGTGCCGCCCGGCCGCGTTATGGTAATGCGCATGGTGGTGCGCATCGACATGAACTCTTCATAATAGCGTTCGGGTACGCGAGCGCGTACCACCAGATCGTTCAGGTCTCCGATAGTGACGATGGGCCGTTCAGGTGCGGCGATCGATCCGGCAGACAGATGCTTGACCAGCACCACGCCGTCGACCGGGCTCTTGACGCTGGCGTAGTCGAGCTGGATTCTGGCCAGTTCGTACTGCGACGAGTATGCCTCATACTGGCTCTTGGCCTGTTCGTAATTCTGCTGTGTCGTCGCGTTGGCCTTGTACATCTGGCTGATGCGATCGTATGACGATTTTGCCGAGAGGTATGCCGCCTCGGCCTGTTGCAGCTGCAGTTCGAAACGCTGGGCATCGATACGGGCGATTACCTGATTCTTGCGGACCGCCTGCCCTACATCGACATTCAGTTCCTGCAGCACTCCGGACACGAGCGGCAGCACGGTCACCATCGTCTCCGATTCGACGTGGGCGTTCAGCCTGAGCGACTTGACCAGGTCACCGCGCACCGGGCGCATCGTGCGGACCGGCACCGGCGCTGCCTCCGACATAGCTTTGACGCCGCCCATTGCTACCAGTCTGAATGCTATTGCGCCGATGATGATCAGGAGCGGTATCAGCCAGCGAAGCGCACGGTTCCAGCCCCTTGATACCGATTTCTGTTCTGCTTCCATATTCACCTTCCATTACTCGAACAACGGAGAGCCGCGCATCGCCTCTGCACCTTCGGCGGTCAGAATGCCTCCGACAAGTGCCTTGAGCGAATCTTTCAGGATATCCACCTTGGAGAATGATTCATCCTCGATGCCATCGAGTACGGTCAGGCCGCCAACAATGTTGATGATCGCAAAGGTCAGCCGGCGCGTATCGAACTCGGGCCGCACGAGGCCGGCCGCCTTGGCATCGCGGACGATGCCTTCGATGAAGCCCCTGAAGGTGGCCTTCAGTTCGGTCCGAAAGCCAGGCAATTCGAGGCCTATGGATGAATCGCGCCCGTACATCAATTTGCCGCCAGCCCGCAATTCGGCGTAGCCACGCTCGACTATCGCGTTGAGTTTTGGAACAAAGGCCAGGGTCGGATCGTCGGCTATGCGCTGTAGCGCCTCGAGTGTCTTGCCTGTCCATGCGGAGGCCGCGCCTTCTATCAAGGCGAACTTGCCATCGAAATGGTTGTATACGGTCTTGCGGCTGACACCCGCCAGATCCGCCACCGCGTCGACGGTCAGGCCTTCAGGACCAAGCTCCCTGATGATCGCCGTAGCCGCCTCGGAAATTCGTACCTTTGTCGCATCCGCCATGGTTCAGCCTCTTTACACAATTTACTCGATACTTGTGTAATATGTATCATTGATCGCAGATATTCAAGCGCTAATCGCGGATTCTTGAAGGAAAAGCACGGTATATCAAGATCTTGCGGTCAGAACGATTCGCGGGTAGACTGGCCAGCCGGAGGATGCTTATGGAAACGCAGATAGAAGTTGTTCAGCTCTCATGGACGACAGACGCAAATATCATCGTTGGCCAGTCGCACTTCATCAAAACAGTGGAAGACATAGCCGAAATACTGGCAAGCTCCGTGCCCGGCGCCCACTACGGCCTGGCCTTCAACGAGGCGTCTGGACCCTGTCTCGTCAGAACGCACGGCACCGACACCGACCTGATCGATGACGCCACGCACTGCGCACTGGCTACCGGCGCCGGCCATACCTTCTACCTGGTGCTGGGCCAGGGAGTGTACCCTATCAATGTGCTGGACAGGATCAAGGCCTGCCAGGAGGTCTGCCACATCTTCTGCGCTACGGCCAACCCGGTACAGGCCATCGTCGCCAGGACGGAGCAGGGCTCCGGCATACTGGGCGTCGTTGATGGCTCGTCTCCACGCGGCGTGGAGAGCGATGCAGACAAGGCCGAACGCGCCGGCATGCTCAGGAAATTCGGCTACAAGTTCGCGTGATACCACGTCTATTTCAAGGAGACATGCATGACCGTTTCAGGTAGTTCCATAGCATTCATCGGTACTGGAGTCATGGGCGCAAGCATGGCCGGGCATCTGCTCAAGGCAGGCGCCCGGGTAACCGTCTACAACAGGACCAGGTCCAAGGCGGACGCGCTTGTCTCGGCCGGCGCCACCTGGGCGGACACGCCGGCCAGGGCCGCCGCTGGAGCGGACGTGATATTTACGATGGTCGGCTATCCGGCCGATGTCGAAGCGGTCTACATGGGTCCCGACGGCATCATCAAGGCGGCCAAGACCGGCGCGGTGCTTGTCGATCACACGACGAGCGATCCCGCGCTGGCTGTCAGGATATCCGCGGCGGCGGCGACGCGCGGGCTTGTCGCCATCGACGCACCGGTATCCGGCGGCGATACCGGCGCCAGGAACGCGACGCTGTCTATCATGGTCGGCGGAGACCAGGCCGCCTTCGCGACGGTCAAGCCATTCTTCGACGTGGTCGGAAAGACTGCCTTGCTCCAGGGCGGGCCAGGAGCCGGCCAGTTTACCAAGATGTCGAACCAGATTTCCGTAGCGGGAGCGCTGCTTGGAGCCACCGAGGCGCTGATCTACGCCGAGAAGGCCGGACTCGACCCACACCGCGTGCTTGACAGCATCAGCGGCGGCGCCGCCCAGAGCGCTCAGCTCGTCGGCATGGGCCCGCGAATGCTGGCCGGTGATTTTGAAGCCGGATTCTACGCCAAGCATTTCCTCAAGGACCTGCGCATTGCGCTCAATTCGGCCAAGGCCATGGGCATTGAGCTGCCGCTGCTCGCACTCGCCGAGCACCTGTTCGACATGGTCTCGGCGAAGGGCTTTGGCGAAAAGGGCACACAGATTCTGTACCGTATGTACAAGGATGGCTTGCTGTAATGGCAGGCGATGACAGTGCAGACGAGCGCAAGCCGTACAATCGCGAGCTGATCGATCCGCCCGCCTCCATCGTCCGTGATGGAGCGTTCGTGTTGGGCTGTTTCAACGGCCCGGTCGAACGGGCCAACATGCTCGATGTTGAACGCCCGTACCATTATGCGGTGCCGCGCTGGGTCAAGGACTATCGATGCAAGCGCTGGAGGGCGTTTCAGTTCGGCAACAGCCGGTGGTTCTTCTTCACGATGCTCCAGGAAATCCAGCACTTCGGCTTTGCCCACTTTTCCGCCTATGACAAGGAGCGGGGTCGCTTCTATGCGCTCAAACGGATCGTACCGCTGAGCCGTTTTGGCATCAACGAGCGGCTGGACGGCGAACATGTCGGGTATCATGGCCGGCATGCGCTCATCGAATACAGCTATGACCTGTCTGGCGGCTCCATAACCCTGGAGACGAGTTCGAAGCGTCATCAACGCCGCAGGACTTTCGCGGGCAGCTTCTCGTTCGCGTACAACTCACGCCAGAGCGCACCATCGACCGTATGCCTGCCATTCGGCCTGAATCGCGCCATGTATTCCACCAAGGTGCTGATGCCGATGCAGGGCTGGTTCGAGGCTGACGGAGAGCGCTTCGAGTTCAAGGGGCCCGATGCGATGGGTGTGATGGACGACACGAAGGGCTTCTATCCCTATCGCATGAGCTATGATCGGGTTGTCGGCTTTGGAACGGATTCCAAGGGCCGTCGTGTTGGCTTCAATCTGACCGACAACCAGGTGCGCGATCAGCTCGTCTACAACGAGAACGTGCTCTGGATAAACAGCCGCGTGTTTCCGCTGCCGCCTATCAAGGTCACCACGCCCAACGGACCGGAGAATGCCTGGCATATTCAGGATACCGAAGGACTCGTTGACCTGGCCTTCAGGCCGGAGCGTCGCAATGACACAAAGCTGAACCTGCTGGTCACCTCGATGGACAACCACATACCGTTCGGCTCGTTCGAGGGCCTGTTGCGGTCGCCGGACGGCGGTGAGAAGGTCGATGCGACGGGGCTCTACGGCATGGGCGAGCAGCGCTACCTCAGGGCTTGAGCTTGCCGAGCAGCCGCTCCCGTTCCTGATCGCTCACGCCGACATCGTTGCGCTCCAGAAGCCGCCTGATGATGGCCGCATCATCGGATGACAGTCGCATGCCATGGAGCGTATGGCGCGCGAAGCTGTCGCAGGCGAGCGGAGCCACCTTTTTCGTTATGTCAAAGATGACTGCGGCGTAGTCGCGTATCTCCCGCTGCGCATGCGCATCCATCCGCAACGACAGGAACCGGAACAGGTTGTGCAAGTCAATCTGCCAGTACCATTCCGTGTACATCGAAAGCGGCAGATTGACGCGCGCCAGCTCGCGGGCCAGGCCAGAATCGACCAGCTTCATGTACGATGCATAAGCCTCGCGCTGGCCACGCTCCAGAATGGCCAGCGTCCTGCCCGCTTCTTCGGGGGACAGAGGTTCGCTTTCGCGCCCCTGCTTGTTGTCCGAACTCTGCCTGGCCAGCGCTTCGGGCGCGGGCAGCCAGAACTCGTCCTTCATGACCGAATAGCGACCGGAAATCTCATTGACGCGGGCGGTGCGGTGGCGGATCCATTGGCGCGCTACGAAGATTGGCATCTTGATGTGGAACGTCAGCACGACCTGCTCGAACGGCGAGGTGTGCTCGTTGCGCAACAGGTAGTCAATCAGCCCCGCGTCCTCGCGCATGGTCTTGGTGCCGGCTCCGTATGAGACCCGCGCGGCCTGCACGATCCGTGAATCGCCACCGAGATAGTCCACCAGCCTGACAAATCCTTTTTCGTGGACCCTGAACTCCGCATCCAGAATCGCATCGGCCTCCGGTACCGTACAATGTGCCACTGCCTAGCCCTTTCTTCGCGCCTTGTGACGCGGGAATCCCTTGAAATCGCCATGAAACGAACCAAACTGCGTCTTGTTCGAGCCAGGTCCATGAAAATCGGAACCGTAGGTATTGAAGAATCCGTAGTGGTGGCTCTGTTTGGCGACCAGTGCGTTGATCACCGTTGCATCATCGCAACGGTAGTCGTACAGCTCGACGCCGAGCACGCCCAGATCGCGGCAGCGATCGAAGATGGCATCAAGGTGCTCTGCGCGGCTGCGCATCGATTTGATCGAATCGCCGAACTCATGCCCGATGTGCGGCAATACCGGAATACCGCCATCGGAGACGATCAGATTGACGACATCGGCAAGTTCAGGTTTGCTGAACCGCATGTCAGAGAACAGCCCGGTATCGAAATAGGCCTGCTTGAACTCGCGGTACCCCGTGTCCGCCGGAATGACGCCGGCATCGATCAGGGCAAGAAAGAAGTCAGTCTTGGCATACCGTAGCGCTGTTCCATCGACGGAAGCGCCTTCGTGCGGACGGTCTGCCTGCCTTCTGCTTACAAGCGCGTCAAAGTTGATTTCCGGGGCACTGAAGAGCCGCCTGGCGCGCTCGAATAGCGACGATATGGTGCGCACGCGTTCGGCTCGGCCGACTCGCAGGAATGCGTCGGTCGCGGCATAGGCTCCATCGGGGAAATAGGCCAGAATCTCGCTGCGGTACCCGATGGAATCATCGACGCAATCGATCTCGACGGCTGGCCAGGTGGTCAGGCCCGCCGCCGCTGCAGCACGAGCAAACTCGGGATAGCCGCCCAGTGTATCGTGATCGGTAAGACATGCAGCCTGCAGCCCACTCGCCGCGGCCATATCGACCAACACCTCCGGCCAGTGACCACCATCGGAATAGCGGGAATGCATGTGCAGGTCGGCCTTCATCGTAGCTGTAGCATAGCGGACGAGGCAAAGCAGCTCAAGGTGTCAGTCTGCACCCAATTTCACTTGTACCCGGCAACAATCGCTCCTATACTTGCATGGTACTAACCATGACTTGATGAGGTGCCTATGCGGATAGCTTTCGTGATCGGAACCGTCGTCGCTACCATGAAGGATGAGAAGCTGCGCGGCCGAAAGCTGCTGCTGGTCAAAGAGGCCGACCTGACCGGCAAACCGACGGGCTCTCCGTTCGTTGCCATCGATACCGTAGACGCCGGCAAGGGTGACATCGTCGTAGTCACCGAAGGCAGCTCCGCCCGCCAGACTGTGCAGACCGAAGCCTTGCCTGTCGATGCCGTTATCATCGCCGTCGTCGACTCGATGGAGACCGAAGGCAAAACTACCTTCAGCAAGTCATAGACCGATATGGATGCCCTCAGGCGAATGATCAGTGTCGGTATCGATGTCGGCACGACTACGACGCAGGTCGTATTCAGCGAACTCAGTCTGGTGCAGGTCGCCAGAGCCGGGCAGATCCCGCGCATCGACATATCGGACCGCACGGTGCTGTACCAGAGCGACATCGTCTTTACGCCCCTCATCGACGGCCAGACCATAGATGCCGAGGCCTTGTCGGCCATCATACGCGCCGAGTATGCCAAGGCGGGCATATCGCCATCGCAGGTGGAGACCGGCGCCGCCATCATTACCGGAGAGACAGCCAGGAAACAGAATGCCGACAGGGTACTTGCCGCCATAGCCGGCCTGGCCGGTGACTTCGTCGTTACGATAGCCGGTCCCAATGTCGAGGGCATGATAGCCGGTCGCGGTTCGGGCGCAGCGGCCTGGTCCAGGCAGCACTTTGCAACGGTGGCAAACATCGACATCGGTGGTGGCAGTGCGAATTGCGCACTATTCAGACTGGGCCAGCTTGGCGCCTCGGCCGCGATGAATTTCGGCGGGCGTGTCATTGAGCTCCAAGGAGACGTCGTCCATTCAGTGACGCACGCCGGGAGCGAAATCCTGTCATCGGTCGGCTTGCACCTTGCGGCAGGCGACAGGCCGTCGCTCGGTGACCTGAAGAAGGCGACCGACGCGATGGCAACGCTCGCCCTGCTCCTTGCCCAGGGCGGGACCTCGCCTCTGGCCTCCAGGCTGTACCAGACACAACCGCTCCCGCCGGACGACAAGCTCAGAAACATCATGTTCTCTGGCGGTATCGGTTACTACTACTACCACCCTCTGTCCCCACGAAGCGTGTCCGAGGTCACCGTCCATGGCGACGTGGGGCCTCTGCTGGCCGAGAGCCTGCGCGCCGAGCCGGGCTTTTCCCGCTATACGATAGGCGAGCCCAAGGAAACGAGGCGCGCCACGGTGCTTGGTGCCAGCGCCCAGACCCTGACACTATCCGGTTCGACAATTTGGGCCGATCCATCGATACTGCCGCTCAGGAACGTGCCGGTCGTGCGGCCTTCAGGCGGTTCGGGCGCCTCGCCTCGCGATATGGTCGAGGCACTGGCACGCTGGGACCTGGATGCCACCACCGATCGGTTCGCGCTGGCGCTGGAGCTCGACACGGGCCTGGACTACGCGGGGCTATCCGCGATAGCGGGCGGCCTGGCCGAGTTTGCACGCGGCCTGCCGCCAGGCAAACCCCTCATCGTCATCACCAAACACGATTACGCCCAGTCACTGGGGCAGACCATCAAGGGGCTCGACGCCGACCGACCGCTGCTGATCATAGACCAGATAGGGCTGGAAGAGGGTGACTACATCGATATTGGCTCTCCGCTGATGGATGGCCGCGTCGTGCCGCTCGTGGTCAAGACACTTATCTTCTATCATTGAGGTAACCGAAGGATATGGCACTGAGCACCAGGCTTTTTGGCAAGACATGGGACTTTCCCGACATACGCGTGCTCATGGGCAAGGCCAACGAGGAGAAGTCCGGCGACCGCCTCGCTGGCCTTGCCGCAGACAGCGCCGAAGAGCGGGCCGCGGCCCGTTTCGTGCTGGCCGACCTGCCGCTCTCCGCCCTGCGCGACAACCCCGCGGTGCCATACGAAACCGACGAGGTGACGCGGGTAATACAGGACGGCATCAACGAGACAGTCTACCGGGAGATATCCGGATGGACGGTCGGAGCGTTGCGGGAGTGGCTGCTCGCCGACACCACCGACGGCGGCGCCATAGCCCGCGTATCCAACGGCCTGACATCGGAAATGATATCGGCCGTCACCAAGCTGATGT
>Ga0209467_1002365_pt1 | contig 13666 bp, 9 predicted proteins | sample Higcelwee11metaG_FD_187175 | JGI IMG/M metagenome (GOLD analysis project Ga0209467, IMG submission 187175) | Freshwater pond sediment microbial communities from the University of Edinburgh, under environmental carbon perturbations - High... | ecosystem: Environmental > Aquatic > Freshwater > Pond...
CGCGAAATGAAGCGATGCGGGGCTTGATGCGGCGTCCCGGCTTCTTCGGGCACGCCTTCGGCGCTCATGGAATCAACCGTGAGGTCCTCTTGACGGCGGGAAAAGCGGCGACGTTCCTTTGTCATAAATCCAGCATAAGTTCCTTTTGTTAAGAACTCGTTGGCAAGGGGCGACCTGCTTAGCGTTTGACAAAACCCATTATTTCTCGCCCCTTTTCTTTTATGGGCCGCGAAGCAGGCCTGTGAAGAACGAGCCTACTTAAACAAAAAGCCAAGGAATTCATACGCCTTTGCCTTTTGTTGAAGCTTTACGCCTTTATCTGCCACGGCCTAAAGCCGAAGGCCTTTTCTGTCTAAGGAGCTTGCGCCATGCGCCGATCATTTCTTCGTGTCGCCATCTTTCTGTTAGGGCTTGGGTGTTTTAGTTCGGTGTCCCCTGCCCTTGCGGCGCAAAAACTTATCGGCGCGACGTGCTCCGGCGATGCCAGCGCGCTCGATTGGAACACCCTTGCCCAATGCAATGGAACCACTTTTATCAAGGCCCCCTTGCTCCTCGGTGCGGTCGCCGCCCCGCCCTATGCCGACACGCTGTGCGATTCCGCAAAGGCGGGCATGCTGCAATGGACGGGCACGGGGTTTCTCGGCTGCAATGGATCAAGCTGGAGCGGGTTCGGTAGCGGCAGCATCGCTGGCTATGAGATCATTACAAATTCTTGTGCAGGCGCAACGGATTGCGCCGCAACATGCAGCACGAATAAGAAAGTTCTTGGCGGAGGGTGTTGGCTGGGCGCTTGGGCTAACGTCGAGTCCGCCCCAACCGTTTCAGGTAACGCTTGGCATTGTATCGCCAATAGTAGCACGGCAAGTGAAACGGTCTATGCCGTGTGTGCCTATGCCTCCGCAAGTTCGACAGGCGCAGGTTACTTGGGAGATTCCGCCGCGAACACAGCCCCAAGCAGAACAGACGACGTCACCACCGGCCTTTTCTCTGACACCGCTTCAACCGTCAGCATCTCTACGGCGGGAACAGAACGTCTGCGCGTGACGGCGACGGGCAGCGTCGGGATTGGGGTGACGAGTCCGACAAATTTATTGTCTGTCGGAAGCAATGGGAATTCTGGCCAAACGGCTGCCCCCATTCAGGCACGTAAAGCTGGAAACAGCCTTGAATGGGGTCACCCCAATTCCGCCGGATATGCAACCACATTGGGAGCCTGGGCTGGCGGCGGACAACCTTTCCTGTGCTTCAGCTGCGAGGCAGGGACAACATCCAACACATTTAGAACGCGGGGTATAAAGGGATCTCTTTTGACCTCTACTCTAAGTGGAGACTTCCTCTTTGGCGTTGTTCCCACCGCAAGTGCTGACAACCAAACCCCAACATTTCTTGCGACACTTACATCTGCTGGCAATGTCGGCATCGGGACGACGAGTCCTACAACTCCTCTGCATCTTTATACTAGCACCTCAACCGATGCGACACGCTTGAGGCTAGAAGAAGCAAGCAGCGCGCATAAATGGGATATAGGTGTTATGGGATCTGGCGTTGCCGTACCGGGAGGTTTTGGCATCGCCGACATGACGGCAGGCTTGTGGCGATTGATGATTACGGCGACGGGCAGCGTCGCGATAGGCACCTATACACCCGCCTATACGCTTCACGTCAACGGTTCGGTTGCGGGGACCTCGGCCTATAACAACCTGTCCGATGCACGGATGAAAAAAGACGTGACGCCCCTGCCCTATGGGCTGGCGGAAGTTATGAAGATGCGCCCCATCGGTTTTAACTGGATCGATCAGGATCAGGATTGGAAGAAACAGCACCAGATCGGCCTGATCGCGCAAGAGGTTGAGCCCCTTGTTCCGGAGGTCGTCACAACGGCAACGGACGAAAAGAAAACCAAAAGCATCGCCTATGGCTCGCTCGTACCCGTCCTTATCAAGGCGCTGCAAGAACTCCAGAGCGAAAATGAAAGCTTGCGTCAGGCGCTCAAAACGCAGGAAGACTCGTTCAATGCGCGGCTTGAGAAGCTGGAGCAACGACAATAAAAAGATAAGGGCGGTACTCTTGTCGGTTCTCGTGCTTAAAAGAGCGGCTGTGATTGAAAACAAACTAACCGCTGGGCCAAAAAAAGAGGGGGTTTGGGATTCAGGGGTCAGGGAAGAACGCTCCTCTCCTTTTCGTCATTGCGAGGCGCAAAGCGCCCTATCTGTTCACATACAAACGTTTTCCAGAAGGAACCATCCCGCACACCACAAACTCATGCGACGGTTCGTTCGCTCATTGGAAGAACAAGGTTAAAATCCACAGGGGATTAAAGCGGGAACGGCGTGCTAAAATGATCCAATTCCTGCTGGCAAAATCCTGATCCCAGCCACACAAATTTGTCCATTATGCCACAAAATAACTTTGTCATCTCCGCGAAGGCGGAGATCCAGGGGTACAAAAACAGGGGCTTATTCATGTGACCCTAGACTCCCGCCTTCGCGGGAGTGACGGTGGGGGTTAGAGGGAGGGACACTCTTCTTTCAAGGCCTGTGCCCGCCGTCTGAGGAGGATAAAGAAAGAAAACCAAACGGGATGCCCGCTTACGCGAGCATGACGGTGGGGGGCGGAGTTAGGCGTCAGGATTCTGGGAAGGCTTCTTCTCCACCCCCAAAAATCACCGTCATCCCGGAAAACCCGAAGGGTTTATCCGGGATCCAGGGTCACAAGAACAGGGGCTTATTCAACCGACTCTGGATCGCCACACGCACAAGCGTGCGTTCGCGATGACGATTTTTTAATGGCTCCACCTCTCTCTTTCCTTCAAGGCCCGAACACGGCCCGCTCGCTAATGCGAGCGAAGCCAAGCAGGCGGAGGCCTGCGCCCGGCGGCTGAGGGCTTTTCTAACAAATTTCGCTTATGCGAGCGAAGCCAAGCGGGACGGATGTCCCGCGCCCGGCGTTTGAGGGCTTTCCCTAAACAAATTTTGCTTTTCGTGGGCGGTTCCCCTATATCCTTCCGGCTGCGTAAGGCGGCGGAAAAGACGGGATTAGGCGGAAAATGACGAATTTTGATGTGATTGTCGTGGGCGGCGGCCATGCGGGGGCTGAGGCGGCTGCGGCTGCGGCGCGGCTTGGCGCGAAGACGCTTTTGGCAACGCTTTCTTTTGCTACTTTGGGCGAAATGTCGTGCAACCCAGCTATTGGCGGGCTTGGCAAAGGCCATTTGGTGCGCGAAATTGACGCGCTGGATGGGTTGATGGGCCGCGTGGCTGATGCGGCAGGCATTCAATTTCGCGTGCTCAACCGTAGCAAGGGCCCGGCTGTGCGAGGCCCGCGTTGCCAAGCGGACCGGAGGCTTTACCGCAAGGCGATGAGCGAAGCGCTTTTCGCGCAAGAAAACCTGACGATTTATGAAATGCACGTGGAACAGCTGACGCGTGATGACGCGGGGCTGTTTACGGTGACGGGCCAAGATGGCCAAAGCGCGACAGGACGCGCCGTTATCATCACGACGGGCACCTTTCTCAACGGCCTGATGCATATTGGCCCGGAGCAGGTTATTGGTGGCCGCGTGAACGAACCTCCATCGGTAGGGCTGTCCAACTCATTGAAATCATTAGGGTTTACGTTGGGGCGGCTTAAGACTGGCACGCCCGCCCGCCTCGATGGACGCACAATTAAATGGGATGAGCTTGAAAAACAGGAAGGCGATGTGCCGCCTGAGCCTTTTTCGACCCTGACAAAAGCGATTACAAATCCGCAAATTGCCTGTGCCATTACGCGCACAACGCCGGAAACGCACGAGATTATTCGCTCAAATTTTCACCGCGCACCGCTGTTTTCAGGCCAAATTCATGGGATTGGCCCGCGTTATTGCCCTTCGATTGAAGATAAAATCGTTCGCTTTGCTGGGCGCGACCATCACCAAATCTTTTTGGAGCCAGAGGGGCTGGACGACGACACGGTCTATCCGAACGGCATTTCGACCTCTCTGCCTCGCGATGTGCAAGAGGCCATGATCCATTCCATCCCCGGCCTTGAAGATGTGGTTGTGATCCGCCCCGGCTATGCGGTGGAATATGATTATGTTGATCCGCGAGAGCTGCGGGCGACGCTTGAGACAAAGCTTGTCCCAAACCTTTACTTTGCCGGGCAGATCAACGCCACGACGGGCTATGAAGAGGCTGCGGCCCAAGGCTTGATGGCGGGGCTGAATGCCGCGTTGAAGCTTTCGGGCGCGGAAGCCTTGGTTTTGGGCCGTGACGAGGCTTTTGTGGGCGTTATGATCGATGATTTGATCACAAAAGGCACGAATGAGCCTTACCGCATGTTTACGTCACGAGCGGAATATAGGCTGAAATTGCGGGCGGATAACGCCGATCAGCGCCTCACGCCTCTGGGGCTGCGTCTGGGCTGCGTTGGCGCGGCGCGGGCGCAGGCCTTTGCGGCGAAAAAGGCCGCGCTGGACGCAGGGCAGGCGCTTTTGGCGGCGAATGGCCATTGGCCGACGGCGCTTGAAAAGCACGGGATTCACGTGAATCAAGACGGTGTGCGTCGTTCGGCGGCTCAGCTTTTGGGTCAGCCGGGCATGACGCGTGAGCGGCTTTGCGCCGTGTGGCCCGTCCTCGCCCAGATCGAAGCGCCGATCTTTGAGCAGCTTCAGACGGAATCGACCTATGCGGGCTATATGGAGCGGCAGGATTTGGACATCAAAGCCTATCGCAAGGATGAAAACCTCCTCCTGCCTCCGGATTTGGATTATGATGCGCTGGGCGGGCTTTCGACCGAGATCCGGCAGAAGCTCAAGCAAATTAAACCGGAGACGCTCGGCGCGGCGGGGCGTATTCCCGGCGTGACCCCGGCGGCGGTTGTTTCTCTTCTACGCTACGTTAAAAGGCGGTAAGGCACATGGACGTCACCGAACAAGAGAAGCAAGAATTCTTCGAGCGCTTTCCTGTTTCACATGAAACTCGGGCCAAATTGGAGCGCTATGCCGCTCTTTTGGTCGAATGGAGCGCCAAACTGAACCTTGTGGCCGCCAGCACGATCCCCCACCTTTGGCAGCGGCATTTTCTGGACTCGGCGCAGCTCTTCCCGCTGCTTCCCCCCGGCGCATCGCGCGAATTTGTTGATTTGGGCAGCGGTGCGGGCTTTCCGGGCATGGTTTTGGCCCTGATGCACCCGGCGCGCACCCATCTGATCGAAAGCGTGGGCAAAAAATCCCGTTTTCTGGAAGCTGTGGCGACGGAACTCGCTCCGAACGTGGTTGTCCATAATGCAAGAGCCGAGGCGGTGCGCGACGTGAAAGCCGCCATCGTAACGGCGCGTGCGGTTACCGCTTTGCCGACCCTCCTCTCCCTAGCCAAGCCTTTTTTAGATCGTGATGGCGTTTGCCTCTTTTTAAAGGGCGAAAAGGTCGATGCGGAATTGACAGAAGCGCGTAAATATTGGACATTCAGCGTGGAGAAAAAGGAAAGCCTGAGCGATCCTTCTGGGACAATTTTGTCCCTCCGCGATGTGAAAGTCCTGCGCAAGTATGACGATTCAAAACGAAAATTCACCCGATAACGCTGAAAAACACGCTTGCCGCGTCATTGCGGTCGTGAATCAAAAAGGCGGCGTCGGCAAAACCACGACAGCCGTCAATTTAGCAACAGCTATGGCTGCTGTCGGCAAGCGCGTCCTGATCGTGGACGCTGATCCGCAGGGCAACGCTTCCACCGGCTTTGGCTTTTCGCGCGCTGAGCGCGGCACCGGGTGCTATGAGTTGATGTTTGATGGGCTTTCGGTCGAAGATGTCGTGGCCCTCACGCCTATTCCCAACCTTTCCATCATCACCTCGTCAGCTGATTTGGCGGGTGCAGAAATCCAGCTCGTTAATACCGAACGCCGTGAATCGCGTATGCGCGAGGCGTTGGAGCGTAGCGCGAAAGATTACGATTTTATCGTCATTGATTGTCCACCATCGCTGAACCTCATCACGCTCAATGCGCTTGTTGCGGCCAATAGCTTGCTTGTGCCGTTGCAAGTTGAGTTCTATGCGCTCGAAGGCATGAGTAGCCTGCTTCAAACGGTCGAAGCCGTGCGCTCACGCTTTAATCCCGCTCTTGAAATTCAAGGCGTGGTGCTGACCATGTATGACAAACGCAACAGCTTGTCTGATGCTGTGGCCAGCGATGTGCGCGCCTTTTTCGGCGATTTGGTCTATGAGACGGTTATTCCGCGCAATGTCCGCGTGTCCGAAGCGCCTTCGCACGGCAAGCCGGTTTTGCTTTATGATTTGAAATGCTCGGGTAGCACAGCCTATTTACACCTCGCCAGCGAGCTTCTTCGTCGCGAAGAAGACCGCGTGAATGCCCTCTCCTCGCCGAACGTCACAGAAGACACAGGAACAGAACAATGAACGCAAAGCCCGTCTCAAAACCCGCGCCGCTTGGTCGCGGACTCTCCGCTCTGTTTGGCGATACGGATTCGTCTTATGGGCAACAGCTTGCAGCGGCGGCGCCCGCGCGTTCCACGCGAAACCAACAAGACCCCACGCACACGATTCCCATCGAATGGATTCAGCCTGGCGCTTACCAGCCGCGCCGTCATTTCGATGAGGCTGCCATTCAAGATTTAGCGCGGTCTATTCACGAGCGCGGCTTGATCTTGCCGATCATGGTGCGTCCGCTTGAAGGCGAAAAAGACAGCTATGAAATCATCGCTGGCGAACGCCGGTGGCGGGCGGCGCAAGTGGCGGGATTACACGAAGTCCCTGTTTTGATTCGTACTTTTTCCGATCGCGAAGCGATGGAAATTGGTTTGATCGAAAATGTGCAACGCCAAGATCTCTCCCCGCTCGAAGAAGGCGAAGGCTATCGTCGCCTCCTTGAAGAGTTTCACCACACACAAGAAGGCCTCGCCAAAGTCGTCGGCAAAAGCCGCCCGCACATCACAAACTTGCTGCGTCTTTTGACCCTGCCGGATGCCGTGAAAGACATGATCACGAACGGCGACTTATCGATGGGCCATGCGCGCGCGATTATTACGGCCAAAGATCCTGAAGAATTGGCCAAGGAAATTGTGAAAAAAGGACTGAGTGTGCGTCAAGCTGAAGCGCTGGCGAAAAAAGCGTCAGACGGCAAGTTCGCCAAGAAAAAGCGCGTTATGAAAAACGCGGACCCCGATATCTTGGCTCTCGAACAATCCTTGGAAAAAGTGCTGGGGCTGAAAGTCCGGCTCCATGCTGATGGCTCATCGGGCGCACTTACAATCTTCTACGAAGATTTAGATCAGCTCGACGGCATCTTGCAAAAGCTGCAAGGGGAAAAGTAGGAGAAGAGAGGGGTCAGGAAGACGTTGGCTCCGGCGTTCCTTTGGTTCTGAAAAAAGGAAAGGGATCGCCTTCTCGCGCTGAATTGGCAAATTTGCTATTATTTTCAAGTTGTTAGCTGTTATTCTGTGACGATGGACCCTATTCGGGAAAATTTATATAAAGCCCTCAAACGCCGGGCGCAGGCCTCCGCCTGCTTGGCTTCGCTCGCATAAGCGAAACTTGTTTGTAGAAGCCCTCAAACGCCGGGCGCGAGCCATCCGGCTCGCTTGGCTTCGCTCGCATAAGCGAGCGGGCCCTGTTCGGGCCTTGAAGGAAAGAGGACAGCGCCAACATCCCAACCCCCACCGTCATGCTCGCGTAAGCGGGCATCCCGTTTGGTTTGTTCTTAAACGCCAGCCCTATTCAAGCGTTGCATCTCCAACGAATAACCACCTGCCTGTGTGGGACGCCAGAGGCATTCGAATGAGCGTTGCGTTTTGTGACCCTGGATCTCCGCCTTCGCGGAGATGACAAAGTTATTTTGTTGGGTTCCGGGCTCTGTTCGGGCTTTGAAGGAAAGAGGGCCACGCCAACATTACCTCCCCCCACCGTCATGCTCGCGAAAGCGGGCACCCCGTTTGGTTTTCTTTCTTTTTGCACCCCAGACGCCGGGCGCAGGCCTTGAAGGAAGGGGCCGCGCCCCCTAAAAAACCTCCGTCACCCACTAGCGACCGCTTGGTCGCGCGGCAATCCAGAGTCATTCGAATAAACGCTTGTTCCTGCGACTCTGGATTGCCACGGCGCTTTGCGCCTCGCAATGACGAGAAGGGGGACCTTCTTCCCTGACCCCTGAATCCTGACCCCTGACCCCTCTTTTTTTTACGCCTTCTTCGCCATACTCAAAAAAAGCTGGGCACAGAGCGAAAGATCCGGCACGCCGGTGCGCTTTACCGCGGCTTCGGCTTCAAAACATTGCTCAAGCCGTGCGGCAAGGCGGGCTTCGCTCCAGCGATTAAGTTGCCGCGTCATTGGGTCCATGGCTTTCCAAAAAACGGGCGGCGAAAGTTTTTTGAGCGCGTCTTGGGCGCCCATACCCTGCGCCATAAAACTTTTTGCCAACTGCAAGCGGAGCAAATGCCTTTGCGCTGCGCGTAAAAGCGCGACGGGGGATGTTTGCTCTTCATATAAATGATCAAGGAAAACGCCTGTTTTATCGATCTCCCCGCTCATTGCGGCTTGCACAAGATCGTCCATTTCCGCGCCCGCCGCATCGGCGATCACGGCCTGCACATCGCTTAGCGTAATTTCATTTTGGTCTTTGGCATAAAGCGCGAGCTTTTCAAGCTCGCTTGTGCGCGCCATGCGATCCGGCGGCAGCACGTCAACAAGAAGCTGCATCGCATCACGCGAAGCGCGAAGCTTCTGGCTTTGCAAAAAAGTTTCAATTCCGCGCCGCCGCGAAGCGGCATCCTCCACATAACACGGCACGCCAGCGGCGATCGGCGAAGCTCCTTCGCACAGCGCGCGCAATTTTGAGCGTTTCTCAAGATCGCCCGCGACTAACACAATTACGCTATCGCCCGGTGGCGGATCGTCCAGAAAACGGGAAACGGCGTTGGCGTTTGTTTCTTGCGCCTGATGCACGTGGATCAACCGACGGCCGCCGCCTAAAACCATCGTGGCTGCTTCATCATAAAGACGCGCTTCATCCGCGCCCAAGGCTGCGCCGGAGAACCCAACGGTTGCAAAAGGATCGTCTTTCCCGCCGAGCAAAAGTTTTGCCATCGCGGCGGCGCGCTCATGCGCAAGCCCGGAATCCGGCCCAAAAAAAAGAAACACGCGCACGGCAGCAGGAGGCTTGCTTAAAAAGCCCTGAATCTGTCCGGTGGAAAGTTTCATGTGTGCACTCAAAAAAAATTAATCATGACGCGGCCCAGAGGACTTGATAAATAACATGCATTCTAGGTTTAGTCCAAAAGGCAGATCATGGCGAATATTATACTTTTCGGCAAACCGCACATAACTTATTCCAAAACGGGCCGCGATTCTACTTTGGCTGATGCGCTTTGTGAGAAAATGCCGTTGACCCTTTGGCCCTGTCCATCGCTTCGTGCCTTTGATGATTACCAACCCTTGTATGTACAGCGCGAGCCGATAGATTTATTTGTTATCGTGAATGATGCCTATGAAAACGGCTCAAATTTTCTCGACGCGCTGCGCTCTGCAGCTTGGGGCGGCTATTATCAAAAAACGCCTGTGATTCTTTTGTCAGAGAATTCGAACAAACAGAATCTTGCCAAGCGCGCTGATGCGCTGACGCTTATTCTTCCTCAAGAAACGCTTTTGATGAAAGAGCGCATGGCTCAAGCCGTTCAAACGCTTTTGCCCAAGGACGCGATGATGCGCCCGAACCGAAATAAGGAACCAGCCGAGGGGCCTTATCGCGCGCTTGATGAACGCGGACTTACGCGACCGCTTACGGCGCAAGACGGCACGCACCCACTCTACGAAAAAGTAGCCAGTTTTTTTCGCCCCGGCCCACAATAAAAAAAAGATCTGCCCGCGCGCTTTTAGTGTGGCAGACCGAGCGACCAACTTGTGTCCGGCGTGACGACGGCTGGGCTATGCGCGGGCGGCGGCGTTTCGGCAAAATAGAGACTGAGCCGATTGACGATTTGTTCGCTGACTTCCGTGATCGCGCGATTATACGCATCGCGTTGCGCGGCGAGCGTGCCGTATTGCGCGTCAAGTTTGGAATAAATAACGATGCTTCTGGCGCTGCCGTGGATCAGCTCAACCCCTTCCGCATCGCTTAGCTGATAATCCGCATTAAAGGTCAGCTGACGCAACGAGGCTGTGGCATCTTTTTGAATGCCCAAATCAGATTCGTTGCTGTTAAGGGAAACAGAAAGACGAGCGATTGGCGATTGTGGGCGGCCATGGAAATACATCCGGTCGATAAGCTTGTTGCGAAGCTTTTGGCCGTTTTCGTCCGCAATGTTTTCAATCGCCACGGCGCTCAGCGCGTCGGACGTTGGCGTGTTCGTTTCTTTATGCGAGCCATAGATTGGCGAAAAACCGCAAGCGGTCAGAGCGAGCAGGCCAGCCAGAAAAAAACGTTGAACGCCGCGCATTAGCCCACCACGATGTTGACGATCTTGTTCGGCACGACGATGATTTTTCTTACCGTCTTGCCTTCAATCGTGCGTTTCACATTCTCCTCGGCCAAGGCTGCGCCTTCCGCAGTTTTGGTATCGGCATCTTTGGGCAGCTCAATCGTGCCGCGCAATTTGCCGTTGACCTGAACCGCCACGACAATGTGCGATTCAACGAGCAAGGCGGGATCAGCTTCCGGCCAACGCGTTTCAACGAGCATTTTTGTGTGGCCTAACTGCGACCACAACTCTTCGGTGATGTGCGGCAGCATGGGATTGAGCAAACGCACAAGCGTTTCCAGCCCTTCGCGCAGCACAGCGCCCTGCCCGACTTGCGAACCGTCAAGCAGATCGAGCGCATTGGATAATTCGCGCGCACGCGCCACGGCTCGGTTAAAGTGGAACGCTTCGATGTCACGCGAAAAATCACGAATGGTGCGATGAATCGTTTGCCGTGTGGCTAGTGTCGCTTCATCCAAGCGCGCGGGGATTTCACTGAGCGCTGCGAGCGGCGTTTTGGGTTCCGTCACCGAACGCCACAAGCGACCGATATAACGCCATGCGCCTTCGACGCCCGCTTCCGACCATTCGATGTCGCGTTCAGGCGGGCTGTCGGACAGCATGAACAGCCGCGCCGTATCCGCGCCATAGGAATCGATAATTTGGCCGGGATCGACGACGTTCTTTTTCGATTTGCTCATGACTTCCACGCGGCCAATCTTGACCGGGCGGCCCGTCTTCACATGCGTGCCCGAACCATCCGAAGCGCGTTTGACTTCCTCGGGGTACAGCCACTGGCCGTTTTCGTCCTTATAGGATTCATGGCAAACCATGCCTTGCGTAAACAGGCCCGTGAACGGCTCATCAATTTTCAAATGGCCGGTGGCCTTCATCGCGCGGGTGAAGAAACGCGAATACAGCAAATGCAAAATCGCATGTTCAACGCCGCCGACATATTGATCGACGGGCAACCAATAATCGACATCCGCTGCTTCAACCGGCTTGTCGGCGCACGTCGCCGAACAATAGCGCGCGTAATACCAGCTTGAATCCACGAACGTATCGCAGGTGTCGGTTTCGCGCCGCGCGGGCTTGCCGCATGTTGGGCAGTTCACGTTTTTCCACGTCGGATGATGGTCGAGCGGATTGCCTGGCTTGTCGAACGAAACATCTTCGGGCAGCGCGACGGGCAAATCAGATTCAGGCACCGGCACAACGCCGCAATGCTCGCAATGAATAACCGGGATGGGGCAGCCCCAATAGCGTTGACGGCTCACGCACCAATCGCGCAAACGATATTGGATCGTGCCCTTCCCCGCGCCCAGCGATTCAATTTTTTGAATCGCGGCTTTCAAAGAAGCTGTGGTGTCGAGGCCGTTGAGGAAATCGGAATGAAAGGCTTTGCCGGGGCCAACATAGGCTTCGTTCTCAACGGCAAACGTTGCCGGATCTTCGCCTTCGGGCAGAACGACGGGTTTCACGGGCAACCCGTATTTGCGGGCGAAATCTAAATCGCGTTGATCGTGTGCGGGACAACCGAAAATTGCGCCGGTGCCATATTCGACCAAAACGAAATTAGCGACGTAAATGGGAAGCTTCCAGTTGGAATCAAACGGGTGCGTAACTTCCGCGCCCGTGTTGTAGCCAAGCTTTTCGCCTGTTTCGACAGCGACAACGCTGGTGCCGGTGCGATTACATTCGATGATAAAGGCCGCGAGCTTTTCATCCGTCTCCGCCAATTTTTTCGCCAGCGGATGATTGGCCGAGATGGCCAAGAATGACGCGCCGAATAACGTGTCGGGCCGCGTGGTGAAGACTTCGACTTTTTCGTCTTTGCCGACGACGGGGAATTGGACAAACGCGCCCTCGGACTTGCCGATCCAGTTTTCCTGCATCAAGCGTACTTTGTCCGGCCAGCGGTCGAGCGTTTTGAGTGACTGCAGCAGATCTTCGGCATAGGCTGTGATGTTAAAGAACCATTGCGAGAACAGCTTCTTTTCCACCAAAGCGCCCGAACGCCAGCCCCTGCCCTCAATCACTTGTTCGTTGGCCAGAACGGTATGATCCACGGGATCCCAGTTGGCCCAAGCTTCCTTGCGGTAAACCAGACCGGCTTTCATGAAATCCAAAAACAGTTTTTGCTGATGCTTATAATAGGAGACATCGCAGGTCGCGAGTTCGCGATCCCAGTCCAGCGACAGGCCCATGCGTACAAGCTCGGCCTTCATAGTTTTAATGTTGCCGTAAGTCCAAGCCGCCGGATGCATTTTGTTGCTCGCCGCCGCGTTTTCCGCAGGCAGGCCGAACGCATCCCAGCCCATGGGGTGCAGCACGTTGAATCCTTGCGCCCGTTTGGCGCGCGCGACCACATCGCCGAGCGTATAATTGCGCACATGGCCCATATGAATACGGCCCGAGGGATAAGGAAGCATCGAAAGCGCATAGAATTTAGGCCGTGAAGTGTCGGTAACGGCTTTAAAGGAATGATTTTCTTCCCAAATTTTTTGCCATTTGGTTTCGACTTCTTTGACGTTATAGCGCTCGGACATGGAGAAAACGGCCATTAAGTTAGAGGTTTATCTAGCGCCTCACGTTAACGCACAACGATTTCCGCCGCAAGTAGGGGGGGAGGGAATTAAGAGAGGGGTTAGGGGTCAGGATTCAGGGGTCAGGGAAGAAATCCTTCCCATTTTCCTCCCAACCTTCTCGTCACCCCGCCGAAGGGCGGGGTCCAGGGTCGTATGAACTCACGTTTATTCTAACAACTTATATTGCCACGTGAGTTACGGTTGTTCGAAAATGACTGGCGCTTCCCTAACAGAAAGAAACCAAATGGGATGCCCGTCAGTGCTCGTGACCCTAGACTCCCGCCTACGCGGGAGTGACGATGGCTTTTTGTGGTGGCGAACCCTCAGCCGCCGGGCGCGGGACATCCGTCCCGCTTGGCTTCGCTCGCAGTAGCGAGCGGGCCCTATTCGGGCTTTGAAGAAAAAAGAACGGCCCTCACCATTAAAAACAACCGTCATGCCCGTGAAAACGGACATCCCGTTTGGTTTTCTTTCTTCTTTGTGAACAATTTTGTCTGCCGGGCCTGTTGTTGCCAGCGAAGAACCATCTGCCTGCGTGGCAGGCCGAGGTCATTCAAATAAACGCCTGTGCTCGTGACCCTGGGTCCCGGATAAACCCTTCGGGTTTTCCGGGATGACAAGGAAAGGAAGGGAAGGGA
>Ga0209467_1002366_pt1 | contig 13659 bp, 10 predicted proteins | sample Higcelwee11metaG_FD_187175 | JGI IMG/M metagenome (GOLD analysis project Ga0209467, IMG submission 187175) | Freshwater pond sediment microbial communities from the University of Edinburgh, under environmental carbon perturbations - High... | ecosystem: Environmental > Aquatic > Freshwater >...
TTTTCTGCTGTAATAATTAATTTTATTCATAAAAAAACTATTAATAAAAATATCTCGTTCATTCAATCTATTAAACAAATACATAAAAAAATTTTGTGATCATTCATAATCAATCTAATAACATCTCTTATGATGATGATATTTATTATTCCAATGTTTATTTGATTTTTATATATCATTGCTGCGGCATATTTATTCTCTGGATCTCCAACAAGTGAACTAATTTGAACTTATGCTCTAGTTTGATTCATTGCTATTTTTATTTGACTTATATTATTTATTATTACATCTATCTTCCTTTCAAAATACTCCTTCTCAATTCAGAATAAACTAATTAATTGACATAAGATTATTCAATCATTAAAGGAAAGTAATAAACAGGTATTTTGAATAAAATGGAAAATTGTTTGAATAGAAATAAGTGCAGTATTATTATTTATAATATTTACACTAACTATATTATATATGTTTGATAGCTTCATAAAAACTAACTATACGTGACATTTAACTGTACGTTTAGTCGTAATTGAATTTTGGTCAGTTACTAATTTATTTTTATACATAATTTATACTAAGTTATTTTTGAATGTTACTTGAATAAATAAGTAATAACATAATAAATTTAATTCAATACATTCCTAAGCGCGGCTATATTGAAGGCATAATCCATCTTAAGAGATCCAAGAATTCATAGATATCATTCATTTCATTCTATATTAATCTTCTTCACAATCATCGCATAACTCTCAAGATCTGGGATAATATTCTCTTCTCAGATAAATACAGATACTTTATTACCTACATCCAGATTATTAAGTAGATCTATGAAATTATATTTATTTTCAAGAACTTTGATCACATTATAAACTTCACTACCAAGAAGTGTAGAATTTTTTTCTAAAAAATTCGATAATCATAGATAATAATTCTTATTCACAGCAGGAACTGATGCAAATGTAATTTCTCAAGTAGATTTTGTAAGTTTTGACACAAGTAAGTACAACATATCATCAATCTTCTCTCTATCAGCTCTATCTTGATAATTCTCTTCTCACTCAAGAAAAGTCTTTGGCATATGCTCCATAAGATAATCCACAAAAACCCTAATTCATCTTGTAGTTGGTAATCTTCCAGCACTATTATAAGGCTGATATATGAGTCACATTTTCTCTAGAAAAGCCATATCTCCGCGTATTGTAGCACTACTAACTCCAATATCATACTTCTTGAGAAGGGATTTTGACCCTGTGAAATCTCAAGTCTTAATATATTCCTCTACGATAATCTTCAGTACATTTATTTTGCGTGCATCAATTTTCTTAGTCATATAAAATGTGAAATAAGTTCTATGAATTCTAGTATATACATAAATGAAAATTTGTAAATTGATGATGAAAAAATCTTGAATAATATATTATAAATCAAGTAAAATTAGTATTTTTATATGAGTCAAATCTGAATGAAAAAATCTCTCCTAATTTAGGAGAGATAAAGTAAAGTTAATAATTATAAATTTATACCTTGTGAAGAATTAAAGAAAATGCAAAATCAATAGAATCAAAATCAAAACTTACACGATTTAATCAATAATCAACACGGCAAGAATGAGCATAATCTCAAGTATTAGAAGAAGACCAAACACTGACTTCACTATGAACAGGTCCAACATCACCACCAGGTACACAGTAACCAGCAAATGGTATTTTAAGTAATTTAGATATAATCTCAGGATAATCATTAGAAGTTTTTCAAGGAATAGAAATCATAAGGACCTCCATTTCTTCGATTGTATATGGTCTATAACCAACTTGAGTTAGTGCAAAATCCATTGCGGCAGTATGTATAAAAAGAGTATTTCAACTATTATTATAGATTCACTTCTCAGCATTCTCTTCTGCAGAACAAGTTCATAATTTATGAACAAAACCACCAATTTTTATATGGTTATTGTCAATAACAACTATATTCTTAATCTTATCTAGTTCTTTTTTATTATCAGCAAATACTATTTCAAGTTCATCTAGATATTTTGTCGTTTCATTTGTAACTGAATGTCTTGATTCTGATTGTTCATTCAAACTTAAATCAGAAGAATTCAAAACCGCTGAGGTCCTATCTGTAACATTTCATACTGTTTTATCTATTCAAGAATCCTTATTTTCTGGTAATAATATATACAATATATCACTATAAAGACTCCAAGTCTTTTCTCTATATTTAAATAATACTCTATTTGATGATCTTAAGTTAAGACAAGAAAATATATTGAGAATAAATTTTGCATTTGGAACCAAAATAAGCTTATTAACTGAGACAAATCTTAGAATCTCTTTCTTTTTTATATTCCAATCAACATGATCAACATTTTTATTTTCTCCACAAGTACGATATCATTCTAGCATTCCAAATAGCTCCATCTTTGCTGTTTCTGGAGTATATGAAACAGCATCCTTAACTCAATCTTGTGACATGATTTAATAATTAACAAATAAACTAATACTTGTATTTATAATGAAATATTTGAAATGTCAAATTTATTTACATACAATCTATAACCAAATGCAACTTTTTATACTTTAAACTCTACAAAACTACCAATATCAAGTTGTCATTTAGTAAGAATCTGCTTCTTATTAACCGTATCTAATTCATCAATCTCCGGTGCTCTTATTTCTCTTCTGATTAGATATTCTTTACCATCTATTCATTCTATATATCAATTAAATATTTTTCATTTATCGCTGATTGTTTTCTCTTCATAAATCTTATTAATAAGCTTATCAAGTTTCTTAATTCTTGATACTGAGGTTTTGGAATCAACTTTATCAGACATCTTAGAGCTCGCCGCAAGCGGCTCGTCGTGGTATTCGAATAACGCCACGCTATCGAATTTATATTTTTCTATGAAGTTATATAAGGTTCTATAATCCGTTTCATCTTCTCATGGAAATCCTATAATGAAAGCGGTTCTGAGATAATAGGTCTTGAAATTGTCGCGAATGAAATCAAGGAATTCAAATATATTAGTTGTATCATAATATCTTCACATAAGCTTAAGAATTTTCTCAGAAATATGCTGAAATGGGATATCAAAATATGGGATGAATTTTTTAAAAGTTTTTAATTTCTCAAGGTGAGATAGTGTCAGATTATCTGGATACATATAGAGAACTCTGTATTTGAAATCTCAATCAAGTTTCTCTAGTTCTTGTAATAACTCAATAAGTTTTGGTTCTCCATAATTATCAACTCAGTATCTTGTTGTATCTTGTGCTATAAGAATAATCTCTCTTATTCAAGAGCTAATCATAATCTTTGCTTCTATGATAATCTGTTCAATTGTTCTTGATTGCTGTTTTCATCTAATCTTCGGGATAATACAGAATGTACAATTATTATCACATCACTCAGCAATCTTAAGATATTCATAACCATAAGGAGCGTTCAGATAAGCTCTTACTTCATCTCAATTCCATATAAATGCTCTGTTTCATATTTGCTTATCTTTGATTTCTGTAATGAATTCCTCAAGTTTTCTATCTTTAAGATTTGATAGATTTATAGTGTTAGAACTAATATTTTGTTCAGTTGAAATTTTATAGTTAATTGATGGCTTAATACCAAGGATTTCAAACACAGCAGAATAATTAAGAAATGGAACTATCTTGTACAAATTATTTAATGAGCTGAGAAAATCTGAGTCAGCAACTTGAATATAACATCAGACTAGAATAATTTTCTTTCATAGTTCATCATAATACTTGATTGTATTCTCAGCTTCCTGCCTTGATGTTGAGAGAAATCAACAAGTATTAATTATAACAAATTCTGTTAGCTCATCTTCTGGATCTTCATAGTAATTAATTTCATGCTCAGAGGAAAATTTGAGAATCTCTCAGATTATGAATTCCAGATCAACTAGATTTTTGTTACATCAGAGATTAATTGACGAAAAATTAAATTGCATTATTTTGATTTGATTATTAATAAAGACTTGTCTTTAATGGATTGTTTAACATTATTTGTGACTACTTTTTCAGTTGAGAATTCATATTTTTCACACTGTTCCATTATTCATTTGAGCTCAGAGATTTTATAATTTTTTTTGAATATTTCTTTTTTTGTCATTTTCGTAATTCAAGGGAATAATCCTAGTTCATCAAGAAAAGACTTAATGTTAAAATTAATTTTATAGAAAAAATCATGGTCATTAATATCAATGGCTGAAATACTGGCCAAATATTGCTTTTTAATCTTCGCAAGAAAAATTTCTTTTTCGATTATATAAGCAATTTGTTCACTATACTTTGAATAAATATAAACAATTAGAACAAGTAAAATGGCAAGATAAAAAGAAATATAGAGTACTTCCCTACTCAGTATTTCAAAATTAAGAACTTTATTAAATTCTATGATATCTAGGTTTTTCATATTAATTAAGCTTTTTTCTTAAAACAAAAAAATTATACAACGTTTTGAATAAGTCAGTTTTATTGTCAACGGCAATAAAATCTCATCAAATAGCAATTAGTGATTTTTTCGCTTCATCAAGATCACTTTGTCTTTCTTTGATATAAAGTTCTTTTTTAGAATTATTAGAAAAATTAATAACTCTTGATAGAAGTGAATTTCACAAATTCATAAGTCAGTTCTCAGATAGATTATTCTCAAAAACATCAGAAATATTGATGCAGACTAAATCATTCTGGATAGCTAAGGCCTTAATTTTATTGTCAATCTCTATATTTGTTTTATCAGTGAAGATAAAAATAATATTATTTCTAATTTTAGATTTAAAAAGATAATTAACAATATTTGCGAAAGAATTATTTCAAGCAGAATAATGTTTGGAAATTTGAGATAATAATTTAAAAGTCCTTAGAATATTAATTTTTCATCTTTTTGGCTCCAGATTAACAACTTCATCATTTTGAAAAAACGAAACTCAAATTGGAGAATTTGTTTTTAACCCTGAAAGTGAAATAATCTTAAATAACTCAATTGCGGTATCTAGTTTTGATTTATCCTCAAGAGCAAAATACATACTAGAAGAAATATCAAATAAAAATAATAGTGGAAATTCCTTTTCTTCTTGATATTTTTTGATATAAATATCATCTCTCTTAGCAGAAGTTAACCAATCAATACTTTTAATATTATCTCAGAAACTATATTGACTAAGATCTTCGAACTCGATTCAAGCTCATTCAAACAAGGTTTTATAATTACCAGAGAGAAAACCTTTTGATTTTTTATAAGAAACAATGTCTATAAGTTTGAAAGAATTATATTTCATTTTATGGAACGATTACTCATGCAAGAACTTCTGTAATCAGCATATCAGTAGTGACTGAATCACCAAGTGCTTCGAATGTTAATCAAATTCTATGTCTAAGGCAATCATATGCAATATATTTTATATCATCAGGTGTAACGTAATTCCTATTATCGAGAAAGGCACAAACTTTAGCAGATTTAATAAGTGCGATTGAAGCCCTTGGTGAAGCTCAATAACTTATATAATCAACTATTTTATTTAATCAAAAATTGACTGGATATCTAGTTGCGAATACTAGATTCTTCACATAATTATAAATCTTATCATCTACGAAAATATCATTCTCAATCAAATTCTGAAGTTCTAAGAACTCTTTTTTTGAAAGAACTTTATTAATCTTAATATCTTCTTGTTTGTTATAATTTTTCATTATAAGAATCTCCTCGTTCTCAGTCGGATAGTCAATTACAACTTTGAGCAAAAATCTATCAAGTTGTGCTTCTGGTAATTTATAAGTTCATTCTTGTTCAATAGGATTCTGAGTAGCAAGAACAAAAAAAGGAGAATCAAGCTCATAAGTCTCATTTGCAATTGTGATTTTTTTCTCTTGCATAGATTCTAGAAGTGCGGATTGCACCTTGGAAGGAGCTCTATTAATCTCATCAGCAAGTAAAAAATTCGTGAATATTGGTCATTTCTTTATATAGAATTTTGCTTCTTTTTGGTTATAAATCTCTCATCCAAGCAAATCTCAAGGAAGTAAATCTGGAGTGAAAGAAATTCTCTTAAAATCTAGATCAAGAGTTTTTGCTAGAGTTTGAATACTAAGAGTTTTTGCTAATCATGGAACTCATTCTAATATGATATGTCACTTAGATAAAATAGCAATAATGAGAGAATTAACTAACTTTTCTTGTCCTATTATAACTTTTCCAAGTTCATCTTTTATTTTTTGCACTTTAGCAAAATAAGAATTTAATTTAGTGTCTTCCATATTTTATGCTTAAATTATAACTTATTTAGTTTAATTATTTTTTTTAATTTACAAAATTATTTTTGATAATATCGTCATTTTTTGGTATCTCAATTTCTGTCATTTTATAATGAAGTTTATTATTATCTCAAATAAGAATATCATATCATAGAAATTTGAAGTAATTAGAATTAGAATCGTCAATTGGATTGATTATTAATGGTACATTATTATAATCCATTCAAGTAAGAATATATTGTAAATCAGTTCAGCTAGTAGTACCAGAATAAGACAAGAATAATGAATAATTATTATTAACAAAATCAAAAACTATTCAGTTAGAAAGTGTAGGATTAAGAGATAATCAAGTTCAAGAGAAACTAATGAATCAACTTGAAGAACCGTCAATTAATCAATCATATTCTCATATTATCTTTAATCCATTAGTTTTATCAAAGGTTGTTTTATCAAAAGTAATTATTTTAAGTGCAACACTATCAGAAGTATTCAAAAACAAAAATCATGTAGAAGTAGACTCAAGAAGTGAAATTCATGAATTAGAATTATTAGTATTAGTAGAAATATAATCAGCTATTCTAGAATTGTTCCAAAAAATATTAGAATATCCCGGGACGTTCTCTATGTATCAAAAAATATTCTGTCTAGCATAAATATCATCATCACACTTATTAGATGGATAATTAATACTTCAAGTAGAACTACATTTATAATTATCAGAATTAAAATTAGAATCATATCAAGTAGGCAATATGTTTCAAGAAAAGCTTACGTAAGCAGAAACAGGACTAGACAAATTAGTGTAGAATAGATTTCAAGTAAAAATTAATCAAGAAATATCTGTTTGAACTGAATCATTAGTTAATGAAGAAGAAATTCAAGAATATGTCAATCAACTAAAAGAGAGAAAGTTATTAGAATAAAAAATATTCACAACTCAAGAATTACTACTTCAACTACAATAAGGAATATTATTAGAATCAAATTCAAAAGTTGTTCACGTAATAGTAAAAATAGATCAAGGATCCTGTGTTCAACTAAAAACTATATTATTAGGGCATAATCTAGTATCTGTGAATCAAGTACCATTAAGATTATAGAGATAATTGTATTTAAAAGAAATGTCTGCCTTTCTTTTAATATGAGAATTCATAATTGTGTCAGTATTTTCGCTTAAAATACTATATAGAAAAGAATTGGTCCTAGAAGAAACAATATAGACCAAAATAAGAGCCAAATTAATTACGATTAAAGTAAATATTAAAATATTTCATTTTGCTTTTTTCATAATTTTAAATTATTTAATAAATAGTCCTTTTCATTATGAGAATCCATTTTGGATTTATCTAATAACGCAAATGACTTATAACTATTAGAAAATAAAAGAATGTTTGTATCTTTGGCAAGACTAAAATTAATTCTAAATTTATTATCAGCCTCTACAGAAGAATCCTTATCTAGTCAGATTAAAGAAGGTGAAAAATCAGTAATCAAATCCATTGAAACATCCAGAATAGATCAACTATTATATGAATTAAGTACAAAAGAATCAACTTTTAAATTTTTGTAAAGATTCGTATCATAAAATTGTAAAGAATAAACAGCTCATGAATTAGAAATAATATTATTGGTTTGCGTAGAAGAAAGTTCTTTTATTCAAAGGACTTTCTCTCAATAAAAATTGAAATTAGAAACTGGATCAAGACGTAGATAATTAGAAGAGTTCTTAGTAATATCTACAACTCAAACAATAATTCATCTTTCAGATCAAGAATTTGTTAACAACAAAACATCGTAGCCATTAGAATTATCAACAATATTTAGACTTTTGGGGTATTTTAATTTTAGGTTATTAAAATCATTTTGAAATTTAGAAAAATCTGAATAAATAGAGGCTTTTGTTTGAATATCAAAAATATCTTGATTCATTTTTATAAGCATAGCCGTCAATCATGAGATAACTAAAGAAGAAATAATGATTGCTATTACTATTTCCACTAATGTAAATCAGGACTTTTTATATAAAAAATCTTTCATTTTCTCAAAAAAAACATAGAATATTATAAATATCAATGATATTATAAACAAAAATTAATGAATACAAATAAAAAATGAGAGACTTTAGCATCAATTATTGTATGACTAGTTATTATTGGAATAATTATATCGAGTATTATTACGATAATCAATTCTAGCCACTCTATACAATGAGAATATATAAAAAATAATAGAATCAACTTACTAAGAAATAGCACGGAAAATATAGTTAAAAACCTGAATCTAAATAACATAACTATATGAGAAGAATTCTATCTTTATAAAGATACTACAAGCAAAAAATATTCAATATTTACCTGAACAATTAACTCAAAATATAAATATATTAATGAAAATTGAGAACTAATAACTGGCTCTTGAATATACGATAATAAATATATATTTTCTAGAAGCATTATAGTACAAAAAGAAGACGATTTTTTGTGAAAAAAAAATAAATTAATTAAAATATATATAAATGATTTAACCCACACAGAATAATATGAAAAAATTATTAATCATAATATTGCTAATATTAAATTATAATAATTGTTTTTCGGCCAATGAACAACTACCATTTCTTGATGTGAAAGTGTGAGATGAATTATATAATGATTTAAATACTCTATACAAAAATCATGTAATTAAAGAAACTCGAGATAATATGTTTCATCCCGATACCCTAATTCCTCGCGATGAGTTTGTGGCTATTGTAGTATGAATATGATGTAAAGAATGTATTAATCCAAATACAGAAGATTTTATAAAATATGATTCTCTACCATTTCTTGATATAAACAAATTAAGTCCATATTTTTACTGTGTGTCAATAGGTAAAAATGATTGAATAATACAATGATATTTACTTAATGATAAACAAGAATATACTTGTCAAAACAAAACCACATATAAAGAAATACCATTCTGTCCTACTAATAATATTACAAGAATTGAAGCCGCAACCGTACTTCTTCGTAGTGCTAAAATATGGAATGATGAACTAAATTCTAAGACTGATAAATCAATGATGATTGCTGATGTTGATGATAAGTGGTACTGATTTGCAAAAAAATGAATAGAAGTTTGAATTCTTTCAAAAGACAATAATAATAAGATTTTTCCTAATGAATATATTAATAAGAGAGAATTCGTTCATATGGCTGTTAAAATATTCTGAATGAACTTCTGTGAAGCCAAAACCTCAAAAAATACAATTTCATGAGATATCAAGGTATTCGATAAGGACTATAGAGGCTCATGCTCATGAGAATGAGAAGAATCAAAACTAGATAAACCAGAAGAATCAATTTATGATATTGTATGATATACAGAAAGTAGTTGAAACTTTAACTACTTTTGGCAATTTAGAAACACTACAACTTGAGAGACAAGAACTTTATCTGGTAGGTGTCTCAATAACTATGATTTGGTAAGTAATGGAAAACGGATAATCAAACTTATAATTCAAGACACAAAAAGTTCAAAATCAGTAACTACATATTCACAAATATATGTAGATAAAAAACAACAATACAAGTTAAGAGTAAATATAAATGCGAATCCAATATTATGAGAAGCACCATTATTTGTTAATTTTACATCAATTGTAACTTGAGCAGTATGAACAATAGAATATTTTTGGGACTTATGAGATTATAACTACACAGACCAAATAAACCCCACTCACACATACCAAAATAATTGAATATACACTGTAAGTCTCAAAGTTAGAGATAGTGTATGAAATACTTGAATTGCAGAACTAGCAATAGAAGTAGTACAAACTATAGATACAGATAAAGATTGAATAAAGGACACCAATGATTCTTGTCCAAAAGTCTATTGACTAAAACAAAATAATTGATGTCCTGTGGTTATAGAATATAAAAAGGAAATAATAGCAAATCCTTGTCTTGCAAACAAAGTAAGTACTAATTGATGAATAGAATGATTATTATCTTGCAATTCTTGTCCTTGTATCGTATCAGTGAACTTTCTTACTTCAATAAGAGATTGTGACATTCTCTTCCCTGCTATTACAAGTCCCAACAAATGAACAATTTACTCAAGATGAAGTATCTATCAGATTAATTAAATATTACCTTAGAACATTATAAATAACTATCATTCCTGTGTCAGAAATAACATATCCCAGCTTTAGCTGGGATATGTTATTTCTTATAAAGTTTACTTTAACCAATCAGGTAAATCATCTGGTATAGTAGTTGTATCTGATAAAATCTTTTCTGGTTTTTTGTCAACAAATATTTTTGGTTTCTTTGACATTGGTTTTACAAATTTGATATCATTTTTAGAATTATCTTTACTTTCCTTTTTTGGTTGTTTTACTTCTTCATTAAAAGATTTTTTGATCTTATTATTAGAAGATTTCTCCTCTTTTGGTTTATTCTTTTGTTTCACTGTTTCTTTTACAATTTTTTCTTCTACAATAGGTTCTACTGAATGTTCTTCATTAGCTATATCTGATATAGTAGATCATTTTAGCCAATCAGGAAGTCAATCTTCATCTTTATTTGGTAACTCAACTTGTGGTTCTACAGTAAATGAATTATTATCTGTGGAAGATAAATCTTCAAGAAGATTAGAAGCAAGATTTTCTTCTTCTTTATTAACTAATTCTTCAATTGAATCTTCATTCATAAATGAATTATTAGCTTCAACATTATCTTCTCAGTTTAACTCATTATTAACTTCTTCATTAAGTTCATCTTGATCAATTCATTTTAGCCAAGCTGGCAAATCACTTTCAGAATCAGAGCTCATTGAAGATATATTATTATTTGTTCCAGAAGTAGTAGATGTAGAATCGGAATAAATATTATCTGAAGAAGAACTATTATTTAGATCTTCATCTCCTATTAAAGGTTCTGATTCTGGAATATTATCTTGATTTTGAGATATTGGTTCTAAGAAATCAGTAGGAATATTATTATCTTGAGATATAGAATCTGGTTGAGAAACTCATCTTAACCAATCAGGAAGTTGTTCATCAGTATTAGTTCAAGTATCTACTGCTTGAAATAAATTCTTTTTATCAAAATCGGCAATTTTAGTATTAACAAAATTTTCTTCTTTTTTTGCTTCACCAGATTGTATATTAACTGGAGTTTGTACTTCAGTAAAATTATTAAGCACATTTTCTTTTGGTTTAGACAAAAAATCAAAATTGGCTTCATCTCAATTATTTTGACTATTTTTCTGTCATGTAAATAATTCTATTAAGAAATCCTGATAAGAAAGATTGTCATTTTTATTAGTAATTCTAAAGAAAATATACATTCATCAGAATCATAAAATAACTAATAATATTATATAACCAAAAATCTTAAGAACTGACAGTAAAAAATTAATAATAGAGAAACCTCCTTGTTGTTTCGTCGTATCTGTTACAACTTTATCTTCTGGTACTTTATCTTGAGAACCGTATATAATTACAAGTAGTTGAGATTTAATTATTTTCTTATCTTTAACAGAAATATTATTATCATTCTCAACAGATTTCAAGATATACTCTCATAATTCTTTATTAAGTGAGGTATTAGTAGGATGCGAAAGTATTTCATCAATATTCTTTATTATTTGTGTATAATCTTTGTTAGTTTTGGGAATGAGTGATTTAAGGACTTTTACAGCTAGAGTAACTTCTGTTTTTGATTGTTTATCAGAAACTAGAAATCATTCTAGAAGGTTGTAAAAATTTTCTTTAATTTTACTATCCAAAGAAGATGAATTAATATAAGTCTCAAAATCTATAATAACTTTTGTTTTTTCTCTATCATCAAACCAATTCTCTTGCAAACTAGAAAGATATTTCATTAATTGTAGTCTATCTTTTTCTGGTACTTTCTTTATTAAGTCTTTTAATTCTTCTATTGCTAATTTATCAGCATCGCTAATACTCTTATTATCTCAAATAACAACTTGTCCATTTCCAGAATTTGTAATATTGTCTTGTATGATAGCTAATTTTTTGGTTTCTAGAACATTTTTTCCATCATACAAAGTAATTTTCATGTCTCTATTAGCAGTAGTGAAATCAGAAATCACAAAAGGGGCTCAAGAAGTATAAGAATCCGATCATTTATTATCACAATCATCATCTGCAGTTCAGTTAAGGTCAGTATCAACTGAAATATCAGAATCTATACAATATGCGGATATTTTTCATTTTGACTCAGCTAAATATAAAAATACTTTGTCATTAGCATTATTTATATGAATTGCATCAGAATCAATTGTAGGATAGGCAAATAATGCAATATTACTTTTGCTTTTTGCTATTTTTAACTTATTAATTACATCTTTTTTTACTGGAATACTAACTGATTGAGAAGTTGCACCATCACTAACCTTCAATGATACATTACTAGGAAAATCTTCATTAGAAAAATCGTAAGTAAACGAATTAAGATTAGTTGAGGTTACATCATTTCATAAATCCCAAGATGCAGTCGTATAATTTCATTCAGAAGTATTAAATAAAACTATCTTATTACCAATTGCGTAATATTCAAAGTTAGGCTTAAGAACATTAGCAACAGAAATTAATTGGAATTTTGTATTACTAATTCATTTGTAAGTAACTTTTACTTTAAAATTAATATTGCCTGAGGTGGTAAATTTATGAGTCATTTTTCAAGTCTTAGTTGTTTCATCATAAAATCAATCTCAATCAAAATCCCATTTATATTCAACTTTATCACTAATATCCCTAGATAGAACGTCACTTACTTTTACTAAAAAATTGACTTCATCTCATGTAGAAATAGCGGTTTTATCAGCAGTTAATTTAATAAGTGGAGTATTAATATTATCTGTAGTAAGTTGTAGAGAATATTTTTCTTCAGAAACTTCATCTGTATTAACTTTTATTCAGTTAGAATCTTCTGCAATTAATACGAAATAATATTTTCAGGTTATTTTTGGAAGAACAAAAGTGGTTGAAGGAACTCTAGTTACTCTGTAATCTTGAGGCTCCGGATCAGAATCTGTATAATAATACCAAAGATATGAAACAATAACTCAATCATCATCATGGGCATTATTTGCAGCAACTTTTACAACCACAGGATCAGAATTAATATCTGTTGGTGTTAGTGTTAAACCTGATAATTTTGGAGGTAAATTATCAACTCTAACAAATACTCTAGATTTACTTAATTTTCAACTTTTTTGACTTTTAACAGTTAAATCTATTGGGAAACAGCCTAATTCATCGAATTTGTAACTAAATTTTTGTTGAGAAGAATTTCTTCAAACATATTTCCAAGAATAAACAAGTCATGTAGTATTTCAATCAATATTTACACTATTTTCTGCAGAAAAAGAAATT
>Ga0209467_1002367_pt1 | contig 13657 bp, 16 predicted proteins | sample Higcelwee11metaG_FD_187175 | JGI IMG/M metagenome (GOLD analysis project Ga0209467, IMG submission 187175) | Freshwater pond sediment microbial communities from the University of Edinburgh, under environmental carbon perturbations - High... | ecosystem: Environmental > Aquatic > Freshwater >...
TTAAGAACCGTATATTTACGAATCTTGGTTGGCAAAGGGATCGGTCCGCGGATTTCCGCACCCGTTCGCTTTACAGCTTCAACGATAGAGGCAACTGAACGATCAAGTACACGATGATCGTATGCTCTAAGTTTCAAACGAATTTTTTCCATAATGTTTTCCTTAGATAAAAGAACTCGTCAGATCTTGTCTGACTATATAAGGCAGCGAAATTATATCGACATACCCCGCTAGGGTCAAGGTTTTTAGGGGTAAAAATTGCATATTAACTATATTTTACTTCCTTTTAAAAAGGATGCACTATTTTTTAGGGTATGATTTTAGGTATGAATACATTATTAGATGAATACTATCGATATGATTTACACAATGCCGGTTTTATAGAACGGAAGTTCACAATCGGCGAAGAAAGCACCCTGATTTATGGAATAACCCAGTCAGGAAAGAGTGTTTTAATCAAAAATTATCTTCTTTCCCATAAAAAATCGACCTATCTTTATCTAGATTGTCGAGACCTACGTCTGGATATCAAAGAGATGAACAATTCATTAAAACAATTTTGCCATGAACATAAAATCTCTATCCTTGCGTTAGACAATTATAATGTAGCGATTGAGCTCTTTGAAATTGAGCAGTTAATTATCTCAAGCGAAATAGCTTTAGATCTCCCTTACAAAACAATCCATCTGAAATTGCTCGATTACGAAGAGTTTTTGGCATTTGAAAGTAAATATGACTCTACGGCACTTAACCATTTTTTTCAATTGGGTGGATTTCCTGCAATGCACCGAATAGTCAGTGAAGAACGACCTCTGTATCTCCAAAATATCCTAAGTCGTTCATTGGAGTCGATCGAATTTTCAATTCTCTCTCAAGCCACCAAAATGGTAACACAAAAAGTCTCTGCATTTAACCTCTATGAACGGATCAAAGGGGAACGTAAAATTTCTAAAGATAAACTCTATCTCCATCTGCAAGCACTATTTGCGAGAGGCTATCTCAAAAATTTAGCTAAATTCAATCATCCTAGTGCCGTTAAAAAACTCTATTTGTGTGACATCGCTATTAAACATGCTCTCATTCTTCAAAAACATTTTGGACGTCTTTTTGAAAATCTTGTTTTCTCCGAACTCGATAAACACGATATAGAATGCTATTATGATGAAGGGATCGATTTCTACCTCCCACAAAGAGGGCAGATTATTATTGCTTCACCGTTTGCAAATGAGCATGCGTTATTTAAAAAAGTAGAAGCATTGGAAGGATTTATCGTCTCAAATCGTGTACGTGAGGTTATAGCGGTAACAATGAATTTGGAGAGCACCCTCTCCCATCCAATCTCTCGAATTGAGATGATCCCTTTCGAGAGATGGGCATTAGGAGATGATACTTAGAAGCGATACCCTACTCCGATAAACGGACCTTGGATTTTGAGGGTAGAATAGATATCATTTTCATCTAACTTTAGTGATTCATAGCGATACCCAGCAACGGCTTCAAGTCCTGCCAATACTTCCCATACCGCTTTGAAACGGACATCTCTAATCGAGTTTCCACTGTATCCAACATATTTAACATCAGCATCAATACGCAGTGGTACGAGAGGGATTTTAACACCTGCGCCTACATAAAGCATCGGAATAACCACATCAAAACTTTGATTCGTTGTTCCTGTAACTTCACCATCGATAAATTTACCGGTTAATCCAATATCAAAGTCAACAACATTGTCCAAAAGTTCATAATAGAATGTCGTATCTATTTGAGAGAATTTAACCATGTTGGTTCCGGCGATGCTATCGGTACCTGTAAACGAGGTTTCAGGGGTAAAATCGGCTCGGATATTGGGTAACAATGGAACGGGATGCTCAAAATAAATCCCTACTTGATACGAGCTGTCATCATCACCGTTGAAATGGGTATTAGTCGTCACACCGCCATCGGTATAACGAAAATCACCTTTTGCTTCAGGGAGATAATACTCAGCTTCAATCCCAAATCCAGCTATTGTCGAAGCAGAGACCAGAACACTTCCAGCACACAATGCAAGTAATACTTTTTTCATAATCGATCCTTTTTATTTCTATGCTAAGATGCCATTATACTAAAGATAAAGGTGAAAGTAGATGATACTATGCGGGATCGACGAAGCGGGACGCGGTCCTTTGGCAGGACCACTCACCATTGCAGGAGTTATTTTACATCAACCTATTTTAGGGCTGAACGATTCTAAAAAGCTCACCGAAAAAAAAAGAGAAGCACTCTTTGATATCATCCGCGAAAATTCAACGTATCATATTGCACGTTTTAGTGCAGAGCAGATTGATGAACTTGGACTATCAGCATGTTTGGCAGCTGGGTTACATGAAATCATGCAAAAATTAGGTGAAGCCGATTATCTTTATGATGGAAATTCAAAGTTTGGCGTTAGCGGACTTCGAACCATGGTAAAAGCCGATGCCACTATCCCTGAAGTCAGTGCGGCTTCCATTTTAGCCAAAGTGACACGAGACCGCGAAATGGTTATTCTTTCCGATCTCTATCCCGAATACGGCTTTGGTGATCATAAAGGGTATGGTACCGCATCTCATATTGAAGCAATACGACAATACGGACAATGCGAAATTCATCGTAAAACATTTAAACTTAAATCGCTTCAACCAAGTTTGTTTTAGAACCTCATTGTTATAATCACTACAAAAAGAGGTTATATGATTTCACTTACCCATATAGAAGCCGCACTAGCAGCAGTAGATGCTGAAGTCAAAGCGCTCCTTTACAATCACTCCCTCTCACTTAGTGAAAAAGATGAGAAAATGTTACCGTTATTGAGAGAAAGCAAGGTACTGAAACAAGCGCATGAGGATTTATGTTATTTGCGGGATAATCCACCTAGCAGCCCAAACGGCTGCAAAGTGGGCAGTTATAAAAAAGAAGACGAGTAAAGTTGCCCCTTAGTGGGTAAGATCAACTTCGATACGGCGATTTTCTGCACGCCCTTCTTTTGTTATATTGGTAGCAATTGGGGCAGATTCACCTTTTCCTGCAGTAGCCAAACGACTTGCATCAACACCGCGTTCAACTAGCATTGATTTTACAATAGCAGCTCTTTTTTCTGAGAGTTTTTGATTATACGCATCGGTACCTACAGAATCGGTATGTCCAACAATACTTGCATTGTATGCTGGGCTCGCTTTCATAAAATCTGCAAAATTTGTTACTTTTACCGTTCCATCTGCATCAACCACTGTATCGGTATCAAATTTAAAATTGAGGTGCAATGTTGCTTTAATAGGACATCCATCAGCGTCTACTTTAAATCCAATAGGAGTCCCTGGACATTTATCTTGTGAATCAAATACACCGTCTTTGTCACTGTCAACCGGAGCAGGTATAACTACCGGCTTTGGTTGGGGTTTTGACTCAGCAGCAACTACAGCAATAGTAACAGGAGCAGCCACTGCTGCTACCGTAGGCACAATCGGAGGGGCTTTTTCATCAAAACTAAAAGTTAATCCTGCAAGTGCTGCTACGTTATGAACTTCTCCATTACTCCCATCAATACCATTATTGTTCATTTTATACAAATAAAGAGCTTCAAGTTTCAAAGCAACTTGTTTTGTAATCTCTGCTTTCAATCCAAGTCCTGCATCGACAATAAGACCGTCAAAATCAGTTGGATGTGTATTGGTATACCACTCATATCCAAAACCTGCTTTAGCAAATGGAGTAACAGCATAAGCTATCGGCATTTCGTAAACCCCGTTCAACATTGTTGTTAAAACACCAGTTTTACTATCTTCTCCTGCCACTTTGTCACGTCCATAAAGAACTGAAAGCTCAGGCTTGATAAGATCATCACACGCATTATTTATTTGCAACTCTACACCATAAAGTGCATGATTCTCTACGCCACCCATCGCACTTGGATTTGTTTCATCTGACGTACTGTTCCATAGATACCCAGCAACCGGAGTCACTTCATAATTGAAGTCACTTGCTCCAAGTAGTGTTGCAGCAATTAAGCTTGAAAATACTAATTTTTTCATTTTAAATGTCTCCTTAAGACGCTATTTAATGTGGAATAATAACATACTAAGAAGATCGTAGTCTTGCTAAAAGGAATTTAATTGTTTTTTTTAATGGTTTCGAATTCTGATTGCATCCTACTAAGCATAGCAGAAATTTCTTGGTTCAGCTGCGCTTCTGCTGCATCGATCCTCTTCAGATGTGAGTGCTTTAAAAGCTCAAGTTTTTTGAGGGTGGTTTGAAAAAGCTGTTCATCTTCGGTCAGCAAAACAATCTCGTCTTTCGGCGCCCATTTACGTTTAACCCTGTCATTGTGACGAAATTCAAAAATAATATTATGAGTATTTTCAGAACTTATATATCGTGGTACAGTGTACGTAAGATAATGCTTTTTTGAATCGCCATGGTGTCGTTGAATTACATAGTACATTTTGCAAGTATAACATAAATTGTATTTTACTCCTCTTTGTGATAAAGTATTGGAAGAGAAAAGGGAGTATACATGGAACATTTGTACGAATTAGCGATCATCGGGGCGGGTCCAGCGGGGATAGCGACAGCTATTGAGAGCTATGCGGTTGGTATACGGGATATTATCTTACTCGAAAAAGATGAAAATCACAATGCAACCATACGGAAATTTTATAAAGACAACAAGCGTGTCGATAAAGATTGGAAAGGGCAAAAAGTAGAACTTGATGGAACCATTTACTTTATGGATGGAACGAAAGAGTCTACTCTCGATTTTTTTGATCAACTTCTCGATCATGAATCCCTTGAGCTTCGCACCCATACAGAAGTGCAAAAAATTGTAAAAATCGCCGAGGGGTTTGAAGTATTTATCGCCGGAGGGTCTATTCGGGCAAAATATGTTGTCGTCACCATCGGTCGGATGGGAAAACCCAATAAACCTGATTACAAAATCCCTCCATCGATCAAAAATCAAATCCATTTTACCCTTGATAGCTGTGGATTGGGTGAGAAAATCATGGTGGTGGGCGGAGGGGATTCCGCAATCGAATATGCCGTAGAATTATCCGATAAAAATGAGGTCACTATTTGCTATCGTCGCGGAACCTTCCGCCGAGCGAATCCTACCAATCAAAACGATATTGAGAAGGCCGTTTCAAGCGGATCCGTACGCCCTTTACTCAATACAGAAATTACCGAACTCGAAAGTGAAGGTGGTAAAGTTAACGTCATTTTTAGTGACGGTTCCTCAGAGTTATTTGATCGTCTCGTTTATGCCATCGGAGGAACTACCCCCAGCGGATTTTTGTCAGGTAGCGGTATCCGTGAAGAGGATGGCAAACCAGTACACGATGAAAACTATCAAACCAATGTTGCAGGTCTGTTTGTCGCGGGAGATATTACCCAAGAATCAGGTGGATCGATTGCGCTAGGGCTGAACCATGGGTATGCTATAGCTCACTACATCAAAGCGATGTAGACTAATCTTTGAGTATTGGTTCGCTTTGGTGACTTAACTCCCCATCAGGGGAATAAATAGTTAATTGTATTGTTGCATGAAGGTATTCAGAGGTAACGAGGGGATCGAACGCTTCATCTTGAAAAGCGGCTATTTTCGCATTATAGATAATATCTTCCAAAAGGGAGCGTTCAGCATTTTGGGTTTTTGCAACGCCTCGAATTTTATTACCGAGATAGAGAATAACCTGTGTTGCCATGGGCGCACTAAGAATCGGATATTGTTCCAAAAGTTCACTTCGCTTAATCGAACTTTGCCCTTGCAATACCTCTTCGATAGAAGCTCTGGCGATGGTTAATAATACAGATTGAGACATATCCATTAACCCCTTTTAACCATCTTGATGGTGTTATTATAGCTTACTTATCCTCAGGTGTCATAGCAATTTCAAATCCGAGTTCTTGAAGCATCACTAAATCGGTATGTGCATCTCGTCCTGCGGTGGTGAGATAGTTTCCGATCACGATACTATTCGCTCCCGCGTCAAAAATTTCATGCTGACGATCTTTGAATGTGATCTCACGTCCTCCAGCGATCATAATACGATCCGCTTTATTGATAATTTTGCGCGCAAGGGTAATAAGTTCTAGTGACTCATCGATAGAGAGAGGGTTGGGATTCAGAGGCAATGCAGAATTGTGGTGATAAAAGTTCAGCGGTACCGATATCGGATTAAGCTCATTCAACGAGTGGAGCATACTGAGACGATCTTCGTGCGTCTCTCCCATCCCGAATATTCCGCCGCTGATCAGCTTGAGACCTGAAGCGTTAACGTTTTCACACGTCTCATACCGCTCCTCCCACGGGTGAGTCGTACACACTTGGCTGTAAAACTCACGGCTCGTTTCAAGGTTGTGGTTATAGGCACTAACACCGGAGTGTTTCAGTTCATTCAGTTGATCTAACGTAGCCGTACCGTTACATGCGATCAAGCGAAGACGCGGCACTTCTCGTTTGAGCGTTGATGCGACGTTACAAACAAACTCGAGGGTTTTGTCATCCAACCCCTTTTGCGCCGTGACGAGACAAAAACCGAGTGCTCCGAGTGCTTCGAGGCGGCGAGCTTCCTCTAAAATTTGATTCATGGGTTTTTGTTTATAGCGCTCAATATCGGCTTTATATTTGACACTTTGGGAGCAAAATTTGCAATCTTCGTTGCAGGTACCGCTGTTGATATTACAGATGGAGCACAAAAATATTTTTTGGGACATATTAGAATCTTTCAAAAGAGTAATGGCGTTCTTCAAACACATCATTTCCAATCGGACGAAAATAGTGCGTCACAACAAGTGCAGCATCAGAGATTTCGAGCATAGCGCAGCTTGAGAGTGGTTTGTCGCGGGCACATGCCTCTCCAGGATTGAGAAACAGGGTACGGTTTTTAAAATCACATTCAAATACATGGGTATGTCCGAAAATAACCACTTCGGTATCCCCGTTCATATAAAAGGGAAGGTGCATTAGTTTAAAATTGACCCCACCGAGTTTAAAATAGTGGGGTTCTTGGACGAGGTTGTACTGGGTGTGGTATTGAACCAGTGCCGCGTCATTGTTTCCATAAACGGCGACATAACGCAAACCGCTATTTTTTAGCTGTTCGAGGATCTCAGGTTTGACGATATCCCCTGCATGGATCAGAAACTCAGCACCCTGAGCTTTGAGGTGATCAATCACACGCTGTGATCGACCTTTTTTAGAATGAGTATCGGAGAACAATCCGATTTTCACTATTATTCTCCACGCTGTCGGAATGCATCCCGACCAGCTACGCTAACGCTGAGTTTACTTCGGCAGTATGCCCACGCACGCTTGCGTGCTCTTAACTCATTATTCATTAGTCTCTTCTCGCGGTGTGCGATCTTTACATTTGACACACTCGTACACCTCTTTATTACGGTAGGTTCGTGGAGCCAATGCACCGCCACACCCTTCGACTTCACATTTTTTATCGGATGGCTCAAATTTAGAGATAAACTTACATTTCGGATAGTGTTCACATCCCCAAAAAGCTCCTCTGCGTGATTGACGCCATAGCAGTTTTCCACCACACTCTGGACACGGAACTTCAGAAAATTTGGTCTCTTGGTTAAGCGTTTTCGTGTTTTTACATTTCGGATAGCCGCTGCACGCCAAAAATTTTCCGTTACGACCGTTTTTGACCACCATTGCACTGCCGCATTTATCACACACCTCTTCACTCACTTCATCAGGAGTTGCAGGGTTCTCTTTTTGATTCTCTTCGGTTTGTTCAGTGTATTTGCATTTTGGAAAACCGCTGCACGCGATAAACTCACCGAAACGCCCTGAACGAAGTAAGAGTTCACTTCCACATTCCGGACAATTTCGACCAAGCGGTTTCGCCATTTTGAGGCTGACGATATTATTTTTTCCCGCTTCGATTTGCTCAAGAAACGGGTAGTAGAAATCGAGCAAAATTTTGTGCCACGATTTGCCGCTCTCGCTGATCTCATCGAGGGTCTCTTCCATTGTAGCGGTAAAACTAGCATCGACAATCTCGTTGAAATGAGTCTCTAACATCTCTGTAACCGTGAATGCTATTTCGGTCGGTTGAATAGCACGTTTCTCGATTTCGATGTAATTACGCGCCTGCAAAGTACTGATAGTCGGAGCGTAAGTTGATGGACGACCGATCCCCTCAGATTCAAGCTTTTTAATCAAACTCGCTTCCGAGTAGCGTGATGGCGGCTCTGTAAAGTGTTGCTCCGTCGATATGCTTTGGATATCGATTTCGTCACCCGTTGTAAGGGATGGAAGAAGTTTGTCTTTGTCATCACTCCCTACTACACGGTAAAATCCGTCAAACAATAGTTTGCGTCCGGTCGCGCGGAACTGTGCATTAGGAGATTCAAATGTAATACTTTGTTGCTCAAATCGTGCATCGTTCATCTGACACGCGATAAAGCGGTTGTAGATGAGACGGTAAAGTTTGATCTCATCGGGTTTAAGAAACGTTGCCGCCACCTCAGGGGTAAAGGCGAGCATTGTCGGGCGAATCGCTTCATGCGCCTCTTGTGCCCCTTTGGATTTTTTCGTGTAAACTTTTACATTTTCAGGCAAATACTCTTTTCCGTAACGGTTCAAAATCAGCTCACGCGCCGCTTCAACCGCTTCAACGGCAAGGTTGAGAGAATCAGTACGCATATAGGTGATAACACCGCTGGTGCCATCAGGTGTTTTAACCCCTTCGTACAACGCTTGGGCGACCATCATTGTTTTCTTCGGAGAAAATCCGAGCTGAGAGCTGGCAGTTTGTTGAAGCGTCGAGGTCATAAACGGTGGAGGAGTAGAACTTTTACGCTCTTTGGTTTCAATCTCACCGACTTTGAAACTCTCACCTTTGAGTGTTGCTACAATCCGTGCTGCAACATCCCCTGTTTTAATCGTAAGTTTTTCGATTTTCTCATTTTCAAAACTGACCAAAGTTGCTTCGATATCTTTTTTAAACAGAGTATCGATTGTCCAGTACTCTTCAGGGATAAAGGCACGGATTTCACGTTCACGATCAACGACAATTTTGAGGGCTGAGGATTGAACACGACCTGCTGAGAGCCCTTTTTGGATTTTGCTCGCTAAGAGTGGAGAGAGTTTATATCCCACCATACGATCCAATAAACGGCGTGCTTGCTGCGCATTGACACGGTCCATATCGATAGTACGTGGAGTCTCTAACGCATGGATGATGGCATTTTTCGTAATCTCATGAAACACGATGCGCGGCAACGATTCAGGGTCTTTATCAATCGCATGAGCGATATGCCATCCGATTGCTTCTCCCTCGCGGTCTTCGTCGGTCGCGATAAAGATTTCATCGCTTTTTTTGGCAAGTTCTTGGATTTGCTTGACGGTAGCGGTACTGTCTTCACTGATCCGATATTCGGCGATAATTTTATCATTATCGATTTTAATACCGAAGCGGTTTTTAGGGAGATCACGGATATGCCCTTTAGAAGCAATGACCTCGTAGTCTTTGGAGAGAAAGTTTTTAATGGTCTTGGCTTTAGCCGGAGACTCGACAATAATGAGTTTCAAAAAGTGAATCCTATATATATGGATGAATTTCGAAAGTGTAACAAAAAAAGGTCAAAATAAAGCCATATTAAGAAACTAACCTCTCCATGCTCTCTCTTTCCATGTATCTACATGAACGAAGCTAGAATAGATACCGATTCCCGCTCCACCGCACATTCGAAGGAGTCGAGCCAAATAATCACTGGGTATCCCCTCAATTTTAATATCAGCCGCTTTACCGTACAAATGCATCGAATTAAAAGCAGCCCCTTCGATTGAATTATTGGTATGTTCCGTTCGATAACCTGATGTGAGGATAATAGGACGGTTGATTTGATTACTCGATAGCCACTGCTGCGCTTTTGCTAACACTATAAATAAATTAGGATCCATTTGAACCGCTACACCAGCACGCACATCGGCAAAAATACGACACAAATCGTTATATCCGTTTTCTTCTATTTTCCCATCACGGATAAAAGGGATTTTATACTCTTTACCGTTGCGAATAAGATGCAAAAGTTCAGAATCCTTTTTATTATTTGCATAAAGAGTTCCTGTTGCACTAAAGGCAAGTGCACTTTTTAAAAATATTCTCCTCGATGAATCGACAAGCGAAGATTCTATTTCTTTACTTTGCATCTTAATTTATGACTCTTTTATCTATCAATTTTAAATAATTACAAGCAATTTACAGTCCATTTTTTAATAGAAGAAAAAATTAATTGGCACACTTCTTGCTTTTTATTCTAAAATAATCTTGAAAGAAAGTGTCGGTATGAACTATTTTTGGTCATTTCTTTTCCTTACACTCTCGCTAAATGCGGCTTATAACCCGTTTTTTCGTGAACCTGTAAAACAGAAGAAAGCTCCGGTAGCAACGTCAGAAGTGCGCCCAATGCCTCTGCCGCCACTCTTAGCTCCCCCTTCTTTACCTGCTGTGAAACCGGTTTTTGACCTTTCTCAGTTAACTTATAACTGTTATTTAGAGACCAATAAAGGGAAATTTATCCTTCTTAAAATTGGAACCAATACCGTTGTTCTCAAAGAAGGAGACCCTTTTTATGCGAATAACGGTAAATATTTTGTCCGTAATATCACCAGTAATTACATTACCGTGGATGATGCAGGGCGTATGCAAACTATTTACTTTACCACTGGGGGTCAATAATGCGTTCTTTACTACTTGCTGCTGCCCTTTTAGGATTAAGCGGATGTAGCGTTGCCACTAAAAAAGAGACCCTTACTCCAACGATGCAGCTTAAAGAGCTTGATAACCCTATCACTCAGATTCAACGCTCCGAGCCAGCTATACAGATCGTTGAAGTGAATGCCGATAATTTTCATATTGAAGAACAAACCATACCGGATAAAGAGATCATCAAACGGGCTAAAATCATGGGAGCTGAACTTAGTGATGTCATTGCTCTGCTAACAGAAGCAACGAATGAAAACATTGTCTTTCAGCTACAAGCTGAATCTGTAAACTCCAATCGATTTAGCACGACAACAGGAGTTAATGGAAGTAATAACGCCTACGCAGGTAAAAATGATTATTTGCTATCCGAAACTAATATCAATCTTTCCGCTTCTAATATTTCGTTTGGAAAAATACTTCAGAAAACCGTAGGGGATAAACTCAGTATTCTCTATAGTGATGATACTTTTTATTTAGGGAATATGCGTACCGTAACCCTTAAAATTCCCTCTGTCAATGGTCTACCTGAAATACTAAAATCGAGTATCGCTTCGATGGGTGCCACGAATGTCTCTACCGATGCCATAACTTCATCCGTCAGTTTTTCAGCACGTGAAAAAGAGTACGGCGATATTATGAAATATCTTGAAATACTTCGTAATAATCTCTATGTTATCGAGTATGAAATTTCCATCTATGATGTTGAGCTTAAAGACAATTACGCCCTTGGAATCGATTGGAGTCTTGTCCCGACTCTTGCTCAAGATGGGCTCAGTTTTATTGCATCTGCAGGAGCAGGGCTTGGTTCAGCAGGGACATCAGCCGTCCCACTTACCTTTGGAATGATCATGAAAAATGACACCTATAATGGAAAAGCTTTAGTCAGCGCATTGGAAAATTTTGGAAAAGTAGAAAGTATCCAAAAACCAAAACTTTTAGGACTTGCAGGGACTACTGTAAAACTTACCGATGGTGTCGAAGCTCCTTACATCAGCGGAATTCAAAACACCTCTGTAGGAAATGGAACCTCCCAAGTTTCCACTACCAGTGCAACTGCCCTCAGCGGATTAGAAATCAATCTAAAATCGAACATGCTTGATGGAACGGTTATCACCGATATCGGTCTTAAGATCAACGATATCGTAGGATATACATCGTTTGAAGTCAATGGTAACAAGTTTTCTCAACCTCAAACCGTCACTAAAGCGATCAACAATACCATGCGTGTACAACCGGGTATTCCTATTGTCATCTCCGGTCTTTTTCGCAATAAAAGCGATAAAGGTTGGAGCGGACTTCCTGGGCTTGGCGAGAGTACAGCAGGTGTAGTTGGAGGTGCTCGTCATGCCTCTAGTACAAAAAGTGAGATGGTTATCGTCGTTACTCCACGTGTAATCAAGTATGTGATGAAATAACTATGGCTATTTTTACAGCAGGTTCTCTTGATTTTAACAGCGATATGAACAATATCCGCGTGCAGGTATATCGCCATGCACGTAGCGATCTTGATTCCGCTGCTGTCAAAGTCTCTTTGAGAAAACACTCGGGTGGAATCAACTATATAGCATTTCTCCCAAGAGAAAAGTTGATATATGAAAACGTCCTTATCCTTGCGTCTAAAAATCAAGGCAAAAGTGTGATTATTTTCGAACTTGATTATAAAAATGTGGGGGTGGTACTCGAAGATGACAAAGTTATCGACTATATACTAGATAGACCTGAAGAGTTTGCTGCAGAGCGTGGATATGAAACGTTGTATGCCGACAATACTAAAGGAGACAAACTCGTCTCCCTCAATCTTGATAAGGAGCGACAAGAGACATGGGTAGGAAGCTTTTTATTGGCATGTACTATTGTGACAACTACGGGGATTTTATATGCCGGATACAGTTACCTAAATGCGACTGAGCTGAATCTAACAAACAGGGATGTATTGGTTAAAGAGTACAAACAACTGGTGACAGAAAATTGCCAGACATCATTTGCTATGACTAAAAAAGTGGACATCGTCCGCGAATTGGAGAAAATTGAGGAAATGACCAAATCTACGGAGTCCACCCTTCAGCAGATAAGCTATCGTGATAATAGCTTATGTGCTGAGGTGGTGACACCAAACCTCAACGCTTTTGTCAGGTTGTTACCACCAGAAGCAGAAATTATAAAGGAAGACGTTGCTCAGGGCATCGTGCAGTATTGTAATGAAAAAATATAGTCTTGTTGGTCTCTTTGTTGTTATTCTCATAACAATCTTAGTCGCAACATACTTTTATTTTCTCGAAATAGTGTACGAAAATAAAACGGTAGCCGAAGAGGTGAAAACCTTTAGTGCTTTAAAAACTGCCGTTGAGCAACCAGTTGCTGTGTACGCGGAAGGTGATGTTCTGCGTACTAAAAATGATCAATACAAAGCACTTCTCCAAGAATTGGGGATGGAAGCGGAAGTAAAGATTGACAAACAAAAATTAATTATTCAAGGAGGCATTCATGACACCTATTCATACTTACTTTTGAAACGGCTACTGGATGTTGTCAAAAATGATGACGTAGAATTAGTCAGCAGTTGCATCGGACAAGGGTGCACAGGGGATGAATTTGGATTTTCCATTATCGTTCATCCCTACGTGTTAAAGATTCCAAACTAAAAAACCGATTTAGCGGTACAAAACTGCTGATCACAAAAAAGGATATACAATGAAACAGTACACAGGAATGAGAAAAGGTATCTCTCTCGTAGAGATGATTATTGCGATTATTTTATTCGCAGCGTTGGCAACTATTGGTCTTAAATACACCAAAAACTTCATAAACACAGACTTACAAGCGATGAAAGCGCGTGTTGCTGCAGCAACGGATCAAGCAACTCAGCTTACCCAAGCTTACACCATCTATAAAACTGAAACAGGGCTTGAACC
>Ga0209467_1002368_pt1 | contig 13655 bp, 11 predicted proteins | sample Higcelwee11metaG_FD_187175 | JGI IMG/M metagenome (GOLD analysis project Ga0209467, IMG submission 187175) | Freshwater pond sediment microbial communities from the University of Edinburgh, under environmental carbon perturbations - High... | ecosystem: Environmental > Aquatic > Freshwater >...
CATCGCAGAGTAGCAGTGCCCGTGCTTGGACAAAGCGTTTGGCTTGGGTTTTTCCGCGCTTCGTTAATGTCTCCAGTTCTTCGCGTTCCTCCGGGGTAAGTGTGACTCGATATCTTGGTGACATGACAGCCTCCTTGATTGAGATGCCGTCAGTATATCACTATTGAGTTAAATACGAAATTTTAAATGATACACGGTACTAGTGACAATGCAGTCTGGTTACCAACAAATGATTCTAACTACATTCAAAATGCCGGTTCCATTCCAGTGTGCCGAACAACGTTAGCTGCTTCAGATGAAGTCAGGAATTTCACCAGAGATCCCGCAGCCTCGGCGGATGAGGCATTTATATGCAACCCCATTGAAAATACGGTAGTCTTCTGAACATCAGCAGGCAATGGCCCGATATATTCAACACCCTTTATTGTCAAAAATTCACTTATCTGGGTAAAGCCTAAATCTCCTTCACCCCTGGCTAACGCTTCTCCTACAGACAAACCTGGCGCAAGCCGCTTAATTTTAGGCTTAAGTTCATCTGCAACACCCATTTTTTTAAACATATCCAAAAGATAGAAACTGCTTGGACCAAATGACAGCACAATTATTTTTGCAGACAACAATGATTTTTTCAGCGTTTCGCCGGAAGAAATGTCCGGCCTCGGCGCACCAGGACGTATTGCAACGCCAATGTTGGATTTGACAAAATCAACGCGGCTACCAGCTGCGAGCTTACCCCGGTTGATCAATCCATCAATGCCGGAAGCAGGAATGACAACAATGTCAACCACCTCGCCGCTATCAACCTGCTTGGTAATAGCAACGGTCCCCCCCCAGAGAGTGTTCACTGTATGCCCGCTTATTTTTTCGAAACGAGGGATAAGTTCTAGAAAAGATTCCTTGACAGCATTGGAGGCAATAACTTTGATTTCGGCAGCAAAGGTATTAGGCGTAACGGTAAAAACTGCTAAAAACATTACTGAAACGAAGTAAAGAGCCTTCCTCATTCTATGTTCCTCCAATATTAAACTGGTTTAAGTTCCTTTGATTCTAAGACATGACATTTCTCAATCCAACTTGAGGCCTCCGAGGTATTAACAACCTCGGAGACTCTTTGATGAAACAGGGGTAATCCAGATGTTAGCGCTTTAGAATTTAAAGCTTGCTCTAAATCTAAGTTCATCTGTGTCAATAGATGTTTTAGTACTAGTGGCATATTTTGTAGTTTTGTTCTCTTGAGTCTCATACTGTACCGATAACGTTAACCCCTTCAGCAGAGGGACATCGTAATCTAAACCACCTGCATAAGAAGTATAATCTGAACTGGTTGCGGCACTGCCTACCCTGTCTTGGCTTGTCCAGCCATATTGTAAAAGGGCTTTAAGCCCTGCAATGCCTATTTTTGAAAAATCATACGTCATATTACACAGGTAAGAAGCGGTATTGGCTGTCATCGAGGCTCCCCCGGCTCTTATCAATGTAGCTGTTACCGTTTGAGCTCCATTACCCATACCAGCTATAATCGCATCATCACGACTGGTTATTGCGGCAGCAAAACTTGCCCCAAACCCTGCCAGTTCGCTGACTGCAATTTTACCAGCAGTATACGTTCCGTCATATTTTATTGTAGTATGCAATGGAGCATCCGTTTGCGATCCACGAAAATTAAGACCAAACTCCAATTTATAGCCATCCATTGGAAGTATGTAGTTAGCATCAGAAAAATAGACATGAATATCTGATTTTTTCGTACCTACCGTCACAGCACCTACATTAAGATATTGTCCCGTCAAAGTAAGGTTTGAAATTGATTTATTAATTACTGCGATGGTATAAGCTCCATCAAATCCATATGTTGTTGAGCCGGAAATACCATAGATTATCGCTCTGTCTCCAAAATCTGCTGCATCTCCCACATTATCTCCCATTGCATAACCGGTTCTACCTTGAAACTTATCAATATAGCCTCCAGTTATCGTAGTGCCAGGCAGATCTTTATTGGTAATCGTAGCACCCTGAAAAGACTCTTTTACAATTCTCGTACCGCTACCACTAACCAAAGGAGTAGAGATATATTGCCGTCCCGCTTTGACTGCTGTTTTACCAATGTCATAACCTAAATAGGCCTCTGAAAGAACAGCTCCTGAGCCATACATGTCACTTTTATAAACATCCTTAGCACCAGAACTCGCTTCAGGTGCATACATTGCCTCTAATGTTCCCCCTAAACTAAAGCCATAAAATTTATCAGTGACATAGTTTAATATTACTGCAGTGCTGAAAATACCTGCTGAACTAGCAGGAGCATTTTCTACCTGTCTGTCAAAATACCATGCCCTGAGCTCACCTTTTGTTTTCCCGTTCTTAAAGGCATCAACCAGTGAGTCAGCTCCATACGAGTTGGTCGTAAGTCCAGCAACAATTATCCCCGCCAAACCAAGTTTAGCTAATTTCATATGTGTCTCCTTTGTTTTAAATGATGTGATGTTCACTGCGTACAGTTTTCGAGAATCTGCTTTTTTCCGAAAATCAATGCCACCCAGACACTAATTTCGTACATCAGGTAGAGTGGCACCATAATCACAAACATGGTTATCAGGTCAGCGTGGAAGGCAGCAATGATCGCACTGACCAGCAGGGCATATTTACGGTTGGGCGCCAGCATTTTGTAGCTGACTATGCCGAAACGAGAGAGGAGAAGAGTGAGTACCGGCAGTTCAAAAATAAGACCAAAGACAAGTATCAGGCGCAGGCAAAAGTTGACATAGGCGCTGATATTGAACCAGCTTTGCAACCCTTCTGATTCATAGGAAAGGGAAAAGTTGATAATTACCGGCCAGATGACAACCAGAAAGAACATGGCACCGATGCAGAAGGTGACTGAGGCGGCGCTAACGAATGGGATGACCATACGCCGTTCTTTTGGTGTGAGTCCGGGAGCAATGAAGAGCCACAGTTGCAGAAAGATAACCGGTAGCACCAGGATGAACCCGGACATCATAGCTATCTTGCACTGCATGAAAAACGGTTCCATCGGGGCGCTGTAGTTGAGAACGCGCATTTTGAACGGTGTGCTAAACTCCTCTTCAAGCTTGAAGTGAACATAAAGAGCTGGTGCCCGTTTTTTTATTTCCAGGCAGGCATTTTTTTTCAGTTCTGTCAGGTAGGTTTGGCCAGTCAGTGGTTTTTCGATAAATTGCAAAATCCCGTCTGAAAAGTTCCAAGCGAAACCCATGCCCACAACCACGGCGACAACTATGATAATCAAGCGTTTTCGCAACTCGACCAAATGGTCAATGAATGAGGCTACTTTTTCTTCTTTCATGGCTGTCTTTTCTTCCCCGGTTTTCGGGTTCGACGCATCAACCCTCTTTTTTAGGATTCAGCTCGACCACATCTTTAGCATCAGCAGCTTTCTTAAAGTTATTGATGGTCTTACCCAATGCGTTACCAATTTCCGGCAGTTTGCCTACGCCAAATACCATCATCACAATAAATCCAATTACAAGCAATTCGGGGGTACCAAAACCAAACATAATCAAAATCTCCTTTGTATTTAAATGATATGAACAACGACAAAATCGACATACTGCTTATGACGCCTTAAACCACCTTTTTCTCTGTCGCCCCGCTGCCGGACTGTTCTCCAGAGTCGGTTTTCGCGCCATCATGCCCTTTGCCGTCCGCAACTTTTGCGCTGTCTTCCATGGTTTGTTTAAAGTCCTCCGAAGCACGCTTGAATTCAGACATCCCTCTGCCCAATGAGCGTGCCAATTCGGGGAGTTTTTGCGGACCGATGACAACAAGCGCAATAACCATAATGATGATTAGTTCCGGCATTCCTATTCCAAACATCTTTTTTCTCCTCTTAGCAGAACCAGCTGTTGTCTCCACGGCGTTTTAACAGCACATCTGCAGCAGATGCCCCATCTTTTTCTGCTTGGTGCGGAGGTAGCTGATGTTGGTGGCGGTGGTGACTGTTTCCAGTGGAAGACGCTCGACTATTTCAAGGCCATGACCTTGCAGGCCGATTATTTTGCTGGGGTTGTTAGTCAAAAGCTTGATTTTACGGATACCGAGGTCTCGTAATATCTGAGCGCCAATGCCGTAGTCGCGAAGATCTGCCTTAAAGCCAAGCGCTTCGTTGGCTTCAACAGTATCTTTGCCACAGTCCTGAAGGGCATAGGCTTTAAGTTTATTGACAAGACCAATCCCACGTCCTTCCTGGCGCAAGTAAAGGATAATGCCACTACCATGAGAGCCGATGATTTCCATAGCCTGTTCAAGTTGCTTGCCACAGTCGCAACGGAGGCTACCGAAGACGTCGCCGGTCAGGCATTCGGAGTGGACCCGCACCAGTACCGGCTGATCGCTGTCAATAGTGCCGTTGACGAGGGCTATATGTTCACAGCCATCAACATCATTGGCATAGGAGATAATACGAAATTCGCCATGGCTGGTCGGGAGTACGGTTTGGGCAGTACGACGGACAAGTGTTTCGTGTGAGAGGCGATAGGCTACAAGATCAGCTACGGTGCAGATTTTTATACCGTGTTCAAGGGCAAAGCGTTTGAGTTGAGGCAAGCGGGCCATGCTGCCATCGTCATTCATAATCTCACAAATCACACCAGCTGGCTTTAGCCCAGCTAGTCGAGCCAAATCTACAGAACCTTCAGTCTGACCGGTACGCACAAGTACGCCACCGTCTTTGGCCCGCAGGGGAAATATGTGGCCGGGTCGGGACAAGTCGGATGGCGTGCTGTCTTCGGCTATGGCTACCTGAATGGTGCGTGCCCGATCAGCGGCGGAGATACCGGTTGTGACGCCGGTTGAAGCTTCGATGGATACGGTGAAGCCGGTGCCGAAGGATGAGGTGTTGTGGGATACCATCATCGGGAGCCCGAGCTTGTCGCAACTCTCACCGGTGAGCGTAAGACAGATGAGGCCACGGCCAAAGCGAGCCATGAAGTTAACCGCCTCCGGGGTGGCAAATTCAGCAGCCATGGTGAGATCCCCTTCGTTCTCACGATCCTCGTCATCGACGAGGATGACCATTTTACCGTTGCGGATATCTCTAATTGCGGCTTCTATACTGCATGGCACCATGGCGAACTCCTATGACTGCCTAAAACAGCCTGATAATACTCGATTTCCATCGTGGCGATAAAATCCGCAGAGGGAAGGGGTAGACCTCCACTGATTCTGTACTGGACGACTTGCATCAATTGAACGGTTCAAGCCCCTTTGATCTGATCACCACTGCAGCTTCAGGGCCTTTGAGAAATTCAAGCAATGACATAGCGGTATCCAATTGTTTTGTTTTCGTGCTTATCCCTGCTGAAAAGACAGTATACAATTGAATTTCCGGTGGGAACGGCCCTACAAACTCAGCTCCAGTTACCGGCAAAATCTCACTGATTTGTTGCACTGCCATGTCGGCTTCACCTCTAGCTACAATCTCGGCAATACGTCCGCTTGGTCCCAACACAATCTTATCTTTCATCTGATCAGCTATCCCCAGCTGTGTCATGAGTTTTGCGAAATAAAGACCACTTGCTCCCTCGGTTGAGCGGACAACTTTTTTTGCGGAGAGCAGTGCTTTCTTGAAGCCTTCAACGGTGCTTATGTCCGGTTTAGGCGCACCTTTGCGCACGGCAACACCTAGTCCGGACCGACCAATAGCAACACGGGTGCCAATAATTCCATTCGTCGCCAAGTCATCAAGTGCTGCTTTCGTGGCAATAGACACATCAAATGATGCTCCTTGCTCAATCTGTCGCTTCAGCGCCTTTGTCGGATCATAGCTGTAGGTCAGCTTATGCCCCATCTTTCGCTCAAATTGCGGCCCAAGCACTTCCAAAACCTCCATAGCGGCATGAGTACTCATTACCTTCAGCTCGGACGCATACACCACACCAGGCTGAACCGAAAAAATAACCGCACAAAGCAGTACCAGTGCAAAAAGTTGTATAGTTTTCACGGATGACCTCCCAATAGTTGTTAACAGCATAACCAGCGTCGGCCGCCCCCTCCTGTGCCAGCAATAAAACAAACCCGGCACAGTCAGGGAACGTTCAGAGCTATACCGGTAAAAGTCACGGTATTTTAAGATCAAATTCATGGCATTCTACACATGGCAGCACTCCCTGTTTATGGCCTCGATGACACTGCGTACAGGCTAGCTCCCCCAAATGTGTTTCATGGGGATTGGGAACTGTTTTTGCCGTTTTATCTGCCAGCTTGCTGTAATCTCCATGACAGTTTTGACAGATGGTGGTCACCACATTCTGCCTGGGTACATTTTCTTTGTGGCAATCTCCACAGGTCATTCCGCTCTTTTTATGTTTATCTGCCAAAAAATCTGCCCCTGCGGGTATAACAGCCATCAATGAGACGAGCAGGAGGAGTGACGGGACAATATAGAAACCAAGTTGCATCCAATTTTTTGTTGTTGACACGGCTCTCACCTCTTTTCACTTCTATAGAGTGCTATTCTTCTACAGCTCATTGCGCTCCAGTCTCCCCAGAAGAGAAGGCTGAGATAGGTGGGTAACGATCAAAATGTACCTATTACCTCAAGCCTTCTCTCACTCGGCTGACAAAAATCACGCTTATCAAATCAGCTTTCAATCTAACTGTTGCAAGATGATGTTTGCGAGGTACGCTGCATATCACCCCTGCTTATCATATAGATGTTAGTCCCACGCCTTCTCTGCTGCGGCATTCCTGCCCGCAACGCGCCCGATCACAAGGCTTTCGGCATTGTTACCGCCACCCTGATAGATAACACCCCACATGGAGCCCAGTTCACCAGCACTGTAAAGACGGGGAATCGGCTGCCCGAACGAATCAAGAACCTGGCCCTTGATGTTACGCCGTGGGCCACCCTGTGTGTTCATGATGCACGGGTACAACACCATGGCATAATACGGAGCTTTATCAATTGGAGCAGACCATGTAGGCATGTGATGTTCTTTATTTACTGTCCCATGGGCAGGAGCCTGGAGGGGCCGTTTGAACAGCGTATCGCCGCCATTTTTCACATCCTTGTTCCATCTCTGTACTGTTTCCTCCAGTATTTCAGACTTCACTTTCAACTTTTCGGCCAGCTCACTAAGCGTGTCCGCTTTCAAGATCCAACCTTTTTTGATTTCTTCGCTGTTATCTGCACTCCATTTGTACCGTCTTCCCGCATAACCACGTCCCAACGAGTTGGAAATAGGACCTGCAAGCCGTGTACTTTCGTCAAAAACCAGATAGCAGGGGATACGTGGGTATTCCAGTGCGTGAGCATCGTAAAAATCAACAGCGTACAGAGCTGAATGCGCCTCTATACTTTTTTCATTAACAAAACGTTTGCCATGCTTATCGGTAAAAATAAAACCGGGAGAACTTACCGAAATATAGAAAGCCGCTTCAAACTCCGGCACTTTAATACCTAACGGAGCGCTGCATCCAGTCATATGCCAAAGCCCTGCACCGACTTTTTCGGCCATAATGATGCCATCACCAGTATTTCCAGGATTGCCAAGAGCGTGAATGGGGCTGCCTTTCAGAAAGTTTTGCATCATCTTCTTGTTGTACTCAAAACCGCCAGAGGTCAAAATCACACCTTTATTGGCCTTTATAGCGATTGATTTGCCATTCGATTCAGCAATAACCCCTATCACTTCACCGTCATTGTTGGTGACAAGACGTTTGGCGGGGGTATTTAGCAGCACCTCGATATTTCTCTTTTTTTCAACAGCGTAGGTCAATAACTCCCACATATTTAACGCTTGGCCGTTCATACCTCGGTGAGCTCCAACAACACCGTACTTTTTCATTGCTTTTGCGCCCGGTACGGCAGGAAAACCGGCACCGCCGTATACCGATAGCTTTGTTCCTTCCCGGAGACTTTTCACCCATTCGGTCACTTTTGTGGATTCTTCTGAAAAGGTCCGCACCAAATCGACATCCATTTCGGAAAAAGACACATCGAAAAGCGCTGAAAAATAAGTCATCGCATCGTCTACATTACTCGGCGCCACAAAGCCACCAGCGGAAACAGCTGTATTACCACCACTTTGTGGCATTTTCTCAAGAACAAGCACTTTAGCGCCAGCATCATGGGCTGCAATAGCTGACGCTGCCCCTGCCCCACCATACCCAACACAAATAACGTCCGCCTCTTTGTCCCATTTTTTTGGAATCTTAGCGGCCTTGGCTTCTTTTGCCCCTAAACTGCCCATAATGGCTACAGCACCTGCCGCAGCGATACTTCCTTTTAAAAAGTTCCTTCGAGATACACTCTGCTTGGTTTCTTCTGACATGATATGAATCCTCCTTTTGGGTTGGTAACTCCTCTTTACGTCTCTTTACGTTAGCGTTTATATGGTGCAGTACGTCCCATTACATTCCCCCCCTTTTAAGTGCGAGACATACTGTCCCGTTTTTTATCTTCTCAATGAGGCCGCTGAACAGGGTAAGACGGTTAATCAAGTTAATCCGTGTATGCATGCAAACGCTCTGCATGCAGCTCTAACTGCACGGCAGGTGCCAAGAATAATTACTTTTTATAAGTGGATGTAATTACGAGATAAACAAGGAATACGCGGTGTGTTTTTGAGGATGAACTAGTATAGCCAGGACTATTACTGCGCGGCAAATATTGCTATTAGCCCTTTAAATTCAGATAGATAAAACGATAATAGCCTGGACTATGATTATAGACTTTGGCAATACCTGTTTAGTTCTACTTAACCAGATTCCAACGCCAAACAACTGAATCCCCCCCTAGCCCCTTTTAAAAAGGGGCTAGGGGGGGATTTGATTTTAAGTATAAGAATATAGAATTAGGAGCTATAAATGAATTACATGGTCAAAATCGCGCTCAGATTTAGGTCGGATTTGGCTGAACTGATTGAAGCAAACCGCAGGCGTAGCAGGGCTACGCTGAGGATTTGCTGATTGAAGTTCGGTCAAAGATGGCCTGAAGATGAGATGCAAGATGACCAAGATATTTGTTTGCAGCTCCTTAGTGTTGCATCTGTTTGAGACGTTTCCAGAGTGATGGCTGCGAGATACCAAGAAGACGGGCAGCAAGTGATTGGTTACCTTTGGCACGTAAAATAGCTTCTTCAGTGAGTAGTCTGGCAGCATCGGTAAAGGTTGGCAGGCGCTTAAAACTAGAAAAGGGATTCTGTTCCAGAACGTCAGCAGCGGTTACGGTCTGCTCTGCGGTACCGCTGATAGTTTTGAGAAACGAATCCATGGAGAGCATTCGATCCTTGTGTGTACTGACGGCGTCGAAGACCATGGCCTTTAGTTCTCTAACATTGCCGGGGAAGCTGTAGGTGGACAAAAGCTGCACCAGCCCCGGTGGCGGCGTCGGTTTTTTTTTGCCCATGGTTTGGGCGGCCTCTTTCAGGAAGAGCTCAAGCAGGCAGGGAAGGTCCTCCGTACGTTTTCGCAAGGGAGGAATTTCAACGTGGTGGGTGCGAAGCCGGTAAAAAAGATCACGACGAAACGTGCCTGCGGCCTCCTTGGCCGCCAGATTCTGGTGTGTGGCAACAATGACTCGCGCCTTAAGACGTTTCGGTTGGTCACTGCCAAGGGGAAAATATTCGCCTTCCTGAAGAAGGCGCAGCAACTTTACCTGTGAAGCGATGCTCAGATCGCCAATTTCATCAAGAAAGAGCGTCCCGTTGGCAGCTTCCTCGATCATTCCGCAGCGAGTTCCATCTGCACCGGTAAAAGCCCCCCGTACGTGGCCAAAAAGGGTGTCGGCAAAGACGGTGTCGTCAAGCCCGGCAACGTTGAGGGCGATCAATCCTCCCTTAAAACCACTGAGCCGATGGGCTGCCCTGGCCAAGAGCTCCTTGCCGACGCCGCTTTCGCCGGTAATCAGGAGCGGCAACGGGCTCTTTGCCACTGCTTCAATATAAGCGAATAATGCCTGCATGGTGCGGTCGATCGTACAAATCTCAGAAAAAGCTTCTGGGTGCTGAAGCTCTCCTGAGACAAAGCGTTGCGTCATTTCTTTGTTGTCACGCTGCAATTCCAGGTGTTTTATAGCCCGGAGAACCCCGCAGACAATGCGCTCTTCGTCGTCGGTTTTCACGTAATAATCATACGCCCCAAGCTTCATGCATGTAACCACCGTACCCACCTGATTAAGGCCGCTTACCACAATCGTGGCAATATCGGGGTAGTGTTCTCCAATCTTTGTCAACAACTCTTCTCCAGAAAGATGTGGCATGGTGAGATCCAGCAAGATCAGGCCGATCTCCCGGCGCTCCAGTATAGTCATGACCTCCCGGCTGTCCTTGCAAAGCGCCACATTGGTAATTCCCAAGGTGCTTTCCAGTGCCAGAGAAAGGGAGCGAAGCCAAGCTGGTTCATCATCTACCAGCAGTACCCCGAATGATGGATAAAGGTCGTTACTCATGGTTCCTGATCCTCCAGAATTGCCGGGAGCGAGATCTTAACCGTTGTCCCCTCGCCGGGTGTGGATTCGAAGCTAAGTTCCCCATCATGATCCTTGATGATGCTGGCCGTAATAGAAAGTCCCAAGCCGGTGCCGCCACTCTCCCGTTTGGTGGTGAAAAAGGGGTCCGTCAGATATGGTAAATGTTCGCAGGGAATGCCGGTCCCCTCATCTCTGACGATCAGAATAACGGCATTGGCATGCGTATCAAAGAAGGTTGAGATTGCAATTGCCCTGCCTGGGTCGGGAAGCGCCTGGCAGGCATTCATAATCAGGTTTACCACTACCTGTTCGAGGCGTTGAGCATTGCCCATTATCTTAGGAAGATTATCCGCATAGACCACAGAAAACGCATTGGTCACTTTACGAGTCGTTACCTCAACCAGTCGTATTGCCGTCTGTACCACATCATTGAAATCAAGTTCTTGTTGTGTTGCGGTGTCATCTTTGCGGGCAAAATTTTTAAGGTCGTTGACGATACGCTTGATACGCTGTGCTCCGTCCTGCATTTCCTCCAGCATGAGCGGCACCTCTTCACGAACGCGCTCATAGGAAAGTCCGCCAAGGGAGTATTCGCCGTGTTCCTCCCGATGCCGGTCCAGAATGCGCTCGGCATCACGGAGTATTTTTCGCAGTGTCGGCATATTCATGAGGATGATGCCGGTCGGATTGTTGATTTCATGGGCCACACCTGAAACCAAGGTACCAAGGGCGACCATCTTATCCGCCTGTACAAGTTGCTGCTGATTGCGGCGCAACTCATGTAATGCGGTGGACAGGGATTCTGTTCTCTGCGCCACCTGTTTCTTCAACGAATAAGACCACAGGACCGTTCCTCCAAGAACCAGTATAAGAGGGATCACTACCCAAGCAGCATATTTTGCAGCAACCAGTAACGTAAGACGTGGCTCCAAAACACCCAGCCACTTGTTGTATATTGCATCATACTGCCCGGTTTTTTTGAGGATTGAGAGTCCTTCGTTAAAGCGAGAGAGCAGTTCCGTATTCCCCTTTTTTACCGCAAAGCAATAGTATCGTTGAGGCATGATGTTTTTGGCGATTGGCACAATTGAGGTCAGTTTGTCTTCACGAATGATATACATGCCGGCCAGAAGCCCTACTACAGCATAATCACCTTTCCCCTCGGCAAGCTGATGCAGGGTTTCACGCGGACTGTTCGTTATAACATCGTCAACGAGAACACCATGATCACCCATGTAGGTATGCATGCCTCCCCCACGGTGCATAACGACCTTTTTACCCCGCAGTTCTTCCATCGTCCTGATCACAGGCATCCCCTTCCGAGTAAAGATGGCAAGGGTAATAAAGGTGTGAGGAGGGGAGAAGTCATATGCATGAGCTCTGGTTTCAGAATAGGAAAAACCTTCAATAATATCGACCTCTCCGGTTTCCACCCCCTCAATTATGCCTCCTAATGGCCCGAGGCGGATCTTGATACTCATCCCCATAACATCTGCAATGGCTTTGGTCAGATCAACAATGTAACCTGTCGGCTGTCCATCCTCACCGATGAACTGATATGGTGGATAATTATTACTGCCACCTACGACGATCAGCCGAGAATTGTCAGGAAGGGGATGTTCCGCATGAAGTGGTGGGGTAAAGAAAAACAAAAAGAAGGTTAAGAGAAAAGCACTACGGATCATCTGGCGAGAACACTGCAAGAGTCCGTTGTGATATATATGTAATGAATTAACAAGGTAGAACCACATTGTCTAATTGTTGTTACCAGAACCAGCTCTGTCAACTAATAATTTCATTCCCGACATAACTTACCTAGGTTCTATTCAACTGACCTGGCCCAGGCACTTCAAACGAATACCATCCTTATATAGCTGCTTTAACGTTTCAAAACGGTTATCAACACTAGATTCAGTAGACCGAAAAGTATGGAGTCGCTCAGACTGTATGACGCACAAGAGTTTGCATGACACGCCTGCCGGAGATATGCTAGCGTAAGGCCTACTAGTGAAGCCAAACATCAGACTTGGTTCTTGCCTGGACTGACGATAAAACAGACGTTCTTAATTAATACCATGACAACCAAGGATTTTCCCATGTCCAAACGCACACTGATCGCGAACCTTCTCAACCGCCCCGAAGCAGGCGGCAACTACTCCATTGCCGGATGGGTCCGCTCAACCCGGGCATCCGGCGACATCGCCTTTATTGTCCTCAATGATGGTTCCAATCTGTCCGGCATCCAGCTGGTGCTGGAGCGGGCAGCTGTTCCTGATTTTGAAAGTCTGAGCAAAACCGGTACCGGCACTGCGCTGCAGGCCCGGGGGTTACTGGTCCCCTCCCCTGCCAGCGGCCAGCAGTATGAACTCCAGGTTTCAGAACTGGTTGTGGTGGGTAACGCCGATCCAGACTACCCGCTGCAGAAAAAACGACACAGTTTTGAATACCTGCGCAGCATCGCCCATCTGCGCCCCAGATCCAACACCTTTGGCGCGGTATTCCGGCTCCGTTCAAAACTGGCCCAGGCGATCCACCAGTTTTTTAGCGAGCGCAATTTCCTCTATGTCCATACCCCGATCATTACCGCCAGTGATTGCGAAGGGGCAGGCGAGCTGTTTCGGGTCACCACCCTGCCCCCCAATGGCGCTCCCCGTAATGAAGGGGGCAGCATCGACTTCAGCCAGGATTTTTTTGGTCAGAAAACCGGGCTAACCGTCAGCGGTCAGCTGGAGGGGGAACTGTTTGCCCAGGCCTTTGGCAACATCTACACCTTTGGCCCCACCTTCAGGGCTGAAAACTCCAACACCGCCCGCCATGCCTCGGAATCCTGGATGATCGAGCCTGAAATGGCATTCAGCGATCTGGCTGATGACGCGGATCTGGCCGAAGAGTTTGTTCGCTATCTCTGTGACTTTGCACTAAAGCAGTGTACTGAGGATATGGCCTTCTTTGATCAGCATATTGAAAAAGGCCTGTTCCAACGGGTACGTTCCGTTGCCGAGGCGAACTTTGCCCGGATGGAGTACGGTGACGCCATTACCCACCTGCAAAAAGCACCGATATCATTTAACTTTCCTGTTGAATGGGGACTTGATCTACAGACCGAGCATGAACGCTATCTGACGGAACAGGTGGTGGGCGGACCGGTCTTTGTGCTGAACTACCCCAAGCAGATCAAGGCTTTTTACATGCGTCAGAATGACGATGG
>Ga0209467_1002369_pt1 | contig 13651 bp, 10 predicted proteins | sample Higcelwee11metaG_FD_187175 | JGI IMG/M metagenome (GOLD analysis project Ga0209467, IMG submission 187175) | Freshwater pond sediment microbial communities from the University of Edinburgh, under environmental carbon perturbations - High... | ecosystem: Environmental > Aquatic > Freshwater >...
CTGCATCGTTTCTTGAAAAGTCAGGACTGCTTTACAACGGCGCCACCATGCAGGCAGGGGCGGGAGGCACCAGCCTGGCCATCGCAGTATTCGTACATGAGATGCTGAGAAAGAAGGGCTGGAAACTAAGCTTCGGGTTTGGCGGCAGCACAAAGTATATGGTCAAGATGCTTGAGGAGGGACAGATGGGGTATATTCTTGATGCCCAGGCATTTGACCTTGATGCTGTAAAATCCGTGGAGCAGAACCCAAACCACATACCCTACCCGGTATTCAACGCTTACAACTATCATTCAAAGGGTAACCTGACTGCAATGATGGATATAATGATTCTGGGTGCCACCGAGATAGATACTGGCTTCAACGGTAACGTTGTGACCCATTCTGACGGCCTCCTCCTTCACGGGATAGGAGGGTGGCAGAACTGCCTCCATGCCCGGAATGTCATCCTGCCCGTCCCTCTGTTCCGCGACAGGATACCCGTGATCGTAGACAGGGTAACTACCCTGTGCGGCCCGGGCGAACTGATAGACGTTATAATCACCGAGAGAGGCATTGCAATAAATCCCCGCAGGCAGGACCTGATTGACTCAGTAAAGGGCAAGGGTCTGCCGCTGGTCACAATTGAAGAGCTTAAGGAGATAGCCGAGAAGATGTGCGGCAAACCTGAGAAGGCCGTTGTTGATGACAGGGTGGTGGCCGCAATAAAATGGGTTGACGGTACCGTGATTGACGCGGTCCGCAAAGTAAAGAAGTAATCTAAACAGCTTTAATTATGAAAAGATACAGGTGTCCGGTATGCGGATATATATATGATCCGGAAACCGGAGATTCACAGAATGATGTTTCTCCCGGGACGCCCTTCGAGGACCTTCCACCGGGATGGTCGTGTCCCGTCTGCGGCGCACCTGCTGATGAGTTTGAGGAATATTCCTAGGCATTCTCCTCAGGGATATGCCTCAGCACATCAATGAGCAGATCCCAGAACATCTGAACCGTTACAATTTCTATCCTCTCCTCGGGGGTATGCGCTCCCCTGATTGTCGGGCCAAAGGAAATCATGTCAATACCCTTGTATTTCTCAAGAATCAGACCGCATTCGAGTCCTGCGTGAATGGCTTTTACCTGTGGCACCTTACCGAACAGCTTACGATAAGAGTCTATCATCAGCCTTAGTATGGCTGAATTCATGTTCGGTTTCCATCCCGGGTAGCCGTCGGAGTGTGTGACCTTCGCCCCTGCGAGATCGAAGCTGGCCTCTGTCTTCATGGCTGCATAATGCTTTGCCTCGTCTGAGGAGCTCCTCTGGGTAGTCACTACATGTATCGTGTTATCGCCTGTAAATCTTATCGTTGCCAGGTTACTTGATGTCTCCACCAGGTCAGGGATCTCCCTTGACCAACCGAGTACGCCGTGAGGTACTATGCTCAGAGCGCTGAGGAGGCGGTGCTGGGTGAGGGCGTCAATCACGATCTCAGGAAAGTCTGATGGCGTGGCCGACACTTTAAGGTCGGGCTCGAGTGCTCCGTACTCATCCCTGACAAGCAGGTTGTAGGCGGCTGTGTCTGCCAGAATCTGCTCCTCATGTGAAGGATTGAAGGTGATTGAAACAAACGCCTCCCTTGGTATGGCATTCCGGAGATTCCCCCCGGTAAAATTGCTTATAAGTATGCCGTACTTCCTTTCAAGGTCCTGCAGAAGCCTGGAGATTATCTTTATGGAGTTGCCGTATCCCTTGTGTATCTCATCTCCCGAATGACCGCCGTGGAGGCCGGTCACTGATATGTTCATTGCCCTGTGTCCTGCCGTAACCTTCTCAGGTGTGTATGAAAGGATTGCCTGGGTGTCTATCCCTCCGGCGCAGCCGATGAACAGTATGCCTTCGTCTTCCGAGTCGAGGTTTAACAGTATACGTCCAGAGAAGAAATCAGGCATCAGGTTTATTGCTCCTGTCATCCCTGACTCCTCATCAACGGTGAAAAGACACTCGATACGGCCGCACTGCAGGTATGGATCGGTCAGCACCGCCATCTGTGCGGCAATGCCTATTCCGTCATCTGCTCCGAGCGTGGTCCCGCTGGCACTGACCCATCTTCCGTCAACGACAGGGATTATGGGATCCTTGTCCCAGTTGTGCGGGTGAGAGGCGTTCTTTTCGCCCACCATGTCAAGATGACTCTGGAGCACAACAGTGCTCACATTCTCTTTTCCCGGCGCCGCTTCCCTTATTATCAGTATATTACCAACGCTGTCTTCCCTGGCCTCCAGGTTTTGCTTCCGGGCAAAATCAAGCATGTATTCCCTGATGCGTCCCTCGTTCTTTGATAACCTGGGTATCCTGCAAATCTCTTCAAAGTAACTCCAAAGCTTTCTAGGCTTCATCTCCCCCAATTGGCCCATACTTTTATTATATTAAAAATGTGATAAATAGGTTAAGCGGCAAATATAGTTTTTTTCCATTGCAACGATTATGAATTTTAACTGCTGAAACTCTTTTTTTTAACTCAATAAAAACTATATTTTTACGGGAAACGAAAAACAGAGTTAAAGGGATAAAGTTATGGCTAAACGTACGATTGTGGCACTGCCGGGCGACGGTATAGGTGTCGTGGTTCTGAAACAGGCAGTTCGCGTTCTGGATGCGGCTGGATTTGATGCCGAATATGTTTACGGTGATATCGGTTGGGATTTCTGGTGCAGCGAGGGTAACCCACTTCCGCAGCGTACAATTGATCTGATAGCGAAGCACAAGATCGCTCTCTTCGGTGCAATCACCTCCAAACCCAAGGACGATGCAGCCGCTGAGCTGTCACCCGCCCTTCAGGGAAAGGGGTTCACCTACAGCAGCCCGATAGTGGGCCTCAGGCAACATTTCGGACTGGATATCTGCGTGAGACCGTGCCGCAGCTACAGGGGCAACCCCCTCAACTTCATCCGCCGAGGTAAGGACGGCAATCCTGAAGAACCGATGGTAGACGTTGTCATCTTCAGACAGAACACTGAAGGACTGTATGGAGGAGTGGAGTGGTCAAATCCTCCCCAGCAGGTATATGACGCACTGATGACTCACCCGAAGTTCCGGGAGAACTTCGGGTGGTGCCCGAAAGAAGAACTGGCGGTTTCAACCAGGATCTTTACAAAGAAATATACAGAGCGCATTGTCAGGGCAGCCTTTGAACATGCTGTGAAATTCGGATACAAGTCAGTCACTGTCTGCGAGAAACCGAATGTGATACGCGAGACATCCGGACTGATGTGGAAGATAGCCAAGGAGATGCAGAAGAGTGAGTTCCCCTCAATTCAGCTCTGGAACACCAACATCGATGCCCAGATGATGTGGCTGACGAAGAACCCTGAGGATTACGGTGTGATCGTTGCCGGAAACATGTTCGGCGACATAGTATCCGATGCTTTTGCAGGACTGATAGGCGGGCTAGGTTTTGCCTGCAGCGCCCAGTTCTCCGAGGATGGCATAGGCGTTTTCGAACCTACCCACGGGTCGGCTCCTAAATATGCCGGTTACAGCATACCTATCGTCAACCCGGTGGCAATGATAGAATCAGCATGCATGATGCTCGACTATATCGATGAAAAGCCGATGGCCGCCCGTATCCGCCAGTCCATTGCTGAGGTGATAGAGGAGGGAAAGGTCAAGACCTATGACATGATGAAGCTCACCGGCAAACAGGAAGTGATTGACATGGGAGCTGTATCAACCATCCAGATGACTGATGCCATTATTGCTAAACTGAAGTAAGAGCTATGACTGAGGAGATAAAACAACTCTGGCCCGAGCTGGAGTGGATCACTGATCCTGTGCTGAGAGAAAAAACCGCCCGCACATGGGAGGTTGCACTTGAACGCAGCGTTCTGAAGGCCGATGACCTGAACCGCATCCCCTTTACCTTGCTTTGCGGGCCGGACCTGAAAGTGACGTTCATGGATCATAAGAGATGCGTGGTTCACATAGCCAGGGAGGCCGGTGAGAAAATGAACAGCTTCTTCCGCGACGACCTGCCGGTGAACATGGACGTACTGTTAGCCGGAGCAATCCTGGCTGACGTTGGCAAGATGCTCGAATATGAGCTTGACGGACAGGGTAAGGCTGTGCAGGGCAAGTACGGGCAGTATCTCAGGCACCCCTTTTCAGGAGTGAGCCTTGCCGAGGAGTGCGGTGTGCCCCCGGAGGTATGCCATATTATCGCCGCCCATGCCCACGAGGGTGACCTCGTAAAGCGTACAACTGAAGCGTACATTGTTCATCACGCCGACTTCATGACATTCCTGCCATTCAAGAGCAGACTGATCGTCTAATCAGTCCACAGTCCACAGTCTCCAGTCTCCAGTCTCCAGTCTTCAGTCACCAGTCTTCAGTCTTCAGTCTTCAGTCACCAGTCTTCAGTCTTCAGTCTTCAGTCTTCAATCTTTAACTCTTTGATTGACTGCTGACTGTGGACTGTGGACTGCTGACTCCTCTACTGCCTACTGCCTATTGCCTGATAGGACTGCCGACTGAGGATTGAGGACTGCTGACTCCTCTACTGCCTATTGCCTACTGCCTACTGCCTACTGCCTGTCTGGGAATGCCATCGCCTTTCGGACGCTGGCAAAACCCATCTTATCAACCTTCCGGTCATAGGTCATCAGGCCGTTGGTCTCTGTCTCAACGTCAGTGGTTTGCGTATACACTGAAGCGCTAAGTCCTTTTTCGGCTACCAGTTGCCTGACTACAGTGTAGAACTGTTCATATTTTCTCAGCAGTCCGGTGCTGTCGCTCATTTTCTCATAGCCCCAGTTCTTCTGCTCCCAGGTGTGGCCCTGTACCGGCAGACCCAGTCCGCCGAACTCGCCCAGGACTATCGCTCTCTCCTTTTCGGCCGGAGGAGACACCGGTTCAGGGTAGTGATGCACATCAAGCACATCACCGGTCCCCCGGTCAGTCCAGCCTGATGCACTGTTTACCAGACGGGTGGTGTCATAGGCCGAGACATAATCCGTCACTGTTGCTGTGTTGTACTGACCCCATCCCTCATTGTAGACAACCCACATCACAATTGACGGATTATTGAATTTGGTATCTATCATCCGTGACAGCTCCGTCATGAAAATGGCTGAATCGGCTGCGCTTTTTGTTATGTCCGGTTTGTCTCCCCAGATATACTCGTCGCCGCTGGGCATATCCTGCCATACAAGCATTCCCAGTTTGTCCGTGTGGTAGTAGAATCTCCTGTTCTCAACCTTCACATGCTTACGCAACATATTGAATCCCATCTTCTTAAGTATCACGATGTCAAACATCATGGCTTCATCCGAGGGAGGGGTATAAAGACCGTCAGGCCAGAACCCCTGATCAAGAGGACCGTTCTGCCAGACAAAACTGTTATTGAGCAGGATGCGGGTGAATCCGTCTTCCGTCACGCCAAGCGAGATCTTACGCATTCCGGCATATGACTTAACCTCATCGGTAACGAACCCTCCCGTAACAAGTCTGACAGTCAGATCATACAGATGCGGGTTCTCAGGACTCCAGAGTTTGGCGTCTGGTATGTCAATGGTAATGGGTGTGCCGGTGATGCCGGATAATACGGCTATCGTCTCACCGCCCTCTGTGACCGTCACCTCTGCCAGTGATGGTGCCATATCAACCGGAGGGCACCCTTCGGGCCCGTGGCAGCGCTCTTCCACGACTGTGACAGTCAGCGTGCTGTTGTCTATATCAGGTACAATACGCAGATCCCCTATCCATGTCATGTCAACCGGTTCAATCCATACGCTCTGCCAGATGCCGCTGGTGGGCGTGTACCAGATGCCTCCCGGATTGCTGACCTGCTTGCCCCTCGGCTGTGACCCCTCGTCGGTCGGGTCGGTGACCTTTACTACTACCGTATGCTCCCTGCCTTTTTTAAGAAAGGGTGTGATATTGCATGAGAACGGATCGTAACCACCCTGGTGGCTGACGGCCAGTTTATCATCAATCCATACAACCGTTTCCCAGTCCGATGCCTCAAAATTGATTATCAGCTGCTTCCCCTGCCAATGTCTGGGTACTGTAAACTCACGGTAATACCAGATTGCCAGGGAGTCGCTCATCCTTAGCCTGACCCCGGAAAGGGCCGATTCAAGAGGGTAGGGGACCAGTATCTTTCCCTGTGGTGCCGGACGCTCTTCCTCTTTCCCGGAAAGAGCATAATCCCATAGGCCGTTAAGACTCATCCACTCATCTCTTGCCAGCCCTGGCCTGGGGTATTCCGGCCATGGCGCAGAGGGGTCAATATTTTCACCCCATACGGTGAAGAGAGGATTAGGGGCAGGTTGCCAGTCAGGACTTTTGTCACTTGTGCATAGGGTCATCGCTCCTGCAGTTACGGCAAGAGCCATGATAAGTTTAAGCTTCATAACGCGATTATTTTATGAGGATCAGCCGAGCTTCATCTTCTCAACCTCGTCCATGTTCCGTTCATGGTATGATATTTTGCCCATGGGAGTATACAGCCAGTCAATCAGGTCACTGTATCTCTCGGTAATCTTACCCCTGACAATCTTCATGGTGGAGTTCATCATGCCATTCTCCTCATTGAAGCTTTCATTCAGTATGCCAAGTGCCACGGGCAGCCAGCGGTGCGGGAACATGTGCCCGTACCTGCCGTTGATTCGGTACTCATTGACTTCATTCTCAATGAGATTGAGAACAGCCCGCTTGCCTTCTTCAGTGGTGGCAGTGAGGTTACGGTCTTCGAGATAGAGCTTAAGGGCATGCTGGTTAGGTACTATCAGAGCCACTGTATAAGGCTTCTGGTTGTTATACAGCATGCACTGGTCAATATACTTTGACTGCTCGGTGATGGCCTCCTCGATGCCTTCAGGACTGAATTTCTCACCGTCGTCAGCTATCAGGAGACTCTTGAAGCGTCCCATGACGTAAAGAAAACCGTCTTTGCTCATGTATCCCATGTCGCCCGTGTAGAGCCATCCGTCGCGGATGGCATCCCTGCTGGCAGTCTCATTCTTCCAGTACCCGTGCATGACGTTTCCCCCCCTGATGACTATCTCACCCTTCTGTCCCACAGGCACTTCGTTGCCGTCATCATCACATATCTTAAGGTCCATGTTATTCACAAGGAATCCTGACGACCCAAGCTTATGCTTTTTTGGAGAGTTTGACGAAATGATTGGAGAGGCCTCCGAGAGGCCATATCCCTGGTACATCGGTACGCCAATGGCATAAAAGAAGCGCTGCAGCTCTATGTCGAGCAGGGCACCGCCTCCGATGAAGAACTCCAGTTCGCCTCCGAATGCCTCACGGACCTTTGAGAAGAGGATCTTGTCAAAGAGATCGAGAAGCGGTTTCTTGAGCTTCTGCAGACCCTGCCCCTTGTTGTAACCCTCCTGATTATAGGCATATGCCGTCCTCATGGCGATGTTGAAAAGCTCCTCGGTCATCCGGCCCTTCTCCTTTATAGCTTTCTCAATTACCTTGCGGAAATTCTTGGCCAGTGCCGGTACGCTCATAAGCAGATTTGGCTTGATCTCCTTCATGCATACCGGGATATTGCGCAACGTCTCCATAGGGGTTTTTCCTACCTTGACTGATGCAATACTGGCCCCCTTGCCCATGAAGGCATAGATACCTGCCGTATGCGCAAATGAGTGGTCCCATGGCAGTATGAGGAGAGTCTTGTAATGCTGCGGTATATCCATCAGACTGTATGACTGGTAGACGTTCGTCACATAGTTACCGTGGGTAAGGATTATTCCCTTGGGGTCTGCCGTGGTACCGGAGGTGTAGCATATGTTTGCGAAATCGGACTGGGTGATGGCTGCCGTGAAATCTTCAAACGACTTCCTGTTGGCGGGGTTCTCGAGCCACTCACGCCCTGTTTTCCTGACTTCGTTGAAGTGCATCTGCCCCTCGGAATATTCCTCCCTCGGGTCCATGAAAATCACCTTGACAATATCGGGGCACCTGTCAATGACCTCAAGCACCTTCGGGGCCTGGGTGCTGGAGGTGATTACAATCTTCGATCCGGAATGGATAAGGCGAAATTTGATCTCTTCAGGATTGAGTTTTATGGAGAGTGGTACGTTCACCCCTCCGGCATAGAGTATCCCAAGCTCACCGATGACCCAGCTGTTCCGGCCATCAGCAAGCAGGCTGACCCGATCACCTTTCTTTATGCCCAGTTGCATCAGCCCTGCTCCGAATTCCTGGGCCTGACGCTTTGTCTCCTGGTAGGTTGTACCCTCATATTTATCCTGGAGCTTCTCCCACAGGTAAATATTTGAAGCATATTTCTCAACATTTTCTTCAAAAAACCGGATCAGTGATTTCATCTTAAATTTTCTTTATGCAGTTCTTAAAATAGTGACCTAATATAGAAAAGAATTGGGGAGTGCAGGTATGTTTCACGGATTTTCATTGCAATTTTAAGCTATAATCTATACCTTTATCCTTTATAGACATGAAAAACTGCCATTTATGAAGAAATTATCCTTAGTACTGCTGGCTGGCATACTGCTTCTCACCCCATCATGCGATTTCATGAAAAGTATCAACCCTTTCGGAAGGAAGGCAAGGGAAGCTGAAGCCCTGAGACAACAGCAGGACGCATTCCGTATAGCTGACTCTATCCGTGTTGTCAATGAGGCGCAGGCTGAGGCTGAACGCGCACGGCAGGCCGAGCTTGCACAGGCTGCGCAGGAAGAGGTCCGCTCAGTATCAGGCTACCACATCATCGTCGGTAGTTTTCTTACTCCTGCCTATGCTGATGCCTGGCTCGCTCACATCAGGGAGTTAGGATATGATGCACGGATAGTACCGATGAACGGTGGGCGATGGCAGCTTGTATCAGCAAAGGCATTTCCTGACCTGCATGCGGCATGGAATGAGGTTGGCAGCATTCAGGATAACATTAACAGCGAAGCCTGGGTTTACAGGAATGAGTGACTCTTACCTGTAGATGGTTGCTGATCTGTCGGGTCCGACGGAGACGATTTTAACAGGTACCCCGGTCTCATTCTCGATATATTCTATATAATCCTTCAGTTCTGACGGAAGCTCGCTCCATGACTGGCATCGTGTGATATCAGCCTTCCAGCCTGGCATCGTACGGTAGTTAAGAGTCTCAATGTCATTGAGACAGTAGGGCAGTTCGGTTACCTCCCGGCCCCCGACAGTATATGATCTGCATACCTTTACTTCGCCAAAGCCTGAAAGAACATCGGCTTTCATCATGAACAGGCGGGTGACGCCATTGACCATGATGGCATATTTCAGTGCCGGCAGGTCGAGCCAGCCACAGCGGCGCGGCCGGCCGGTGGTTGATCCGTACTCGTTACCGCGGTCACGCATCATCTGACCGTCAGAGTCATCAAGCTCGGTGGGGAACGGCCCGCTGCCGACCCTGGTACAGTATGCCTTGAAGATGCCGAATACCTCCCCGGTCCGCGCCGGTGCAATGCCCAGTCCGGTACAGGCACCCGCCGCAACAGTGTTTGAAGAGGTGACAAAAGGATATGTTCCGAAATCGATGTCAAGCATCGTTCCCTGAGCCCCCTCGGCAAGCACACGCCGCCCTTCCCTGAGACTCCTGTCAATATGATAGTCGGCATTCACGGTGGTGAACTGCATGAGGAACCCGACCGAGTCAAACCACTCTTCCTCAAGCTCCCTGAGGTCATTTGTAAAGCCGTAGCCCTTGAGCATCCTGAGATGTTCGGCGGCACGTGTACGGTATATCTCGCGGAAGTCTTTCCTGAAGAGATCGCCTACCCTTACTCCGCCGCGTGAAGCCTTATCAGTGTATGCCGGCCCGATTCCCCTGAGTGTGGAACCAATCTTGGATTCTCCCAGAGAGGCCTCCTGAGCGGCATCAAGCAACTTGTGCGTCGGAAGGATCAGGTGAGCTTTAAGCGATATCAAAAGCCTCTCGCGAACCTTATCAATACCAATGCCGAGACTCTCAACCTCTTTACGGAAGACAACCGGGTCAATCACAAGACCGTTGCCTATTATGTTCTGCTTTCCCTCATGAAAGATCCCGGAAGGGATAAGGTGGAGCACATGCTTGGCTCCGTTGAACTCTATAGTGTGCCCTGCATTGGGACCGCCCTGGAACCGGGCAACAATATCATACTCGGGAGTCAGGGCATCAACTATCTTTCCCTTACCCTCATCGCCCCACTGAAGGCCTAATAAAATGTCAATCTTCATATCTTCTTAAACAGGCAGCAAGTTACAAAATTTTTACGGCAGAGAGAAGTCATTTTTAATGGTTGGATCCAATCGGGTGTGTCATCTGCCGCCTGACTTACCGTAGATATACAGTGAGTAATGGTGAAGGGCGAAGTTGTTCTTCTCGCAGGCGCTCCTGATGATTTCATTTATCCTCTGATCGCTGAACTCAATCACGGCCCCTGTCTCCGCATCAATCAGATGATCATGCTGCCCGGCCTGGAAGGTCTTTTCATATTGTGCCTGGCTTCGGCCGAACTTATGCCTGGTCACCAGCTTGCAGTCGAGAAGCAGGTCAATTGTGTTGTAGAGTGTAGCCCTTGACACCCGGTAGTTCTTGGCTTTCATGAAGTTGAAGAGCGACTCGATATCAAAGTGACCGTCACGCGAGTAGATCTCATCAAGAATTGCGAATCGTTCCGGGGTCTTCCTGAAGTCATGGGCTCCAAGGTATTCAGTGAAAATCTGTTTTACTACCGGTCTGGAATCTTCACCTGGCATTGCACCGTTCAGTTATAAGTGTTAAACTTCTGTTATTCAATGAATTCCTCAATCCTCTTAACGCTGGCAATACCCTTTACGTTTGACAACTGAAGGATGAGGTTGTTGAGGTCACTCGTGTGGTGAACATACAGGTCAATAGTACCCTCAAAGATACCGTCGTAGACTGAAACGTTGATGTTCCTGATGTTCACATTAAGCTCAGTGGAGATCACATTCGTCACCTCGTTTATGAGACCAATCCTGTCTATGCCGTTGATGCTTATCCTGGCCAGGAATGAGGCAAGCTTGTGTATCGTCCATCTGACAGGGATGATCCTGTTGCCCTCGCTTGACATAAGCTTGACGGCTGACGGACACTTGGGCTTGTGAACAATTATGGAGTTGGCGGGGTCAAGATAGCCCACCACCTCATCGCCGGGGATGGGGTTACAGCATACGGCAATGACGTATGAGTTGCCGGTGTTGTCAACATTCTCCCTCAACAGGTAGGGATGGCTTTTGTCAATTGTGCCGGTCAGGGGCGGGGTCTCCTTTTCGGCTATACTCTTCCTGGTCACTCCCCCGACAGCCAGTTTCCAGTACTTGCGCAGGCTGCCCTCAGGGGCCTTCCTGAGCACTTTGCGCAGCTCATCAAGGTTGATGAGGCCAAGCCCGATCCGGGAATAAAGCTCATCCTTGTTGAGGAGCTCATAATTATCGAGCAGCTTCTTGATTATATCCGAGTTTGGCATTATGCCAAGCTCACTCAGGCTCTTCTCAAGCAGATCCATGCCCTTCTGTATGCGGTCTGTCGATTCATCCCTCAGGGCATCCTTGACGGCAGTCTTTGCCTTTGCAGTATGGGCATATTCAAGCCACTCCTTTTCAGGTTTGGCAATGTTCGAGGTGATTATCTCAACCTGGTCGCCGCTCTGGAGAGTGGTTGAGAGAGGGGAGAGCTTATAGTTGACCTTGGCCCCGATGGCCTTGTTGCCAATGTCAGTGTGTATCTCATAGGCAAAATCGAGAGCTGAGGCTCCTTTCGGGAGGTTCACAAGCAGCCCCTTGGGAGTAAAGACCATTATCTCTGACGAGAAGAGGCTCATCTTGAACTCATCAAGGAATGTCACCGGGTCAGACATCGGGTTGGCCAGCATCTCACGGATGTGCTTCAGCCACTTGTCGAGCTCGCTCTCTGACTGTGAGGTGTCTCCCTTGTATTTCCAGTGTGCCGCAAAGCCCCGCTCAGCGATGTCATCCATCCGCTGGCTCCGGATCTGAACCTCAACCCATCGCCCCTCGGGACCCATAACGGTCAGGTGAAGCGCCTCATAACCGTTCGACTTCGGCCTGCTTACCCAGTCGCGCAGCCTGTCGGGCTTGGGAGTGTAAATATCAGTAATTAGGGAATAGATCTGCCAGCACTGAGCCCGCTCACTCATGTCCGGTCCGGGCTCGAACACTATCCTTACGGCAAGCAGATCGTAGACCTCCTCAAAGGGAATATTCTTCGACTGCATCTTCTTCCAGATCGAGTAGATCGATTTGAACCTGCCAGATATGTCAAAGAGGATGTTGTTTTCATTCAGCTCCTCAATGATAGGCAGACTGAAGCGGTTGATGAGGGCAAGGTTCTTCTTCTCATCCATCTTCACCTTGCGGGCTATCTCATCATAGATGCGCGGATGCCTGAACTTGAAACTCAGATCCTCAAGCTCGGTCTTGATGGCGAACAGCCCAAGCCGGTGCGCCAGAGGAGCATACAGGTAGACAGTCTCACCGGCAACCTTCATCCTCTTATGCTCCGGCATAGAGTCAAGTGTCCTCATGTTGTGGAGCCTGTCGGCTATCTTGATGAGAATGACCCTTATGTCATCGGACAGGGTCATGAGCATCTTCCGGAAGTTTTCGGCCTGCAGGGAGTGCGTCTCCTTGTTGTATGTGCCCGAGATCTTCGTCAGCCCGTCAATCAGTGAGGCAATCTTGGGTCCGAACTCCTTCGCGATCTCATCCAGAGGTATGCCTGTGTCCTCAACTACATCATGCAACAAGGCCGCCACCACTGAGCGGGCACCGAGTCCCATCTCCTGGTTGACTATGCGGGCTACATTGATCGGGTGAATGATGTAGGGCTCACCTGAATTACGGTACATGTCGCGGTGAGCCTCATTGGCAAACCTGAAAGCCTTGTCGATAAGTTCACACTCTCCTGGTTTGTCACACCTGTACAGATTGTCCCTGAGCAGACTGTACTCGTGTTCAATACGGCTGACATCCTCAGAGGTGAATATTTTTGTCTTTGTTTTAACCATCAGTTGTTGCCTGTAAAGGCAGAGCAAATATAAGAAAAACGGGTCATTTAAAATCTTGTGGTCACGGCAGTATGGTTACTGTACCGTTTCTTACCACAGCACTGCCTGAAGGAGTGGTCAGTTTAAGGTTCCAGAGGTAAACGCCTGACGGAACCTTGTCTCCGCCGTGACGGCCGTCCCAGCCGGTTGAATAGTCACCAGTCCTGAAAAGAAGTACTCCTCCCCTGGAGTAGATCCTTAGATCATATGCCAGCGGGATGAAGGCGAACTCCGGTCTGAAAAAGGCATTCTCACCCGCCGCATCAGGGATAAAGGCATTCGGGAAGAAGATCTCCTCTGTCAGTTGTATGAGTGTCACTGACGAACGGTGCAGGGAGGCACCGGCAGGAGCATCAGTCGCTGCAGCAGTGACCTGGTATGCCACGGCTGACATTGTCTGCTCCCCGGAAAAGAGTGAATAATCTTCTGACCATATTGTGTCTGTGATTCCCGTGGCCGCCTCATTCCAGCCCTCCCCTCTGTTTCGCCATACAGAATATGATGCATCACGGGACGGAAAAGGATTGTTCCACCTCAGATCGATGCGGGTGCCTGTGACAACAGATGCCAGTACCATATTTCTGGC
>Ga0209467_1002373_pt1 | contig 13641 bp, 11 predicted proteins | sample Higcelwee11metaG_FD_187175 | JGI IMG/M metagenome (GOLD analysis project Ga0209467, IMG submission 187175) | Freshwater pond sediment microbial communities from the University of Edinburgh, under environmental carbon perturbations - High... | ecosystem: Environmental > Aquatic > Freshwater >...
GGCGGCTAGGACGGCGTTTTCGGACATTGGCCGGGCAGCGGACCGCCCGCCGGGGAACACGTACACGCCCCCGCCAGTGATCGGCTGCAAGTCGCGCAGCACGTCCAGGGCTTGCCGGGAGAGCGGCACAATATGAAGCTCGCGCATCTTCATCCTGGCGGCGGGTATGCGCCATTCGGCCTTGTCCAAGTCAAATTCGGACCATTCCGCGTGGCGCAGCTCTCCGGGGCGAACAAAGGTGAGCGGGGCCAGCTTGAGCGCGCCGCGCGTCACGGGGGAGCCCCTGTAGGCGTCAATGGCGCGCAGAAGCTCTCCGATCTCCGCCGGGTTGTGGATGCTGGCAAAGTGGCGCTTGGCCGGGGGCGGAATAGCCCCGCGCAGGTCTGCGGTTACATCGCGCTCCGCACGGCCCGTGGCGACGGCGTAGCGGAATATCTGCCCGCACTTCTGCAAGTCGCGGCGCGCGGTTTCCGTGGCCCCGCGTGTGGCGATGCGGCGAATGACGGCCAGAAGCTCCGGGGGCGTGATCTCACGAATGGACCTGCCGCCAAGGTAGGGGAACACGTCCATGCGCAGGCGGGAAATGATCGTTTCCGCCGTGCTGTCCGTCCAGGTATGGCGGAACTCCTGAAACCATTCCTCGGCAATGGCTTGGAAGGTTTCGGCCTGGGCCTGCTCTTCGGCTTTACCCGCCTTGCGTTCTGCCGCAGGGTCTATGCCCTGGGCAATGAGTTTGCGTGCTTCCTCGCAACGTTCCCTGGCCTGGGCCAGCGTAACGTCCGGGTACACGCCAAGGGAAATGCGATTGGGCTTGCCGTTGAATGTGTAGCGCAGCCGCCACCACTTGCTGCCCTTGGGGGAAACTTCGAGATTGAGGCCCCGGCCAATGTTTAGGACGTAGGCCTTATCCTGGGGCTTGGCGTTCCTAATCTTGACATCCGTTGTTACTGCCACAAGGCTTCCCTCCGGGTTGACGTACAACTTTTTCGGATTTCGGGATGCTTAAGGCTTGTTGTACGGATTTCTGCACGTACAACTGGTGGATGTCAATGGGCGCGATTAGACGGCATCGGGCAATTTCGATGCGTTTGTAAGCTTAATTTGCTGGATATTTTTACAACCCTGGACGGCGTTAGATTGTGAAATGGCGGAGGGGGAGGGATTCGAACCCCCGGACGGTCGCCCGTCAGTGGTTTTCAAGACCACCGCCATGAGCCGCTCGGCCACCCCTCCGGCTCTGCGCGGACGGCCCAAAGGCGAGGCCCGGCGCAAGCCATTGATAGGTGCCAAAAGCACGGGGTCAAGTCAATGCGCCGCCACGCGTCCGTCCGCCGGGCGGCCTTGCGTTTCCTTCTGAATTTTGCTGAAATGGAGCGCGATAAAGAAACGGGTCGGCTTGGCCGATGAGCATGTTCAGCGGCCCAGGTTCCGCCACGTCCCTCCCCCCCCGGCTTTTCCGGCCGGCGCCCGCACCTGTCATGCCAAGGAGACGCCATGAAACAGCAGCAGCAGAATCTCACCCCGTCGGTGGCCCTCTGGACCCTCGGAGCCGTCGCCTGCGCCCTGCTGGTCGGGGCGCATTTCGCGGCCAATCTGTACGCCTCCCTGGGCCTGGCCGCGCTCATCCTGGCCCTGGCCGCCTACTTCGCGCTCGCCCAGGGGCCCGGCACGGACCGCCTCAAGGCCGGGCTGACGCTGCTCATGTCGCGCCGACGCGAATTTCTTTTCGACGAGGCCAACTCCTGGCGCGACGGGGGCGAGCTGGCGGCCCTTGTGGCCGAGTGCGTGGTGTACAACATGGAGCGCCGCGAGTTCTACCGCGGGGCCATCCAGGCGGTGGGCACGCCGTTCATGCTCTGCGACGCCAAGGGCGCGGTGACCCACGTCAGCGCGGCCATGCTTGAGATGCTCAAGAAGCCCGAGGCCGAGGTCATGGGCAAGACCGTGAGCGAGGCCTTCTACAGCAGAAAGGGCGAGTCCATCACCGAGCGCACCATGGCCGCCAAGACCAACGTCTCCGAGGAACTCAACCTGAAACTCTGGGATGGCCGCACAGTGGACGTCATGGCCATCGTCAACTGCATCAGGAGCATCAAGGGCGAGGTCATCGGCTCGGTGGTCTGCCTCACCGACCTGGCCGAACTCAAGCGCCAGCAGGCCGAACTGGCCGAGCAGGCCGCCCGGCTGGCCCAGGTGGGCAACGCCATCAACGACCTGGCCCAGCGCGTGGCCAGCGCGGCCGAGGAGCTCTCCGCCAGCGCCGACGAGCAGGCGCGCGGCGCCAACCGCCAGAAGGCCCAGACCGAGTCCGTGTCCACGGCCATGGAGGAGATGACCTCCACCGTGCTCGAGGTGGCCCAGAACGCCACCCAGTCCTCCGAGGCCGCGTCCACGGCCAGCAGCGCGGCCAGCGACGGCGTGAGCCTCGTGCGCGAGAGCGTCCACGGCATCAAGCTCGTGGCCGACTCCTCGCGCAAGCTGGCCCAGGTGCTCGGCCAACTGGACTCCCAGGCCGCGGAGATCGACCGCATCATCAACGTCATCAACGACATCGCCGACCAGACCAACCTGCTGGCCCTCAACGCCGCCATCGAGGCGGCGCGCGCCGGCGACGCCGGTCGCGGCTTCGCTGTTGTGGCCGACGAGGTGCGCAAGCTGGCCGAGAAGACCATGACCGCCACCAAGGAGGTCGAGAACTCCATTCGCGAGATCCAGGAGCGCTCGCAGCACGCCGTGGCTACCATGCGCGAGACCGAGAAGCAGGTGGAGGCCAGCACGGACCTCTCCAACCGCACCGGCAAGGCGCTGGAAGAGATCATGGGCCGCATCGACGACGTGACCAGCCGGGTGGCCCAGATCGCCACCGCGGCCGAGGAGCAGTCCTCCGCGGCCGAGGAGATCAACAAGAACATCGAGGACATCGCGGGCATCGCCAAGGAGTCGGAGGAGGGCGCGGGCCAGTCCGCCAGCGCCACCCGCGAGCTGGCCGAGCTGGCCCAGCAGCTCCTGCAGATGTCCATGAGCTTCAGCGCCAGCCGCGCCGACGCGAGCAAACTGCGCGCCTCCCAGGGCCAGATGAAGGGCATCCTGCCCAAGCTCATGCTGGAGTATGTGCTGGTGAAGTTCGGCAGGTCCACCCACGACAAGGTAACGGCCGAGCTGGGCAACCCGACCTTCCTCCCTGCCCAGAGCTACCCGGACCAGGTGCTCAAGCAGATGGCCGAGATCGCCGCGCGGGAGAGCGGCAAGGATCTGCGCACGGTCTTCGTGGACCTGGGCCGGCACACCATCGGCCAGTTCTACAAGCTCTACCGGCCGTACTTCAAGGCCAAGACGCTCAAGGACTTCTACCTGACCATGAACGAGACCCACGCGGAGCTGACAAAGGCCAACCCGGGCATCGTGCCGCCGCGCTTCAGCTTCGAGGACCGCGGCAACAAGCTGACCATGATCTACAAGTCGCGCCGCGGCTACCACCACTACTTCGAGGGCATCCTCAAGGGCGCGGCGGAGCACTTCAAGACCCCGGTGGACATCAGCGTCACGGTGCAGGATCCCGAGACCGCCCGGGCCGAGATCACCTTCCGCTAGCCCGTCCGATCCACGAAAAAAGCCCCCGGCGCGCCGCTTCAGGCATGCCGGGGGCTTCTCGTTCGCCGCGCCTATTCCTCCGCGCGCATGGCCCGCCGGCGCCGGAGCTTGTACCAGACGTACCAGGCGACGGACGCCACGAGCATGCCGACGATGAGCCCGTCGAAGTGGTGACGGTAGATCTGCACCAGCTCCCAGTTCTCGCGCAGCTTGTAGCCGCACAGAAGCAGGAAGGTGTTCCAGAGCGTCGCGCCGGCGGTGGTGGCGATGGCGAAGGGCCAGAAGCGCATCCTGCCGATGCCCGCCGGGATGGACACCAGGTGCCGCACCACGGGGATGAAGCGCGAGGCGAAGAGCGTGAGCGCGCTGCCCCGGCGCTGGAAGAAGCGCTCGGTGACTTCGAGGTCGTGCACGTCGAGCAGCAGGAAGCGGCCCACCTTGAGCACGAAGGGCCGGCCGCCGTAGTAGCCCATGAGGTAGGACAGGTAGGAGCCGATGAACGAGCCGATGCTCGTGGCCAGGATGGCCTCGGCGAGGCCCCACTTGCCGTCGGCCACCAGGAAGCCCACGAAGGGCATGACGGCCTCGCTGGGCACCGGCGCGATCATGCTTTCCAGGGCCATGAGGAAGGCGGCGCCGGCGTAGCCCGTGGCGCCCAGCACGGTGATGGCGAAATGCGAGATGGCTTCGGTGAGCAAAAAGAACCTCCGCGCCCATGTGCGGGCGTGAACCGGGGTCTATCGTGCCGCGGGCCTCAGGGCAAGACCCCGGGAGCGAAGCCCAGGGCCAGGCCGGCCTCGCGCGCCGGGCCGTCGGTCAGCAGCCGCGCCCAGAACAGGTTCTGGGCCTGGCGCAGGTCCGGGGCCACGCCAACCTGCGCCGCGCGCTCCAGGATGCCCCGGATGGCGGCGTACTCAGGCGCCTCGGCCGCGAGCAGCTCCGTCAGGCTCTCGCCCACGCGCAGGGCCAGCAGCCCCCGCTCGGGATGCGCCGCGCCACGCTCGCGCAGGAAGTCCTGGAGGTCGCGGGAGGCCGTGACCTCGCCCATGATCCACTGCCAGGCCAGCGCGGACCAGTAGCGGCCCCAGCGTTCGGACACGGTCTGCGTGGTCTGGGCCTCGCGGTAGGGCAAAAACAGGTGCGCGCCCAGGCGCGTCTCCTCCACCTGCCGCTCCCAGGCCTCGGCCTCTGCGCGGCGGGCCCAGGCCACGGCCAGCGCCTGCCGCTTGCCCCAGGCGAGATAGGCCGCGGGCACGCACTTGGCCCCCAGGCCCTCGCCCGTGCGCACGCAGCCGGCCAGCGGATCGCCCCGTCCGGGCAGCTCCCAGGTCCATTGGCATTCGTCCGAGCCGGACTCGCGGCTCCAGGTGATGGTCGCGTGGCCGTGCAGGTTGCCGTCCGCATCGCGGCCCGCGGCCCGCAGCTCCACGGCCAGGCCGGGCCAGTCCACGCTGGCCGTCTGGCCCGCGCCGGGCAGCGCGCCCTCGGCCCAGAGGCGGATCAGCGCCTGGGCCAGGATGGTCTCCGTGCTCTCGCGCCGGGGCCGCACCTCGTGGGTCCAGAGGTCGTGGCCGCTGCCCAGCGCCGGGTCGTTGGAGCTGGCCTTGCCGATGTGCGAGAGGAGCAGCGGCTCCAGATCCTCCAGGCCGGTGCGCATGCCGATCTGCATGGCGCGCAGGCAGAAGGTCAGCGCGTTGAGGGGCTCGATGCGGCCCAGGTCGTCGAAGAACCAGGCGCAGGAGGCGAAGGACGACAGCGCCCACTTCTGCATGGACAACAACCGCCAGGCCGTGTGGCGCTGCTCGGCGGTGAGGCGCTTCTTGAAGTGCCTGGCCGCGAAGGCCGCCTCGCTGTCCAGGCCGGCGAGCACGCGGCCGTAGCGCACCAGCGCGTCCTCCGGGTCGGCGAACAGCCCGGCCCCCAGGCCCAGGTAGTGGCGGTCGATGCGCGCCTTGACCGCGTCCAGGCCCTCGCGCAGGGGGCCGCGCCAGCGCTGGTTCCAGCCGGGCTTGTTCTCCGCGTTGCAGCCGCAATCGGAACGCCAGCGCTCCACGCCGTGCACGCAGCTCCAGGAACTGCGCTCATGGATGCGCACGCGCCGCGCGGGCGGGTTCTCCGCCAGGAAGGCCGCGTAGTTGCTTAGGCGCACGCCGTCCACGCCGGCCCTGCCCTGGGACAGCGCGAAGGCGAGCGCCATCTCGCCGAAGGTGAAGTGGTGGCCGTAGGTCTCGCCGTCGGTGGCCAGGGCGAGGAGCCCCTCGCCGGCCAGGGACGACAGCCGTCCCCAGAAGCGGTCGCCGTGGCGCAACAGCCCCTCGAAGGCCACGGCCTGGGACAGCGGCCCGTCGTAGAAGTACACCGCGATGCTGCGGCCCTCGGGCAGCTCCACGAGGTAGGGCCGGCGGATGTCCAGGTTGCCCTCGTCGGCCCCGGTCCAGTTGTCCCGGCCCATGTCCGCCACCTGCTTCGCCTGGCGCGGGGCCAGGATGGTGAACCTCACCCCGGCCTGGGCCAGCAGCTCCAGGGTGCGGGTGTCCACGGCCGCCTCGGAGAGCCACATGCCCTCGGCCGGGCGCTTGAAGCGCGCCTCGAAGTCGGCCAGCGCCCAGGCGATCTCCGCGCGCTTGTCCAGGTCCGTGGCCAGGGGCATGATCACGTGGTGGTGGATCTGGGCGATGGCGTTGCCGTGGCCCAGGCGCGCGAGGCTCTTGCGGTCGCCCTCCAGCACGCGGTCGTACACGTCCGCCGCGTGGCGCTCCATCCAGGTCAGCAGGGTGGGGCCGAAGTTGAAGCTGATGAACTCGTAGCAGTTCATGATCTCGATGATGCGGCCCTCGCCGTCGAGCCGGCGGGCGAAGGCCAGCGGGGCGTAGCTCTCCCGGCAGATGCGCTCGTTCCAGTGCAGGGCCGGCGCGGCGCTGCCCTCGGGGAAGATGGCGTCCATCCAGGGGTCTTCCCTGGGCGGCTGGTAGAAGTGGCCGTGGATCGAGAGATGCTTTCCCTGTGCGGACATGGCGGCCTCCCTTGGGCTACGTATGTCCTCTCTCCTACATGCAGCGGCGGGTCGGAGGCAAGGCCCGGGCATCGACAAAGACCGGGGGCGCGCGTATGGTCCGAGCATGGCCGTTTCGCGCCAGCAACACCTCCGGAGGCTCGCATGGACATCCTCAAGGCCGCTTTGAAGACCCTGGCGTTCCCCTTGCTCCTCGCCGGGGCCATGCTGTGCCTGTTCTTCGCGCCGGGCGCGGACCTGATCGCCCGCGCCCACGCCTCGGGCGGCGAGAACATCGGCCATGTGAGCCGCATCCAGGGCGTGGCCTTCGCCGTGCAGGGCGCGGAGCTGCGCGAGCTGGCCGTGAACGATCTGGTGCGCCGTTCGGACGTGCTCAAGACCGGGCCGGGCGCGCGCCTGGAGCTGACCATGCTCGACGAGACGAGGCTGACGCTGGGCGCGGACACGGAGTTCGGCCTGCTGCGCTACGACCTCGGCCGCCAGGCCGGCGCGGGCGCGGTGCTGCTGAAGCTCACGAAGGGCGCGTTCCGCGTGGCCACGGGCCGGCTGGAGGCCCTGCGCGCCGAGCGCGAGGAGCCCTTCGAGGTGCAGACGCCCATCGCGGTCATCGGCATCCGGGGCACGGACTTCTGGGGCGGCTTCCTCACGGCCGACGAGTTGAGCGTGCTGCTCATCTCCGGTTCGGGCGTGTACATCAAAAACGACGCGGGCAGAAGCGAGATCGTGCGGCCGCTGGAGGGCGTGCGCATGACCTCGCCCACGGCCCCGCCGCCCGCGCCCACGCTCTGGAGCCCGGACAGGCGCGCCGCCGCGTTCAGGACGGTGAGCTTCGACTAGTCCAGCGTCTTCCTGTAGCGCCGCATGCCCAGGGCCAGCACCGCGCAGAGGAACAGCGCCATGGGCCAGAGGTGCGTGAGGGACTCGACCACGCCGTTGCCCTTGAGCAGGATGCCGCGCACCAGCCGCAGGTAGTGCGTCAGCGGCAGCACCGAGCCGATGGCCTGGGCCCAGCCGGGCATGCCCCGGAACGGGAACATGAACCCGGACAGGAGCAGCGACGGCAGGAAGAAAAAGACGGCCATCTGCACGGCCTGCAGCTGGTTTCTGGCCAGCGTGGACACCGTGACCCCGACGCTCAGGTTCGCCGCGATGAACACCAGCGACATGCAGAACACGGCCGGGATGTTGCCCTTGAGCGGCACGTCGAAGAGGAACCTGGCCGCGAGCATGATCAGGATGATCTGGATGTAGCCCACCAGGATGTAGGGCACGATCTTGCCCAGCATGACCTCCAGCGGCCTCACCGGCGTGGACAGCAGGTTCTCCATGGTGCCGCGCTCGCGCTCGCGGGTGATGGCCAGCGAGGTGATCATGGTCAGGGTGAGGGTCAGGATCACGCCCATGAGCCCGGGCACGATGTTGTACTGCGTCACGGCCTCGGGGTTGTACTCCGCGTGCACCCGCAGGGTCACGGGCGGATCCTGCGGCGTGTAGGCCGCGGAGGCCGGCAGGTCGCGCGCCAGCACCTGGGAGACCAGCTCGCGCATGGCGGCCAGCGCCCCGCTGGTGGCGGCCGGGTCCGTGGCGTCGGCCTCCAGCAGCAGCACCGGCCGCTCCCCGCGCAGGAGCCTGCGCGAGAAGTCCTCCGGGATGGTCAGCACGAACTGCGCCAGGCCGTCGGTGAGCGTGCGGCGCGCCTCCTCGCGGCTGCCGAGCTGCATGGTCACGTCGAAGTAGCTGCTGGTCTGCATGGCCGCCACGATGGAGCGGGAGTAGGGCGAGTTGTCGGCCGAGAGCACCGCCGTGGGCAGGTGCCTGGGATCGGAGTTGATGGCGTAGCCGAAGAGGATGAGCTGCATGAGCGGGATGCCGATCATCATGGCGAAGGTCATGCGGTCGCGGCGCATCTGGATGAATTCCTTGTACACCATGGCCGCGAAGCGCGGATAGCTGAACAGGTCGGCCAGGCTCATGCGCGCGCCCTCCGCATGAGGTGGATGAAGACCTCCTCCAGGCTGGTGGCGATGCGCCGCCACTCCAGGCCTTCGGCCTGTTTCCAGGGCGCGAGCGCGGTTTCCAGCGCCGCCTCGTCCTGGCCGCTGACGTGCAGGGTGTTGCCGAAGGCCACCACCTGGTCCACGCCGGGCAGCCCGCGCAGCGTCTCGGCCAGCTCGTGCAGGCCCGGGCCGGACACGCTCCAGGTGGTCAGGCCCGAGTTCGCCACCAGGCCTTCCACGGTGTCCGCCGCCAGCAGGTCGCCGTAGGCGATGTAGGCCAGGCGGTGGCAGCGTTCGGCCTCGTCCATGTAGTGCGTGCTGATGAGCGCGGTGACGCCCTCGGCCGCGAGCCTGTGCACCGCGTCCCAGAAGTCGCGCCGCGCGCCGGGGTCCACGCCGGCGGTGGGCTCGTCGAGCAGCAGCAGCCGGGGCTCGTGCAGGGTGCAGGAGGCGAGCGCCAGGCGCTGCTTCCAGCCGCCGGACAGGCTGCCGGCCAGTTGATTGGCGAAGCGCGCCAGGCCCAGGCGCTCCATGCATTCGTCCACGAGCCGCACGCGGTCCGCCAGGCCGTACATCCGCGCGGTGAAGTCCAGGTTCTCGCGCACGGTCAGGTCTTCGTAGAGGCTGAAGCGCTGGGCCATGTAGCCCACGCTGGGCTTGATCAGCTCGGCCTGGGTCAGGATGTCCAGGCCCAGGCAGGCGCCCGAGCCGGAGTCGGGCCTCAGCAGCCCGCAGAGCATGCGGATGAAGGTGGTCTTGCCCGAGCCGTTGGGGCCCAGAAAGCCGTAGATTTCGCCCTTCTTCACGCGCATGTCCAGGCCGTTGACCACGACCTTCGTCCCGAAGCTCTTGGTGAGCCCGCGCACGTCGATGACGTATTCGGTGTCGTCGGCTGCGGACCTGGCGTCCATGCGGCTACTTCTTCGGGCCGGGGGTCAGGCGCAGGTCCACGGGCTGGCCGGGATGCAGGAGCTTCGCGGCCTCTGGCGCGGGGTGCGCCTCCACCAGGAACACCAGCTTGGCGCGGCTCTGGCTGGAGAAGAGCACCGGCGGGGTGTACTCGGCCTGCTGGGAGATGTAGCTGAGGCGCGCGGCCACGGGTTCGGCCACGCCGTCCATGCGCACCTGCGCCTCCTGGCCCAGGCTCAGCCGGCCCGCCAGCTCCTCGGGCACGAAGAAGCGCACCTTGACGTTGCCCGGCGGAAGGAGCACGGCCACGGCGCGGCCGGCCGGCACCCACTCGCCGCGGGTGTACAGCGTGTCGAACACCAGCGCGTCCATGGGCGCGGCCTGGGTCTTCTGGGAGAGCGTCCAGGCGGCCTGCTCCAGCCGGGCCTTGGCCGCCTCCACCTCGGCCTGGGCGGCGCCGACTTCGTCGGTTCTCGCCCCCAGCCGGGCCGTGGAAAGATTGGCCGACATCTCGCGCACCTGCTGCACCTTGAGCTCGTACTCGGTGCGCGCGCGGTCCAGCTCCTCGGCGGAGATGGTGCGCTCGGCGTAGAGCTTCTCGCGGCGCTGGTATTCGGTCTGCGCCAGGCGCAGGGAGGTGTCGGCCTGGCCCAGGCGCGCGCTGATGGCGGCCAGCTCGGTGGGGCGCTGGCCCTTGATGGCGTTGGCCAGCTTGTCCGCCGCCTGCTTGAGCGAGTGCGTGGCCACGGCCAGGGCGGCGCGCTCGTAGTCCTGCTCCAGGGCGAAGAGCTTGGCCCCGGCCTGGACCTCCTGGCCCCGGCGCACGGGCAGCTCGGCCAGGGCCCCGGCCACGGGCGAGGCCACATGCACGTACTCGGCCTCCACGTAGCCCTGGAAGGTCTCGGTCGCGTCGCGCCCGTAGAAGCGCACGGCCAGGGCGACCGCGCCGAGCAGCAGCAGGGCCGCGGCCACCGGCCTGGCCAGGGCTTTGAGGCGTTGGAGGAGCCGTGGGTCGAGCTTCATGCGTCCAGCCTTACACCCTTGTCGGAGAGGATGTCAAACATATGTTTGAATCGTTGTACTAGGCGCGCAGGGTCTGCACCAGCTCGCGCACGTGGGCGGGCTGGTCGGCCAGGCTGCGCAGGCAGATGAACAGCTGGCGCGAGGCCCAGGCGTCCGTGAGCCGGATGGTGCGGATGCCCATGGTGGTCTTGCAGCGCTGCGCCGCGGATTCCGGCAGCACGGCCAGGCCCACGCCGTTCTCCACCATGCGACCCACGGCCAGGAAGCCGCGCAGGCGCACGCGGTAGTTGACCTGCTTGCCCAGGCGCACGGCGTGGCCCTCCAGGTAGGTCTGCAGCGGGCTGCCCTCGGCCAGGCCCACGAAGTCGTGTCCCAGGGCCTCGCTGAAGGACACGCTGCGCCGTCGGGCGAGCGGGTGCCTGGGCGGCACGGCCAGCACGAACTTGAGCCTGCGGAACGGGTAGGCCTCCAGTTCGCCCATGTCCGCGTTGCCGGCCATGACGCCCACGTCGGCCTTGCCGTCCACCACGTCCTGCACGATCTCGGTGGAGAGCTTCTCGTGCACGTCCAGGCTCACGTTGGGGTGGTCGGCCAGGTAGGCGGTGAGCAGGTCGGGCAAAAACTCGGTGAGCGAAGCGGTGTTGCACAGCAGGCGCACGTGGCCCTTGAGCCCCTTGGCGTACTCGGCCATCTCCTGGCGCATGCGCTCCCACTGGCCGAGCACGATGCGCGCGTGATGGGCCAGGGCCCGGCCGGCATGGGTGAGCTCCACGCCCCGGCGGCCGCGGTTGAACAGGCCGACGCCGAGGCTGTCCTCCAGGCCGCGGATGCGCGCGCTGGCCGAGGCCAGGGCCATGAACGAGGCCTTGGCCCCGGCGGTGATGCTGCCGCTCTCGGCCACGTTGAGGAACAGGCGCAGGTCGGTGAGTTCAAAGGACATGGCGGCTCCCGGCCGGGCGGATCAGCCTTCGGCCTGTCCGAAGGCATACTCAAAATCTTCCGCATTTACAACCAGGCCCTCCCGAAGCACTTTGCGGCTGCGGCCGGCACACACCCAGCGAGGGGAGGGGTACGGGCCGCGACAAACCATCAGCCGACGCCTTCGGGCTCGCCAGAGGAAAACGAAACGGTCATGGACAGGATCAGCCTTGCCTTCGTCAGAATCTGCTTCTTTCTCCTGTTGTTCGTCAGCACGGCCTGCAACAAGATGGACCGCAACCTCCAAGCGTTTTCCGAGGCGCCGGCCCCGGCGGTGGTCCAGGACGACGCCGCCCTGCGCCTGCGCGAGCTGGAAGGCCGAGTGCGGCAGCTTGAGGCCGAGCTCCAGGCCGTGAACCAGGTCGCCGTTGCGGACTTCGGCGTCCCCGGCGGCATGAACTGGGACTAGCGACTCTCCCCCTTGCCTGCTGACTCCGGGGCGCGTGTACTGCGTCGCACGCGCCCCGGAGTCAGCCATAGCAGACGAGGCCCGCTTTCGAGCGGGCCTTTTCGTGTCCGCCACAAGCGGCGAAGGGCAAGAGCCTTGCGGCATAAAGGCAGGCGCGCTGCGCCTGGCGGGACGCGGGGTCCACGGCGCGCAGGTCCGCCGGGAGCGGCTTGAGGCTTGCGCTGCTGTTCATCCCCACCTCGGCGCGGAAGTCTGCCCCACGGCGCAAGCCCAAGAGGCCATTGGCCCGATGGCGTGGCGGGCGTCATGTTCCGCGGGCCAGGGGCCTCGCCCCCTGGATCAGGGAGAGGGCAAAGGGGCCGGGAGTCCTGGGAGCCCCGAAGGGGGGCCTCAGGCAGGGCGCTGCGGCGAGGCGTTCAGCAGCTCGTCCACCAGAAGCGGCATGCCGCGTTCCGGCGCGGGCACAAGCGAGAGCGCCTGCTTCGGGCACTTGCTCACGCAGGCCCCGCAGCCCATGCAGCGCGCGGCCTTGACCTGCAGCCGGCGGTCGCGGGCCTTGAGCGCGCCGAACTGGCAGAACTGCGCGCAGTTGCCGCAGCCCACGCACGTCTCCGCGTCGCAGGACACCACGTAGCCCGAGGAGGCCAGCATGGGCGTGCCGTGCTTGTGCGCGTGAATGGCCCCGCAGCAGCAGGAGCAGCAGTTGCAGATGGCGTAGAAGCGGCCCAGGGCCACGTCCTTGAAGAAGGCGTGGTGCACATGCCCGCGCGCGTTCTCGGCCTTGAGGATGTCCACGGCCTCGTCCGGGCTGACGCGGCGGGCGTGGCGCCTTGCGTGGTGCTCCAGCACGAGGGAGGCGAAGGGTTCGCCCACGGCCATGCACACGTCCAGGGGCGAGCAGGGGTTCTTGCGCGCGCTCCGGCAGGGGCAGTCGAAGACCACGATGTGCTCGGGCTGCTTGAGCACGATGTCGCGGGCCAGCGCGTAGGGCACCACGCTCTCCGGCGCGGTGAGCCTGACCTCGCGGCCGATCCTGACCAGCCTGGCCGCCTCCTCGGTGGGCAGGACCTTGCCGTGGTAGGTGTCGGCGAAGCGCAGGGCGCCTGCGTGCTTCTGGGCGCGCCGGGCCTTGCGCCGGCGCTCCGCGCGGGAGGGCAGGAGCCGGTCCAGCCCGCGCGAGACCCCGGCCAGGAATCTGGCCACGGGGTGCTCGCCGAGCAGCAGGCTGATGTAGAGGTGGGGCCAGCGCAGGTAGAGGTAGCCGTGCAGCTTCTTGTCCGGGCCGAAGTCCGGCAGCCGGTCCGCCTCCTCGAAGAAGCGGCGGGCCGAGGGCTTCAGGAACCGGCGCAGCAGGTCCACGGCGCGGGCTCCCTAGGCTTCGCCCTTGATGGCCACGCCGCGCATGGCGTGGCGCTTGGTGGCGGAGAGCACGACCTTGCGCAGGCGGATGGACGCGGGCGTGACCTCCACGAGCTCGTCCTCGCGGATGAAGTGGATGGCGCGCTCAAGGGTCATGGGCTTCACCGGGGTCAGGGTGCAGGCCTCGTCCTTGTTGGCGGCGCGCGTGTTGGTGAGCTTCTTCTCCTTGGTCGGGTTCACGTCGATGTCGTTCTCGCGGCTGTGCTCGCCCACGATCATGCCCTCGTACACGGGGTCGCCGGGCACGGGGAAGAGCTGGCCGCGCGGCTCCAGGTTGTACAGGGCGTAGGTCACGGCGTTGC
>Ga0209467_1002374_pt1 | contig 13640 bp, 14 predicted proteins | sample Higcelwee11metaG_FD_187175 | JGI IMG/M metagenome (GOLD analysis project Ga0209467, IMG submission 187175) | Freshwater pond sediment microbial communities from the University of Edinburgh, under environmental carbon perturbations - High... | ecosystem: Environmental > Aquatic > Freshwater >...
AAAGTCGTCCACATGGCCGTGGGTGTCGTCCCCGGCGATGCCCCGGCCCAGCCAGATGGTGTTTTCCACGCCAAGATGCGCGGCAAAGACCGCTTCATAGTCCGCACGCCTAAGGCCAGGATTGCGCACCTGGGTCGTCTGGTCCAGGAGGCATTCCTGTGTGGCTAAGAGGTCGCCCCGGCCGTTGCCGTCCACGGCCCCGCCCTCCAGCACGACATGACGCCCCGCGATGGTCGGTTCCTCCACGGAAAGCCCCAGGTGTCCGGCCGCCAGGGGGGCGGCGGCGAGATCCTTGTGGTGGTTGGGATACTTCCCCCATCCGTTGAAGGCGAAGCGCACGGCGGTCAGGGAACCGCAGGCCGGATCGCGCACGAAAAAGGGCAGGATGTCCCGGGTCCAGTTACGGTTCAGGTCCATGGGGACGAACTCGACGTGCGACATGTCCGCGCCCGAATCCGTGAGCATGCGGACGGCCTCGGCCCGGCGGCCGTCGTTTACGACCAAAAGCCGTACAGTCTGGGAGCGGGACAGGAGGCGGATCATCTCCACAAAGGCCCATTTGACGGCGGCGAATTTGCCCGGCCAGTCGTTTGGGTTGTGGGGCCAGCCGAGCCAGACCGCGCGTTGCGGGTCGAATTCGGCGGGCAGGCGTTTATACTGTGGCTGCGCGGGAACTTTTTTCATGGCGGTAGAGGAAGGTTGAGGTGTCTGGTTGGCCGGGCTCGGGGTTTGCGACACAGTACGGCGGCTGCAATGCTCAGCAAGGCTTCGCGCAGCCGCCTGCCTGTGCGCAAACCCGTCGCCCGACCCGGCCATTTCTTTTCGAGGCGATCATCCGCAAAAGACAAAGAATCTTTGTTTCATGACAATACATTTCATGTATTGTTTGTGGGGCGCAAACCCCTCGCCCGACCCGGAAATATGTCGCAACGCGGAAATCCTGCATACGCACCGCGTTCGATCTGTTTTCGTCCAGTCCCATCTTTCCCCCGCCGCCCTGTCCGGGGGGTCCGGGGGGAATCATTCCCCCCGGGCGGGGAGGGGTTCGGGGAGGGGCCGCAGGCCCCTCCCCGACGCTCCTCTACAATGGCCGCACCGCCACGCGGCTTCCGGCCTCCAGCCCTTCGCAGGCGGCGTCGATGGCCACCAGACCGTCAGCGTCGAGGAGGGTCTTGAGCAGTCCCGAGCGTCCGAGCACGGGATGGGCCAGGGGAATGTCGCCGTCGACGTATTCCAGGCGCACCCGGACGTGGTCTTCGCGGCCCGGCTTCGAGGCCAGGTTTCGGGCCAGGGTGGCCGGAAAGGTGAAGGGTGGGCGGATGAGCGCCTGCGGGTCGCCCATGAGGCGTTCGACCAGGGGCCTGCCGAAAAGGGTCATGACCACCTGGGCGGAGGCGACCTGTCCGGGCAAACCGATGACGGGTTTATGCCCCACGCGGGCCAGGATGGTGGGTTTTCCGGGGCTTAGGGCCACGCCGTGGGCCAGGATCTCCGAATCGGGCAGGGCGGCCAGGGCGGCCAGGGTGAAGTCGCGCGCGCCAACGGAGCTGCCGCCGGACACGAGCACGGCGTCGCAGTCGGCCACGGCCCGGGCCAGGGCGGCGTGGATGGCCTGCTCCACGTCAGGCACAAGGCCAAGCGCAACGGGAACGGCCCCGAAATCGCGCAGCAGGGCGCACAGGGCATGGGTGTTGACGTCGCGGACGCCACCTGGCGGCGGCGTGACATGGATGGGCGTCAGTTCGTCTCCGGTGGACAGGACGGCCACCCGGGGCCGGGCGCCGACGACGGGGCCGACGACCCCCAGGGCGGCCAGAAGGCCGATCTCCTGGGCCCGCAACCGGCGTCCGGCGGGCAGGGCCACGACCCCGACCCGGGCGTCGTCGCCTTGGTGCATGACATGGTCGCCCGGGGCGACGAACTTGCGGAACTCCACGGCCCCCGCGCCCATGTCGAAGGTATGCTCGACCATGACCACGGCGTCGGCCCCTTCGGGGAGCATGCCGCCGGTGACGATGCGGGCGCAGGTTCCCGGAGGCAGGGGAGCGGAGGGGATGACGCCGATGGGCACGTCCATGGCGCAGTCCAGGTAGGCGGGGTTGGCCTCCCCGGCCCCGAAGACGTCGGCGGCGCGCACGGCATAGCCGTCCATGGCCGCGCGCGAAAGCGGCGGCAGATCCTCGGCGGCCACCACGTCCCGGGCCAGAAATCGCCCCCGGGCGGCGTCGAGTTGCACGGTTTCGGCGGCAAGCGGCGGGAAGCGGCCCAGAAGCTCCAGAAACCGGGCCGGGGAGACGACGCGGAAAAAATCCTTGTTCATGGGATGGTCCCTGTGGGCTGTGGCCTGTGCAGCAGATCCGCGACATGCGCCAGGGCCTTTTCGATCTGGGGGGCGCTGGCGAAGCGCCGGGCGTTGTCCTGGCAGATTTTCGAGGATACGCCAAGGGCTTCGCGCACGGCGTCGGGCAACTCGTCCGGCGCGGAAAACAGCACGCCGCCCCGGCCCAGGGTTTCCCGGCAGGCCCCCCGGTCCAGGGCGGCCACGGGAATGCCGTTTACATTGGCCTCCACGATGACCCGGCCAAAGGTCTCTTCGAACAGGGAGGCCACCACCAGGCAGGCCGTATGGGCATAGATGGGCCGCATGTCCGAGGCGTACCCCACATGCCGCACGTTGCGGCAGGCCGCCAACCGCGTTTCCCGGCCGGGCTCCAGGGGGCCGCAGATCAGGCCGGGACGCCCCAGCCGGGGGGCCTGCTCCAAAAAAAGGTCCACCCCCTTGTGGGCCAGACCGCTGGCCAGGGTGATGAACATCCGGGGCGACGCGCTTGAGACGGATGCCGCAAGATAGTCCTGTTCCTCGATGATCGGAAAAACCACCTCGGCCCGGATGCCGGAGAGTTCGCGCAGGCGCCGTTTCATGTAGACGCTGTTGGCCACCACCATGTCGGCCCGCTTCAGGGCGGACAGGTTGGCGGCATGGTCGATGCGGCAGCCTTCGAAACACTCCTGCGGGGCATAGCCGATCAGATCCACCACAAACAGACAGGTGCGCAGATTCCGGGCGAAGGCGCACTCCAGCACCTCCGTGCTGCCCCAGCCCTGGGTGATGACCAGGTCCGGACGCATCCGGTCCATGAGCTTTGCGGCCTCGGCCGCGAAATCCCACACGACGCTGGCGAAAAAGGGCTCATCGTCCACAGTGTGGGGCTGTCCATCCGGCCGTAGCGCATTGACCGAGGTCACGTCGTATCCGGCCCGGGCCAAGGCCCGCAACAGGGGAACCATGCTCAGGCTGGCCCCCCCCACGGCCGGGAAAAGATCCCGGGCGGCGAAGAGCAGGCGTCCTTGTGCGGGTCTGACCATGATCCTCCCGGTATCAGGAAGGCGGTGTGCGGCCAAGCAGCAGATGGGCGCACAGGGCCGCGCCGAAAAGCCCCATATCGTGGCGCCGGGCCAGGGACACCGGAATCGCGGATAAAAAATCGGCCATGGTGGGTGAATCGAGGAACTCCCGGGCAAAACGCGGATGCGTGACGAGCATGGGATTTTTGGCGGCCACCCCGCCGCTTAGGTACATCCCGCCCCCGGCCAGGACCGTCAGGGCATAATCCCGGGCCGCCCGGCCGTAGAAGCCCGCGAACCAGGCCACGGTTTCGCTCTCCGGGGCGAGTTCCGCCGCCACCTCGGCCGGAGACAGGTCGCGGCCGGTCAGGTAGCGGTGGACGAGCGACAGGCCAAGCCCCGACAGCACCACGTCGCCCCGGGGATAGGGTTCGCCCGTGACCTCGGCCACAAGCCGCAGATAGTCCTGTTCCTCGCGGCGAAAAAAGCGCGCGGCGTGGCCGCCTTCCGAGGACAACACCTGATGGCCGCCGCCCGCCAGGGGCGCCAGGGCGGCCATGCCGAGCCCGGTGCCCGCGCCCATGATCCCGCGCACCTTTCCGGGGTTGAAGTAGCCGGGCAGAATCGGCAGGGAATCCTCTGCCAACGGCGTGCGAAAGCCCTGAGCCTGTGCCGCGAAATCATTGACCAACGCCGCATTTTTCAGCCCGAAGCGCGGGCCGTCGCGGTCCAGGTCCATGTTCCAGGGGATGTTGGCGAAGGTGCAGTGCTGCGCCGAGGCCGTGCCCATGACGCCCACCGGGCCGGACATGGGACCGGGCACGGCGAAGACCGCTGCGTCGGCATCGGCCGGTCGCAACGGAAAATCGGCCCCGCCCAGGGCCGACAGCATGTCCGCGAAGCACACCGCTTCGCGGGTGGACAGCCAAAGATTGTGGGCCTGCTCGATGCGCCCGTCGGGATGGGACAGGAAATGGCCGAAACGGCTGTTGGTGCCGCCGATGTCGGCGGCCAGAAGATGCTTGATGCCGTCGTCCGTGCCGGTCATGAAACCTCCATCGGGCCTTGCACCCGCGCGCCCGCCGCGTGTAGGCCACAGGTCGAAAGGGCCACTGCGCAGCCGACCTTTGGCCTGCCGCGTGTCGCCGAAACGTAGGCCTTGATGCCCGCCCCGTTTGCGGATACCTCAAGGCCGCCCGCATAAGGCCGCATCCGGCCGCATCCGGCCGCATCCGGCCACATCCGGACGGAAGCATGCCCGGCGGCCATGAACACGCCGTGACCAAGACGTGACAGCCATGCTAGCACAGCGGCGCCGGAAAGAAAAACCCGGCCCGGGACAAGAACATGACCGATATTCCCGCCTTTTTCGCCGCCGGAGCGGCGCTCGGGGCCAGCGCCGGGTTCTCCCCGGGGCCCCTTTTGACCCTGGTCATGGCCCAAACCCTGGCCCATGGACCGCGCGAGGGCGTCAAGGTGGCCATGGCCCCGTTGCTCACCGACGTCCCCATGCTCGCGGCGTCCCTTATGGCCCTGTCCTTCGTGCAGGACCGCCCCGCCATCCTGGGCGTGCTGTCCCTGGCCGGGGCCGCCGTGGTGACGTTTTACGGATGGGAATGCCTGCGCGCCCGGCCCATCACCCTGCCGGATATCCGCCTCGCGCCCGGGTCGCTCAAAAAAGGCGTCATCGCCAATTTTTTAAATCCCCACCCCTATGTCTTCTGGGCCACCGTGGGCGCGCCAGCCACCCTGGCCGCAGCCCGCTCCCCGGGAGGCCTCGCCGCCGCAGCCGCGTTCCTCGGCGGCTTCTACCTGTGCCTGGTGGGGGCCAAGGTCTGCGCCGCGCTTGTGACCGGCCGCTTCCGCGCCTTTCTGGGCAGCCGGGGCTACGCCCTGCTCATGCGGCTTCTGGGGCTGGCCCTTTTCGCCTTCGCCGCGATTTTCGTACGCGACGCCGGTCAGTTCTTCGGACTCTTTCCCTGACCCTGCCCCGGACGTCGCCAACCGCCTTATGCCTGCCTTGAGCTATGCCGTGAATGACCGTATACTGCCACCCATTCGTACCGCCCCGCCAGGCAAGGAGACCCTATGACCGCGCCCTTCACCGCCGGACTCATCCAAATGGCCCCGGCCAAAACCAAGGCCGCCTCCCTGGCCAAGGCCGCGTCCCTCATCCATGAGGCCGCAGCCTGCGGAGCAGGCGTGGTCTGCCTGCCGGAACTCTTCACCACGCCGTATTTTTGCCGAACCCAGGACCACGCCGCCTTCGACCTGGCCGAATCCATCCCCGGTCCCACCACCCAGGCCATGGCCAAGGCCGCCCGGGACAACGACGTGACGGTCATCACCCCGCTCTTCGAACGCCGTGGGCCGGGCCTGCACCACAACACCCTGGCCGTCATCGGCCCCGAGGGCGAGGTGACCGGCATCTATCGCAAAATGCATATTCCCCACGACCCGGGCTTTGAGGAAAAATTCTACTTCACGCCCGGCGACCTGGGGTTTCGGGCCTTCCCGACCCCGCACGGCAAAATCGGGGCGCTGATCTGCTGGGACCAGTGGTTCCCCGAGGCCGCCCGGGCCACGGCCCTTCTCGGCGCGATCATGCTCTTCTACCCCACGGCCATCGGCTGGCACCCCTCGGAAAAGGCCGAATTCGGCGAAACCCAGCGCGAGGCCTGGATGACCGTGCAACGCAGCCACGCCATCGCAAACGGCCTCTACGTGGCCGCCGTCAACCGGGTGGGCGTCGAGGGCAAGGGCAAGGCCTACGCCGGAAGCCTCGAATTCTGGGGATCGTCGTTTGTGGCCGACCCCATGGGACGCATCCTCGCCCAGGCCCCCGTCGACGCCGAAACCATCCTCTGCGCAGACATCGACCCCGCCCTGGTGGAACAGACCCGCCGCCATTGGCCGTTTCTGCGCGACCGCCGCGTGGACGCCTACGACGGGCTGACGGAGCTGTGGGGAGACTGAGCGCGTCGGGGAGAGGCCTGCGGCCCCTCCCCGTACCCCTCCCCGCCCGGGGGGAATCATTCCCCCCGGACCCCCTGAATATATGAACCATAGCCTCTGGATACCACAATGAAACGTAATATTTATCTCAAGATGATTCCGTTGGAAGAGGCTGTCGCGCGCGTCAAAAACGCCCTGGACCGGGACACCCTGGTCGGCGTCGAAACCATCCCCGTAGAGCGCGCCGCAGGCCGCGTCACCGCCGAACCGGTCATCGCCCGCTATTCTTCGCCCACCTTCCACGGCGCGGCCATGGACGGCATCGCCGTGCGCGCCGAGTCCACCTTCGCCGCCCGCGAGGGCGCCCCCGTGCGCCTGGCCCCCGGCCGCGACTTCGCCTTCGTCAATACCGGCAACCGCCTGCCCGACGGCATGGACGCCGTGATCATGATCGAAAACGTGGTCATGGACGGCGACACCGCCGCCATCGAGGCCCCGGCCGCGCCCTGGTCGCATGTGCGCCGCATCGGCGAGGACATCGTGGCCACGGAGATGATCCTGCCGCGCCATCGCCGCATCACCCCCTACGACGTGGGGGCGCTTTTGTCCTGCGGGGTCTACGACATCGCGGTCTATGAGACGGTGCGCATCGCCATCATCCCCACCGGCGACGAGATCATGGACTTTACGCTTCGCCCCGAGCCCGGCCCCGGCCAGGTGGTGGAGAGCAATTCGATGATGCTGTGCGCCCTGGCCGAATCGTTGGGGTTTTCCGCCCGACGCCTGCCGCCCGTTCCCGACGACCCCGAGGCCCTGGCTGCGGCCTTCGAGACGGCGCTTTCGTCCGACGCCCACGCCGTGGTGCTGGTGGCCGGATCGTCGGCTGGGAGCAAGGACTTTTCCCGCTCCACCATCGCCCGCTTCGGCGAGGTTCATGTGCATGGGGTGTCGGCCATGCCGGGCAAGCCGTCGATTCTGGGCGTGTGCCGAGGCAAGCTGGCCGTGGGCGCGCCGGGCTATCCGGTCAGCGCCGTGGTCTGCTTCGAGGAGCTTTTGAGTCCCGTGTGCGCCTGGCTGGGCCGCGCCGCCCCCAAATGCCGCCAGACCATCCCGGCCCGGATGGCCCGGGCCATGCCGTCCAGGCTGGGGCTTGTGGAATTCGTGCGGCTGGCCGTGGGCCGGGTGGGTGAAACCTATGTCGGCCTGCCGCTTGGGCGCGGCGCGGGCATGATGACCACCCTGACCAAGGCCCAGGCCGTAACCCGCATTCCGGCCGATGCCGAGGGCGTGGAGGCCGGGAAGATGGTCCGCGCCGAGCTTCTGGTGGAGTCTGACGACCTGGACCGGACGCTGGTGGCCGTGGGCAGCCACGACAACACCCTGGACATCCTGGCGGACATGCTCATGCGCCGGGACGATCCGGTGCGGCTGGCGTCAAGCCATGTTGGCAGCATGGGCGGCCTGACGGCGCTCAAATCCGGCGCCGCCCTGCTGGCCGGATCGCACCTGTTCGATCCGGAGACGGGCGACTTCAATTTCCCGTTTTTGGCCAAGTACCTGCCGGGCATGGACCTGGTGGCCGTGAACCTGGCCCTGCGGCATCAGGGATTCATCATCGCCCCGGGCAATCCAAAGGGCATCCGGGGCGTGGCCGAGCTTGCCCAGCCCGGGGTGCGCTTCGTGAACCGGCAACGCGGCGCAGGGACGCGGATTCTTTTTGACCACCATCTGCGCCAGGCGGGCGTCGATCCCGGGCAGGTGGCGGGCTACGGCCACGAGGAATTCACGCACATGGCCGTGGCCGTGAACGTGCAGACCGGCGCGGCGGATTGCGGCATGGGGGTCTATTCGGCGGCCAAGGCCCTGTCGCTGGATTTTCTGCCCGTGGCCCGGGAACGCTACGACCTGATCATTCCCCGGGCCTACCTGGATGATCCGAAAATCCAGGCGGTCCTGGCGGTCATCGGCACGGACGAGTTCAAGGCCCGGGTGGCGGCCCTGGGGGGCTACGAGACGCAGCTCACGGGCCGGTTCATGGCCCCGGGCATGGGGCTTGGGGAATAAGCGGGCGATGGCGGCGGGCCGTCAGCGGGCGGATTTGTCGTGTTCGACCCCACGGCAGGCCAGCATGACCACCCGGGGGATGGTTCGTCCGCCGGATTTGTAATAGGCCACGGCCCGACGGGTGAGGCCGAGTTCCTTGGCCGCCGTGGTGAGCGACATGCCCAGACGGTCGAGCCAGGCCGCGAAATCCGCGGGCGACATGGCCCGTCCTGCCTGTTCCTCGGCCAGCCGCCACAGGGTGTCGCCGCCGACCTCCAGGATGCCCGGCCATTCCACGCTACCGCCGTATTCGCCAACTCGAGCCGTGGCGAAAACGGCCGGCTCGGCAAGCGCGGCCCATTTCCCAGCGGCCATGCCCGAAAGATCCACGATTCGTTCACCTTCTCCGGAGAACTCCAGGCGCAGGACAAGACCCGGCAGGGCCGCAACCATGGTGATGCGGGGATAGTTTTCGCTCATCCGTTGAGTTCCTCCCAGGCCGCCGCTATGCGGTCGAAATGGTCCGCCGCCCAGGCGCGAACCTCGCGCAAGACCTCACGCGGCGCGCTTCCGGCCAGGACTTCAAGGGTTTCGGCATCCAACGCGCAACGAAAATCGGGACCGATGATGTGGATGTGGATACGGCCGTGTTCCCAGGCGAAAACCGCCACACGAACCTTGCCGAACCGGATCAACGTTCCCATACCGCCTAGTAATGAACCATGTTCACCATGTCAATATGAGAGGCTCTCAACAAATCGTATCGCGTTTTCCGCCATTGACCGCCCCTTGCCCGGGCCTCTATACTCCCCCTCCCGACAAACCCTTTCACTCCACCCGGCCGCCCCATGTTCGCCAGCCTCGAAACCCTGCACCCCACCGTCCAGGCCCTCCTGGCCGGGTGTTTCACCTGGGGGGTGACTGCGCTGGGCGCGGCCCTGGTCTTTTTCACCAAGACCGTCAACAAGCTTTTACTCGACCTCATGCTCGGCTTTGCCGGGGGCGTGATGGTCGCGGCCAGCTTCTGGTCGCTTCTGGCCCCGGCCATCGAGATGTCCGACGGGTCGTTTCTTCCGGCCGTGATCGGCTTTCTGGCCGGAGGGCTGTTTTTGCGGTTGGTGGATTTCATCCTGCCCCACCTGCACCTGAACATGCCGCTCAAAAAGGCCGAAGGCATCCACACCACCTGGCGCCGGAGCGTGCTTTTGGTTTTGGCCATCACCCTGCACAATATACCGGAGGGCCTGGCCGTGGGCGTGGCCTTCGGCGGCGCTGCGGCCGGGCTGCCCTCGGCCTCCCTGGCCGGGGCCATGGCCCTGGCCCTGGGCATCGGCCTGCAGAACTTCCCGGAGGGACTGGCCGTGTCCGCACCGCTTCGCCGGGAGGGCTTTTCACGCCTGAAAAGTTTTTGGTACGGCCAAATGTCCGGAATCGTGGAACCGGTCTTCGCGGTGATCGGGGCCTCGGTGGTGGTTGTGGCCCGCCCGATTCTGCCCTATGCCCTGGCCTTCGCCGCCGGGGCCATGATCTTTGTGGTGGTGGAGGAGGTGGTTCCCGAATCCCAGGCCGGAGGCAACGCCGATCTGGCCACCCTGGCCTTTCTCGGCGGTTTCGCGGTCATGATGGGTCTGGACGTGGGGCTTGGCTAGCAAGGCGGCCGCGCGCGCTTTGCAATCGCGCGGCAGGCGGCTTTTCGTTTTTGGGCGCGGGGGATTCCCGCATAACACGATGGTGGGGAATGTAGATCATGGATTGGAAGCTTTTAGCGACAACCTTCGGCACGCTTTTTGTGGCCGAACTGGGCGACAAGACGCAATTGGCCTGTGTTCTTTTGGCGGCCGACTCCAAAAAGCCCTGGACCGTCTTTTTGGGATCCTCCCTGGCCCTGGTGTCCGTCAGCCTCATCGGCGTGCTGTTCGCCAGCCTCATCTGCCAGTACATCTCCCCGATGATCATGAAAAAAGTCGCGGCCGTGGGCTTTGTGGTCATGGGCACGCTCATCTACTTCGACAAACTGTGAGGCGGATATGGACGACGACGTCCTGACCCTGGATCTGCGGAACAAATGCTGAGGGCTCGGCCTGGAGATAGGTTGGTATCTCCGCTTATCCCGAAGTAACCGTCTGGAATTTCTGACGAAGAAAGACGCCTTGGCGATCCTGGAGGATCAGCTGGCCACGGTGTCCGGCTGGAAGCTTGCGGTGACCGAGGCCGAAGAGCATCTGGTGGGGGTCTTTACGCGCGGTTAGCATCTCGTCCGGGCGATGCGCATATCCTGATTGAGCGGAAAACTCTTGTAAACAGCGGTCGCCTTCCAAATACATACGGAGGTTCTTTTCCAGAGCCCTACTTCAGTTCCCCTGCACCATCCCACAATGAGCCTGATCGACCTCCCGCGCCCTGGGAGGCCCACATGATCAGATGGTAGCCCCGGGAGCCGACATTCTGGATGATTTCCTGGTATTTCGAGGCGATGGCTGGCGTTTCATCCTCTTTTTCCCGTGACATGCGCAAGAACTTGACCTTGCCCAGTTCTTCCCGAATCCCCTCGGGAATGGCGTCAAGCCCGTCGCGCTCCCGCAAAAACAGATAGGTGGTGGGATTTTCCCGGCTTTGGTGAATGGCGAAATGCATGGCGTGCTCCAGGCCCGCTTAGTCCTTGCCCGTTGCGTCTTCACGCGGCGAAGCGAGATCCTGGGTGACGAAATGGCCCAGTTCGGCCTGTCCGTCGCCGGTCAGAACGGCCGTGGAATCGGTTTCCGTGCTTCCCGTGACCTTGGCCCGGCCAACGGTCAGACCGGCCTCGTTTTGCACGCATACCGAAGCGCCCGGCAAAACCCCGTGATCCCTCCCCAGCCCGAACGATATCTGGAGCCCCTCGGGGGAGCGCTTGATCATATATATTTCGGCTTTTCCTCTTGCGGCCATGTCCCGCTCCATTTTTTTGGCAAGAAAAAAGACCGTTAACCCGCACAGTAACGCCAGCGGAAAAAGACAGGCGGCGGCGGAGTACGGATGAAATCCCACATAGCGCGTGACATAGGAGGCGGCGTTAGCCCGCAGGCCCGGTGCGTCAGGATAGACCCGGAAGGTGAAGGTCAGGGAGGGGTGAGGTTTTTCCTCTTTCTCCCCGCGCACGGTCACCGTGTACTTCCCGGCTGCGGCGTCCTTCGCCGCAGTGGCCTCTCCCTTCCACATGAAGCCGCCCATCCAGAACCCCTTGTATGTTGATTCCGGGCGAAACTGTATGGTCTCAAGCGGTCCTGCAATGATCAGATCATTGATATCCTTCGCTTCCGGGGGCATGGGACCGCCAATCACCATGGATTCACCCGGGATCAGGTCGAAGGTGTTGAATTCCTGCCGCAGTTGCGTTGTCAGTCCGTCTATGACGCACAAGACGATGATGGCCATGCACAGTCCACCGATCCGGCTCGCAACGTTTCGCAGGGTTCCAACCGTTTTTTCATTCATGATTGCGTCGATTCCACCTGGGTCTGTTTTTCGCGCAAAAGCCGCACGGAAACATACCCCGCGATCATGGTAGGCACAAGCATGGAAAAGAAGCTTTTCATGAACGTGGGGGTAAACACGTCGGGATTGGCATTGGCCAGATACATGGCCACGCACACCTCGGCAAGCATAAGAACATCCACCACGATCACGGCGATTTTCTGCCTGGTGTTGAGTTCGCGCACGGGAAGCTTGTTTTCGTCGTTCATGGCGTCCTCCGTTTCGTTTCCCTGTGTGGTCCGCCCGGCCACGGTGATTCGGCCAGGCGGACCTTTCGAGGGGGGGGTTACTTCCTGAAGATGTCAGTCCTACTGATGTTCATGAAACGCAGTGCCTTGCCGTCTTCCTTGTAGTAGATGCGCACTTCGTCGCCCGCATCCCACTCGGCGTCAGGGTACTTCATGAACTCGTCGCCCACCTGCACCACCACGTACAGCTTCTGGCGGCCGGAATAGATGGTGATGGTCTTCTTGTCCTTGTCCACGGCGGGCAGCTTCTTGTCCTTGACCAGCGGATCGTCCTTGGTCACGCCGTCCTTTTTCTCGACCAGCTTGAACGGGACATGCACGAAGTTCTGGATGGCCCCGTCATAGAAGGTGATCTCGCTCTTTTCCATGTCCAGCTTCATCCGTCCGCCGGCCTTGGGCTCGGGACCCATTTCGCTGGGATCCGTGGGCAGCGAGTAGGTCAGGGGCGGCAGATACGAATAGTCCGGGTTGAGCGTGTCTATCTTCTTGTCACGGATGATCGTGACCATCTTTTTTTCCTTGTCGAAGGCCACAACCCGTCCCTGATCCACCTTGCCGTACTCTCCGCAGCCCAGGATGAACATCACCGGGAGGGCGAGGAGCAGGTTCAACCACATGCGTCTCATGGAATCCTCCTTGTCGCTTCTTTGTTGTCCGCGTATCGCCGTCCCGCTAGCCCCGGGCCTTCTTGGCCGCGATCTCCCGCTTGGCGCCCTGCACCATCCGGATGGTGATGTAGGCCGACAGGGCCACCACCAGACCGTTGACCAACCAAACCGCAATGATATCCGTAGCGGCCTTGGTTCCCGCGATGTAGTCCGGGATGAGCTTGAGGACGATGGACACGATGCAGCCGATGACCGCCGTGCCGAAGGCGATGCGGATGCCGTAGCCCTTGATGTACTTGGTGGCCACGGAGCCGACCTGGGCGCCCACGGACGCGCCGACCAGCATGATAAGCGCCGCCACGAGCTCGGTGCGGCCCTTGTAGGTGAAGGAACCGGCGCCGTACAGGCCGGAGATCATGACCTCGAAGAGGTCGGTGCCCACGGCGACGTGGGTCGGGCAGCCAAGGAGGTAGATCAGGGAGGGCATGCGGATAAGTCCGCCGCCGATGCCCAGGATGCCGGCCAGCCAGCCGGTCAAAAACGACACGAAGATGGGCAGCCACGCGGTGCAGTAGATGCCCGCGACGTTAAGGTGCACCATGGGCGGGATCTTGATCTTGTGCAGGGTCTTGTGCCACTCGATGCCCGTAGCCTTGTCATCCACCTTCTGTCCGGACGCCAGTGCGGCCCGGTCCTTGGCCCGGCGCTTGGCCACGTCGTGGAAGACCAGCCAGGCGATAAAGGTAAGGAGGGCCAGGTAGCCATACCGGACGACCTTGTCCACGCTGCCTATCCGCTCCAGCCACATGATCATCTGGGCCCCGACCTCGAAACCGCCGACGGTGCCCACGATCATGATCACGCCGAGCTTGTAGTCCACGTTGCCGAACTTGCCGTGCCGCATGGTAGAAATGAGCGATTTACCAGC
>Ga0209467_1002376_pt1 | contig 13633 bp, 9 predicted proteins | sample Higcelwee11metaG_FD_187175 | JGI IMG/M metagenome (GOLD analysis project Ga0209467, IMG submission 187175) | Freshwater pond sediment microbial communities from the University of Edinburgh, under environmental carbon perturbations - High... | ecosystem: Environmental > Aquatic > Freshwater > Pond...
TTCAGTTCTTCGCGCAGGCAGTGCTCCAAAAGGGCCATGTCCACCAGGTTGTCGGCCTTGGAGATGCCGATGCGGTCGCAGAAGTCGCGCATGGCCGAAGGCGTGTAGCCCCGGCGGCGCACGCCGCACAGGGTGGGCATGCGCGGGTCGTCCCAGCCCGAGACGCGGCCTTCGGTGACGAGTTGGATGAGCTTGCGTTTGCTTAAGACGGTATAGCCCAGGTTCAGGCGGGCGAATTCGATCTGCTGCGGGTGGCAGGGGGCGGGGATGTTGTCCAGCACCCAGTCGTAGAGGGGGCGGTTGTTTTCGAATTCGAGCGAGCACAGGGAGTGGGTGACGCCTTCCAGGGCGTCGGAGATGCAGTGGGTGTAGTCGTACATGGGGTAGATGCGCCAGGCGTCGCCGGTGCGGTGGTGATGCACATGCTTGATGCGGTACAGGGTGGGGTCGCGCAGGACCACGTTGGGGCTTGCCATGTCGATTTTGGCCCGCAGGACGCGGGCCCCGTCGGGGAATTCGCCAGCCCGCATGCGCCGGAAGAGGTCGAGGTTTTCGGCGGGGGAGCGGTCGCGGTAGGGGCTGTTTTTGCCGGGTTCGGTGAGGGTTCCCCGGTAGGCGCGGATCTCCTCGGCCGTGAGGTCGTCCACATAGGCCTTGCCGTTTTCGATGAGGTGCTCGGCGAAGGCGTAGAGCTTTTCGAAGTAGTCCGAGGCGTAAAAGAGCCGGTCGTCCCAGGAGAAACCCAGCCAGCGCACGTCTTCCTGGATGGATTCGACGTATTCCACCTCTTCCTTGCTGGGGTTGGTGTCGTCGAAGCGCAGGTTGCACTGGCCGCCGAACTCCCTGGCGATGCCGAAGTTGAGGCAGATGGACTTGGCGTGTCCGATATGCAGGTAGCCGTTGGGTTCGGGGGGGAAACGGGTCTGGACGCGTCCGCCCCATTTGCCGGTGCGGTTGTCCTCGTCGATGATGGTGCGGATGAAGTCCCGGGAAGGTGCGGGCGCGCCTTTTTTGTCGGTGCCTGTGGCGGTCATGGGGAATCCTCGGTGTTGTCTTTGGGGGGCGGGGGGAATGTCCCCGCCGGTCGCGGCAATGGGCCGCAATGGGGCGATAACGATAGAAGAACTTGGCGCTGCGGTCAAACGGGCGGACGACGGCGGCGTCTCCCGGCGGCGACCAGGCGGTCGACAAAATTGTCCAGAAAAGCAGACAATTTTGTCGACAGGAGAAGGGGCGGGTAGAGCAATGGCAACGATTTCAGGACATTGACAAATTGGTAAAATTCTTGCTAACCTTTCCGCAACGCGACGCTCAAGTGACTTACGTATGACCAATCCTCATTCAGATCCGACCGACCCGGCTTTCCTTGCCCCCGGCGGGGGCGAAACAGGCGCCGTGTTCCGCACGCTCTTTGAAGGTTCTCCCAACGCCGTGGCCCTGCGCGACCAGACGGGCCGGGTGCTGCTGGTCAACCGGGCCTTTGGGCGCATCTTCGGCTATGCGGCGGGCGAGAGCATCGGGGCGGACCTGGCCGAACTCATCATGCCCGGGGAGCGGGCGGCCGACGATCCGGCGGAATGGATCGAGTGCAAGGCCGACGAACACCGGGAGACCCTGCGCAGGCGGCGCGACGGCTCCCTGGTGCATGTGACCATGGTCTGCATCCCGGCCGACGGCAGGCGGGACAGCCTGCCGGGCGACGTCTTCATCATCTACCGCGACATCACCCTCCGCAAACAGACCGAGGAGCTTTTGCGCGGGGCCGAGCGCAAGTTCCGCTCCATCTTTGAAAACGCCGTGGAGGGCATCTTCCAGACCACCCCGGCCGGACGCTATCTGGACGTCAACCCATCTTTGGCCCGCATCTACGGTTTCGACACGCCAGGCGAACTCATCGAACATTTCAAGGACATCAAAAACCAGTTGTACGTGGACCCGGGCCGCCGCGACGACTTCGTGCGCATCATGGACGAATACAACGAGGTCTGGAACTTCGAGTCGCGCATCCGCAAAAAAGGCGGCGAGATCATCTGGATCAGCGAGAACGCCCGGGCCATCTTTGACGAGGAAGGGGACATCGACCACTACGAGGGCACCGTGGTGGACGTCACCGAGCGCAAGCGGGCCGAGGAGGCCCTGGAGGCCCAGCGGGCCTATTTCCGGCAACTGTTTGAGAATTCGCCCCAGGCCATCATCCTCATCGACAGCAACCGGAACGTCCTGGACGCCAATAAGGGCTTCGAGGAGCTGTTCGGCTACCGGGCCGCCGACATGCAAGGCTTCGGGATGCGCACCTTCATCGTGCCCGAGGATCTTTTGGCCGAGTGCGAAAATTTCCGGGCCGCGATCCTGTCCGGCAACACCGTGCAGCGCGAAACCGCTCGCCGCCATCGCGACGGCAGGCTCATCCCCGTGTCCATGATCGGCTTTCAGGTCAAAAGCGGCGAGGCCGCCGGGGGCGTCGTCTACATCTATCAGGATATTTCCGAGCGCAAGGCCTTCGAGGAGCAGATCACCCACCAGGCCTTCCACGACTCCCTCACCAGCCTGCCCAACCGCAGCCTTTTCGCCGAACGCCTGCAGCGGGCCCTGGCCCGGGGCAGGCGGCGGGGCGACTACCAGTACGCCGTGCTCATGATCGACCTGGACAAGTTCAAGGCGGTCAACGACAGCATGGGGCACGCCGCCGGGGATCTGCTTTTGGTGGAGATCGCCGCCCGGCTCAAATCCTGTATGCGCTCCGTGGACACCGTGGCCCGCCTGGGCGGGGACGAGTTTGCGGTGATCCTGGAGGAATTTAAAATCAAGCGCGAGGTGCTCACCGTGGCCGAGCGCATCCAGGAGACCCTGCGACGGCCCTGCACCATCTGCGGCAACGAGGTGTACCCCGGGGCCAGCATCGGCATCGTGCTGCGCACCAAGGAATACGAAAGCGCCGAGGACGTGCTGCGCGATGCGGACATCGCCATGTACCGGGCCAAGGAAACCGGCAAGCCGTACATGATCTTCGACCGCAGGATGCACAAGGAGATCCTGGAGATCATCAGTCTTGAAGCGGAACTGCGCGACGCCCTGACCAACGACGAGTTGGTTCTGCATTATCAGCCCATCGTCAACGTGGAAACCCGGGCCCTGGAAGGCTTCGAGGCCCTGGTGCGCTGGAACCACCCCCTGAAAGGCATCGTGCCCCCGGACAAGTTCATCCCCCTGGCCGAGGAAACGGGCATCATCCAGCCCCTTGGCCGCTGGGTCATCATTGAGGCCTGCCGCCAGCTCGGGAAATGGCAGAAGACCATCCCCGGGGCCGAGCGCCTAAGCGTCAGCGTCAACGTCTCCTGCCGCCAGTTCGTGCGCGACGGGCTGGTGGAATATGTGGCCCAGGTCTTGGAGGAGACGGGCATCGACCCGGCCCGGCTCAAGCTCGAAATCACCGAATCCGTGCTCATGCAGGACACCAGCCATTCCATACACGAACTCAACCGGCTCAAGGCGCTTGGGGTGCGCATCGCCGTGGACGACTTCGGCACGGGCTATTCCTCGTTGAGCTATCTGCGCCAACTGCCCATCGACCATCTGAAGATCGACCGGTCGTTCATCAGCGGATCGGAAAACGCTGAAGACAACATCCAGATCGTCAAGTCCATCATCTCCCTGGCCCGTAATCTGGGGCTTACGGTCATCGCCGAGGGCGTGGAGCGCGAGGACCAGTTCGCCCGCCTGCAGGACGTGCGTTGCGACAAGGCCCAGGGCTACATGTTCTCCCGGCCCGTAGACAGCGATGCGGCCGAACGCTACATCCTGGACTACCAGCGTCGCGTGGCCGAGGCCTGTTCCCTCGATACCCCGCCTGCCTGATTTTTCCCGCCACAGCCCTGGTTTGCCGCACCCCTTCGAAAATTCGCACAGGGTGTGTTTTTTTCGCTCAAGTTTTGCACAAGTTGTCCGATAAGAGGAGTAATATTTTGCACAGGACACAGGAGCAGGCCATGGCGACCACAATTTCCAGTGTTGGTTCCTTCACGTTGTCGGCCTCGGTGTTGGGGCCGGAGACGACCGAGACGACCGAGGCGGCCGAGAAAGGCACGGCCGGGAATTCTTCCGCGACGGGCGACACGGTGACGATTTCTCCCGAAGGGTTGCGGCTGGCCACCACGGCCACGCAAAAGCAGGAAGAGGACTCGGACGAAAGCGCCTCCGCGACCAAAATCAAAGACAAAATGAAGGACATCCAGAAGTTGATCAGGGAACTTCAGGAGCAGATCCGCCAGATTGAGGAGCAAAACCTGTCCGACGAGCAAAAACGGCAAAAGGTTCAGATGCTGCAGTCCCAGATTTCCCAGTACCAGTCCCAACTGGCCGACCTGCAGAAGTCCCTCACCGGCTCCAGCGGCAATCCCGGCGGCACCCGGGCCGAGGGCGCGTCCATGTCCCTGACCTGATCTGATCGCGCGCGTATTTCGAACGGCCCCGGATCGCGGCGATCCGGGGCCGTTTTTATTTGTGGCGGCTGCGGCGCGGGGATATTTCGCGCCAGGGGCCGTCGTGGCGTGCCGACAAGCCGGGGCCGAGACCCGGACAGGATTCGCCCTGCGCGCGATGCAGGGAGATGCGCTTGGGGCATAGGGCCATGACCGCACAAGGATTCGCCCGGCGGGTGATGCGGTTGGGGACGCTGGGGCTTCTCCGGGAGGACTTCTACGGATTCGCCCGGCGGGTGATGCGGTTGGCCCGTCGCGGCTGGCGCTCAGGGTCCGGGTGCAGGCTTGGCCCTGCGCGCGATGCGGAGGGTGATGGGGATCTTGCGTGTTGCGATTTTCAGAGTGTTGTGCAGATGATTATGTGCAATGTGCAATTGTGCAAACGGGCATGTGCATGGTGGAGCACTGGGAACCTCTCGGGCCAAATGCCTTTGGAATACGGAATGGGCAGGGTGTCAGATGCAATCTTACAGGCGGACCTTCGTGCAATGTATTGCACGATAAATGAAACAAGGAAATATTTTCAAAAATACCATCATTCTGCCTAAAGCATGTTCGCCTCTGGCCGATAAGAGCAGTACATTTGCACGAAAGACCAGGGGGTACCACATGTCCTTCGAAATTTCCGCTTCCAGCCTGTATTCCACGTCCACGTCCCTGACGGAAACCACCCAGACCAACGCCGCCAGCTCCTCCAGCCAAAGCGGCTCCTCGTCGGGCACAACCACCGACTCCGGCGACACCGTGACCCTTTCCGCCGAAGGCCTCAAGCTGGCGGCCTCGTCGTCCGTCAAGTCCGGCAGCGTTTCGGGCTCCGGCGAATCCGAAGAAACCGAAGAAACCGACGAGTCGGATATCGAGGATGAGATCGACGAGATCGAAGAAAAGATCGAAGATTTACAGGAGAAGATCGAGGAGGCCCAGCAGGAAGACCTCCCGGACGATCAGAAGCAGCAGAAGGTCCAGAGCCTGCAGGCCCAGTTGTCCCAGTACCAGGCCCAACTCACCCAGTTGCAGACCGAACTTACCGAGTCCACCAGCAGCGGAGGCACCTCGGCCGACGGCATGGCCTCCTCCCTTACCTAGCCGGGCCGGGCCTGGATACAGCCAAGACCCCGCTGTGTTCCTGGACGGGGTCTTGGCATGTTGTCGGTCGGACGAAAGATCAGGATGCGCCCAGGGCGTCGATGGCTGTAAGCAGGGTGCCGAAGGACGCCAGGCTGAACAGGATCAGCACCTCGCCCTCGATGAGATGATCCTTGATGGTGAACTGGGTGCGGGCCATGAGCACCATGGCCCCGGAATCGCCGTGCTCCCCGAAAAACACCAGGTGCTCGAAACGTTCCTCCACATAGTCCGGGGTGGAGAACACGATGTTTTCCTTGAGGATGTTGCCGATGGAGCCCATGACCCCGTTTAAGACAATGTTGCCCACCTCCTGAAGGGTCTCCACGCGCATGGCCTCGGCCTCGGCCTCGGAGATGACGGAATTGCCCAGGATGATGTTCACCAGCCGCGAGGCGCTCTCCGGCGGAAAGATCAGGGCGCTTAGGCCCGAGAAATGTCCGGAGAACGTCAGTTGTACGGCGGAAAAGATCTCTTTGCCCCGAGTCCCGTAGCGGGAGCAGAATTCCTTCGATGACAGCACCACCAGCTCCGGCACCTGCAACTGGATATGGGTGCTGACCATGCGGTTGAGCATGCCCGCCGCCCGGCCGACGCCGATATTGATAAGCTCCTGGAGGATGTCCAGTTGCATGGGGGTCAGTTCCATGGAACGCTCCTTCTGCGGCCGCGTCCTGGCGGCCGGGCAAACCGGGACATGTCGGTATCGGCCTCGCTCATCCCAGAGGCGCGCGGGCCTCGGCCAGAAGTTGTCCAAGGACGCCTTGATCCACGGGTTTGTTGATGCAGTCGTAGGCGCCCAGATCCATGCACCGTTTGCGCGTGGTGTCCTGGATGTCGGCGGTGAGCACGTAGATCCTGGCGGGCATGGCCCCTGCTGCGGCCAGGCGTTCCATGACGGCCAGACCGTCCAGGGCGGGCATGTTGAGATCCAAAAGGAGCACGTCGGGACGTTTTTCCAGCATCAACTGTAGACATTCCTGGCCGTCTTTGGCCTCAAGCACGTCGTATCCGGCCTCGACGGCCGTCTTGGAGGTCTGGAAGCGTTGAAACATGGAGTCGTCGGCGATCAAAATGGTGGGCATCGGGTCAGCTCCGCAGGGTAGGCCCCGCCGGTTTGACAGTGGTGATTTGACGCATGGCGGCCTGGATGCAGAAGGCCACCTCATGCAGTTCCTTTTCCAAGTCGCGCAGATGGGCCGCCGCTTCGTCGAGCTTGCCGGCATCGGCGGCGTGTTCCAGGCTGCGGGCGTAGTGCGCGCCTTGCACCGCGCCGATGGTGGAGGTGGTGGACTTGAGGGTGTGGGCGTGCAGGGCCAGGTCGCTCAGATTTCCCTCCGCAAGGGCTGTGCGGCACAACTCCAGGCGCTTGTCGATCTCCCGGGCGGATACGGCCAGGATGGGCGCGTAGCCCGCCGGATCGATGCCCAGGCGGTCCATGGCGGCGCGGGTGTCCAAAACGCTGTGCGGCGGCATGTCCGCCGGGCCGACAGGCGGCGGTGTCGCAGCAGGGGCCGGTGTGGGCGGCGTCTTTCCCTGGCTTGGCAGGAGACGCTGGATGATGGTGGCCAGTTCGGCGAAGTTGATGGGCTTGGTCAGGTATTCGTCCATGCCCGCCTCCAGGCAGCGGCGGCGCACCTCTGGCGAGGCATGGGCCGTCACGGCCACGATGGGCACGTCGGGATCGAGCACCGGGCGCCCGGCCGGGCCTCCGGTGCGGATGATGCCCGAGGCGGTTACGCCGTCCATGCCCGGCATCTCCACATCCATAAGCACCAGGTCGAAGCGTTCCCGGGCCAGGGCCTCAAGGGCCTGGATGCCGCTTTGGGCCACGCTGAGCCGGTAGCCGAGCTTTTGCAGATGGGCCCCGGCCAGCTTGACGTTGACCGGGTTGTCTTCGGCCAAAAGGATGTAGGCCGGAGCGCGGTCGGCCTGGGCGCGGTCGGCCGGGGCCGGGGCGGCGCAGGCCGCCTTGAGCGTGGGCCTGCCCGGGGCGAAGGCGGCCGTGAATCGGAAGTTGCTGCCCTTGTTCGGCGCGGAGGTGACTTCGATGCTGCCGCCCATGAGTTCCACGAGTTGGCGGCTGATGGCCAGGCCAAGGCCTGTGCCGCCGTATTTGCGGGCCGTGGAGGCGTCTGCCTGGCGAAATTTGTTGAAAAGCGTCGCCGACTGCTGGAGGGGGAGGCCGATGCCCGTGTCCGTGACCTCGAAGCGGAGCACCACCTTGGCCTTGGTGGCCGGTTCGGCATGGGCCACGCGGATGGTCACGCCGCCCGACTCAGTGAACTTGAGGGCGTTGCCCACCAGATTGATGATGATCTGGCGCAGCCGGTTCGGGTCGCCGCGCAGATGGCGGGGGACGCTGGGGGACATATCCAGGTTCAGCCAGAGCCCCTTTTTGGCGGCCATGGTCCCGAAGGTCTTGACCGTGGAACGCAAGACCCCGCTTACATCGAAGTCGATATCTTCCAGGTCCATCCGCCGGGCCTCGATCTTGGACAGATCCAGGATGTCGCCGACCACGGTGAGCAGATGCCGGGCCGAGTCGCGGATGGTCTCCAGGTAGTCGACCTGTTCGGCCTCCAGACGGGAGGCGAGCAAGAGGTCGGCCAGTCCCAGCACGGCATTGAGGGGTGTCCTGATCTCGTGGCTCATGCCCGCCAAAAAATCGCTCTTGGCCCGGTTGGCCCGGTCGGCCTCCTCCTTGGCGGCGCGCAGATCGGCCATGGTGTGGCGGCGGTCCACGCCGTAGGCCAGTTGCTCGGCCACCGAGAGCATGATGTCCATGTCTTTTTTCGAGTAGCGGGCGTGGCTGTCGAACTTTTTGACGGCCATGACCCCCAAGACCTCCTGGCGCACCCGTATGGGGACGCCCATCCAGACCTCGGGCAGGGCCCCGGGGCAGGCCATGCCGGTCATGCGCATGACCTTCCGGGTGACGCACAGGGGGTGGGCGGTGCGGATGACCTCGGTCAGGAGATTGCCGCTTTTGAAGTCGCCGAAGTTGTCCTTGGACAGGGGGGGCGCCAGCAGGCTCAACCCTTCCACAGGGGGCAGCTCCCGGTCCCTGTCGCTGGCCACATAGGCGAAATCCAGGCGGTCATGCTGGTGGTCCACCAGGGCCACGTAAAAATGCTCGGTGGGGATGACCTCGCCCAGGATGCGGCGGATGATGGGATAGACCTCTTCGGTCTCGCCGGACCCGGCGATGATGTTGGAGACGCGAAAAAGCAGGGAGGTGGTTTTTTCGCTTTCCCGCAATTCTTCGACCATGCGCTGCTGGGCGGTCTGCTCCCGGATGATGAGGATGGCGTGGGGGGCCTCTGTGACGGGGTCGGTCCAGGGCATGAAGCGGCACACGCAATAGATGTGTTCCCGGGTGCGCGGATGATCGAACCAGCCCTGCCATTCCACGGCCTCGCCGCCAAGGCAGCGCGACAAACGGGGTTTGGCCTCCTTCTCGAAGGTTGCAGCGGGCAGCAGGAGGCCTGCCGGGGTTCCGAGGATACGTTCCCGGGGGATGCCCAGCAGGGCGGGATAGGCGTCGTTGACCAGTACGTAGCGTAGATCCCGGTCGATGACGCAGATGAGGTCGGGGGTGCTGGACCAGGCCCTTTCCAGGCGGCGGATTCCGCCCTCGTCCCTGGCGGCGCAGGACTGCGCGTCGTCAGGGGCGACCAGGGCCGCAGCCGTCGTCCCCAGGGCCTGGGCTAGGGCGTGGATTTCAGAGAGCGAAGGGTCCGAGGTTCCGGCCTCGATAGCGCGCAGCCGGTCGCTGTCCATGGCGGCCAGCCGGGCTATTTCAGGCCGGTCGAGGGAGGCCTGTTGGCGCAAGCGCCGTAGGTTTTCGCAAAATATCACGGGGGTGCGTGTTTTCATGGATTCTCGCGCAGCAAGGCCAAACGGGAAAATCCGCCTGCTCACGACGGGAAATGAACATGCCGGGTGACGTGTGTCAAGGCGGGGATATCCCGAGTTGACGGGGTACGGGAGCCCCGGACGGCCGGGGGAGAGCCAAAGGACGGTTGCCCAGGGACGGCGCCCAAAACGGCAGGCGCCTCGGCGCGTGCGGGGTTTTTCAGCGCAGCCGGTGCAGCTTGAGGGCGATGGGCGGGGAGTTGGCCAGGGTCAATTCCCCGTCGGCCTCGTCCGGGCCGCGCAGCCAGCCGCGCAGCATGTGCCCGCTGCCGTGAACGGCCGCAAAAAAATTGTCCACGATGGTGCCGGAAAGATGATAGGAATTTTGCTTCCCGGTGATGTCCGGCACAAGCAACAGGCCTGAAATCAGGTTGCCGTTTTGGGTAAAGGTGACCGTGGCCGATTGGCCCATGACCTGGGCCTCCCATGTCCCGGCGATGTCGCGGGCGGGACCGGGCGCGGCCGGAGCGGCCGGGGCCAGGGCCGGGATGGCCAGGGCGAGCCAGGACAGGGCCAGGAAAAGGAGCGTGCATTTTGCCATGCCCGCCTGTACCGCAAAATTTCCGGTTGGTCACTCGCCGGCGTCACTCCCGGCCCGGCGGGCCTGACGCCCCCGGCCGGGCGCGCCGGGATTGGGCATGGACATGACGCAAGCCGAATCCGTCCAGGGAGAGACGGAAACGGCTTGCGTCATTTGGCTGCGCGGCCGTGGGGGAGGAGGCTGGGGGTTGGCCGCGGCAGCCGGTGGAGACCTTCCATGTTGCGCGTCGGCTGGGGGGGCCGACACGCTTGATTTATTCATAAGCAGGAACCGGGCCAGCTGTTTGGTTTTTTGAAGAAAAAAAATAGCGTGTTAATTCGGCGTGTTGATTTTTCGATGGTTTGCCTTTCGAAAAGTCCAAGAATGGACTAGTGTCTAAAGAGGTGAGTCCGGATTGATTTTCTAAAAAATGCAAACAGCTCGGGATGAAGGTGCGGTCCCGAACCGGGGATGGACAGTATGGCCCACGAACACCCCACCCGCCTGTCGCGGCGGGGAATGTTTCAGTTGATGACCGGCCGTCCTCCGGATGCGGATTCCGAAGCGGCGCAGTCGCAGGCCGCCGCCTGGCTGGACAAGGGACGCGAAGCCTTTTTTGCCGGGGACATGGAAGAGGCGGCGCAGCAACTACGCCTGTGGTTGCGGCCGACCCCGGGCGACGATGAGGCCCGGATGCTTTTGGGGCGGGCCCTGTACGCCATGGGGAGGCATGTCCAGGCGCTGGTGGAGTTCGAGCGCGTGGCCAGGCGACATGAGGGACATCCGGCCGGACTGTTCTTATGTCTTTGCCGGTTGCGCATGGGGCGCGTCGCCAAGGCCGTGGAGGCGTATGTAGCCTGGGCCGATGCGGCGCCGCAGGCCCCCGACGCCCCTGGCGCCCCCGCCATGTCGGCGCTGCGGGACCATCTGGCCGCGCCTATCGAGGCTGTGGCGGCCGACCCCGGCCAGGGTGCGCGTGTCGCGGACCTCCTGGAACAGGCCTTGGAATCGCGCCTGGGACTGGCGGCAGCCCCGCCAAGCCGAAAGGCCCAGGCATGAAGACGCCCCCCCAGACGCCCCCGCAGACGCCGGAGAGGCGGTTTTTCGAACCCGTGTTCGTGGCCAGACAGCCCATCCTCGACCGCGAGTCGCGGGTGTACGGCTTCGAGTTGCTGTTTCGGCAGGCGGCCAGCGCGACCGAGGCCCAGGTGGCCGACGCGGATACGGCCACGGCCAAGGTCATCATCGACGGCTTTCCCCTGGTCGCGGAGACCATGCTTGAGCCCAAGAAGTGTTTCATCAATTTCCCCGAGGGACTTTTGCTCAAGCAGGCGCCCCTGGCGCTGCCCCGGGAGATGTGCGTGGTGGAGATTCTCGAGGACGTGCGTCCGGACCCGGCGGTCCTGGCCGCCTGCCGGGCCATCAAGCATGCGGGCTATCTCCTGGCTGTCGACGATTTTGTGGGGCAGCCGGAACTGCTCCCGTTCGTGGAGATGGCCGACATCGTCAAGGTGGAGGTGCTGGGGGCGTCGCCTTTGCGCATCCTCGAACTCGCCAAACCCCTTTTGGCCCGGGGCGTGGCGCTTCTGGCCGAGAAGGTGGAGGATCGGGAGATGCACCACCTGTGCCTGTCCGCCGGGTTTCAGTATTTTCAGGGATTTTATTTCAGCCGCCCCGAGGTGGTCAGCGGCCGCAAGCCGCCGGTGGGGGTGGTCTCCAAGGTCCGCCTGCTGCGTGAACTGGCCGTTCCCGATACCGAGCCGCAGCGCATCGAGGCCATTTTGTCCTCGGATGCGGGATTGTCGTTTCGGCTGCTCAAGTATTTGAATTCAGCGGCGTTTTTCAGGATGGACAAGATCGTGTCCCTGTCCCAGGCCATGATGGTCATGGGCCAAAACCCCTTGCGCAAATGGCTGATGGCCGTGCTGCTTTCCGATATCGCCCACACCCCCATCGGCCGCGAGGTTTCCTTCCAATCCCTGACCCGGGCGCGGTTTTTGGAGCTTTTGGCCCTGGGGCGGGCCAAGCTGCCGTACAGCCCGGATTCCCTGTTCATGCTGGGCCTTTTTTCCCGCATGGATGCCCTTTTGGGGCAGTCCATGTCGGAGGTGGCGGCCCAGCTTCCCCTGTCCGAGGACATCCTGGCCGCCCTGCGCGGGGAATCCGGGCAGGCCGGAAGACTGCTGGAGCTGGCGGCCGACCTGGAGGGCGGACGCTTTGAGCAGGCCTTGGGCGTGCTGGGAGCGGCCGGGGTGGATGCCGCCGAGGCGGCGAGAATCTACGCCCAGGCCACGCTGTGGGCCAAGGACATCCTGGGCTGAGGCGAAAGGTTTCTTCCGAAATCCCTCCCTGAGCCATGGCGGCGCATGCCGCCGGAATCTCACAAGGCGCTCCGTACATCTGTATGGCCCGTTCCCGTGTTGACCGTCCCTGCGCCGGAGCGGCCCGAATCCTCCGGCGTTGACGGCCAAAACGGTCGCCAGCAAACCGTAAATGTAAGGTCGCCGCTTGTCTCCGTATCCTGTTTACGGTATGGTCAACACCATGCAAAAAACCGGGCTCGGGTCGCGACTTCGCCGGAAGCGTCTGGCGCTTCTGGCTGCCGACAAACGCTATTCCCTGCGGCGGGTGGCGTATGCCGTGGGCATGCAGCCCTCCCATTTAAGTCGCATCGAACGCGGCGATTCCGTCTCCCTCTCCGAAGAAAAGCTGGTGGCCCTGGCCCGGGAACTGGGCGAGTGTCCGGACGAAATCCTGGCCCTCTCGGGCAAGGTGGCGGGCGATGTTCTGGCCGCGATTCGCCGCCGTCCGGGATTTTTCGCGACCCTGATCCGCCAGGCCGAAGGCGGCGGGCAGACCGGACAGCCCGGACGGCCCGAACCGACATCCGGCTTCGTCCCCGGGGCGGCGTTCGATCCAGCCTCCGGCCCAGCCTCCGGCGCAACAACCGACGCAGCATCCGGCCCAGTATCCGTCCCAGCCGTTGGGGCAGTTCCCGCGACAGCCTCCGGCCCCGTAATCGACAAGGACGGCGACCGGGCGCTGCTCGAATGGCGTTTCAACGAATCCCAACGCCTGGCCAGGATCGGCAGTTGGGACAGGGATCTGGTGCGCGGGGCCAACTATTGGTCCGACGAGATGTTCCGCCTGTTCGGGCATGAGCCCGCCGAGGCAATCCCCTCCTGGGAATTTTTTCTCGGGCATGTGCATCCGCAGGACCGGCGCATTCTTGCGGCCGTCCGGATGGCGGCCATGGCCGGGCCGGGCGAGGTGGAATATCGCTTCCGGTTCGTGCGCACGGACGGCCAGACGCGCGTGGCCCAGGCCCGGGCCGTGGCCGCCTTCGCCCCGGACGGCGCCCCCGTTCGCATCTCCGGAACCCTGTGCGACGTCACCGAGCACCATGCCGCCATCCGCGAGGCCCGGGAGCTGGCCCGGTTTCCCCGGGAAAATCCCAATCCGGTCCTGCGGGTGAACTGGCAAGGGGGGGCGGAATACGCCAATCCGGCCGCGCAGGCCCTTTGGGGACTGGGCACGGGCGACACCCCGGTCTTGGCCGAGGCCCACGCCGATCTTTTTTGTATGGTCCGTT
>Ga0209467_1002377_pt1 | contig 13628 bp, 6 predicted proteins | sample Higcelwee11metaG_FD_187175 | JGI IMG/M metagenome (GOLD analysis project Ga0209467, IMG submission 187175) | Freshwater pond sediment microbial communities from the University of Edinburgh, under environmental carbon perturbations - High... | ecosystem: Environmental > Aquatic > Freshwater > Pond...
GAGACCTGGACGCTCACCCACAACGGCGCCACCTGGGACGTCATCGGCAGCCGCTCGGGCCGCCTGCAGCGCGCCGCCCAGACCGGCCAGCCCTACCTCGCCGACGGCGGCGCGTTTGAGCTGCTGCTCAGCGGCGCGGCCACCAAAGGCGACACCTTCAGCTTCTCCGTCGACACCGGCCTCATCGAGCACGACCTCGGCGGCTACATCGAGGATCTCCACCTCGCCCGCGCCGAGGGCCTGCTCATCGCCTCGGTGATCGACCCCGAGCTGGCAGAGGGCCACCTGAGCTTCTTTGACCCCGCCGCCGGGGCCATCGTCGGCACGCTTACCTTGGGCCCTGGCGCCCAGCCCGGCCGCGTCACCACCGACCCCACGGGGGAGCTGCTCTACGTCGCTGACGCCCGCTCGCCGGTGGTCTACGAGGTGCTCTTGGACCTCGACGACCCAGCGTCGAGCGCCGTGCGCTCGTTGTCCGTGGCCGCCCCGGCGGTGGACGTGGCGTGGCAAGGCGACGGCACCTACGAGCACCTCTTCGTGGCGCTCGCGGGCATCAACCGCGTCGACATCTACGATCTCGCCGGGGACACCTGGCTCGACGTGAACCCCTACACCGCCGAGATCGACGGCATCATGCTCGACGCCCCGCCCATGGGCCTCGGCTCAAGCCCCGTCGCCGTGCCGCTTGAGGAGCGCTCCGCCTGGGGCGCGCGCAAGACCGAGCGGGTCGTCGCGATCTCGTCCTTTGAGGGCGAGCTGCTCATCGCTGAGGGCTCCACAGGCTGCCTCGCCATCACCCGCGACGGCCCCGACGCCGAGCTCGACGAGTCGAACCCGTTCACGGACAAGTCGCCGATCTCCAGCGAAGATCTGGTGGTCTCCGAGAGCTCCCTCCGCTCGGTCATCGTGAACCGCTGCGGCGGCCTCGCCCGCACAGAGGCTTGGACGGCCACCTTCGACCAGACGACGGCCACCTGGGAGGTCGAGGGCACACGCTCCGGCATCCAGACCAGCCGCGCGCGCAGCGATGAGCGTTACGTCAGCGACGGCGGCGAGATCTCCTTCCGGATCCTCAGCGGCGATCTGCCGTACAGCGAGGGGGATCGTTTCTTGTTCTACGTCGATGACGGGCTCATGCGGGCCACGGGCGACCGCGACAACGACGGCACCCTCGACCAAGGCGAGGAGCGTTTTGAGGCCCCGGGCCGCCCGGTGATCGTGAGTTACCTCGCGGGCCCTGAAGGTGGCGGCTGGGACGAGGTGAACCGCAAGACGATGGCGCTCTGGCCGCTGTTGAACAGCGACACCGTCGCCCGGGTGAACCTGTCCTCGGGCGGCATCGAGGTCCTCTGGGACTGAGCGGCGCGCGCCCCACCGCGAACGCCGGGACTAGTCGATGCCGCGCTCTTCGAGGTCATCCTCGTCCAAGCCCAAGAAGTGCCCGACCTCGTGGAACAAGGTCACCCGCAGCTCATCGACGAGCTGCTCATGATCGTGGGCGAATCGCTCCAGATTCCGCCTGAAGATGACGATGGCGCTGGGCAGGTTGGACCAGGGGTCGTGCAGGCTGCGCTCCATGAGCGAGCTGCCGGAGAAGTAGCCGAGCAGCCCCGTGGGGCTCGCCGGTGGGTCGTAGTGCTGAAGCTGCTCATCGGACGGCAGCTCCTCCAAGATCACCGGCACGTTCGCCAGGTACTCGCGCAGGGTGGGGTGGAGCTGCACGAGGCACTCGCCGACGACCTGCTCCACCGTCTCGTCGTCGAGGGGCACGGGGAGGGGGAAGGTCTGGGGGTCGCTGCGCCAGGCCCGGAGGTAGTCGCGCTGGGCCCCGGCGTTGTCGCCGCGGCGCTCGCGGAGCACCCCCCGAATCCAGGCGGCCTCAGGGTGGCCCGGGTCTTCGCGCAGGGCGCGGTTGGCGGCGCGGCGGGACTCGTCCCATCGAAGCTGCTCACACATCACCCCGGAGAGGCCGGCCCAGGCGTCGGCGAGGTCAGGGCGGCTGAGCACCGCGGCGCGGTAGGCGCCTTCAGCCTCGCCCAGGCGGTCCTGTTCACGCAGGGCTTGGCCCAACAACAGGCAGACCTCAGCGTTGCGGGGGTCTAGGGCCAGGGCGCGGCGACAGGTGGCCTCGGCCTCCTCAAACTGGCCCTCCTCCAGCGCGGCCGTGGCCTCGCGGAGGAGCGTGTGCAGGAGGGAGTCGTCCGTCGTCGGTCGCATCAGCCCTTGCCGGAGGTCACAAGCTGCTCGATCTGGGTGCCTTTATGTACACCAAAATCGGCGCCCTCAACAGCCGGGAAACGGACCACACGGAGCTGGCGACGGAGGCAATCGAGCGGCGCGGCCTCGTCGTCGAAGTTGTTCTTGGTGAAGGCGACCGCGTGTAGGGCCCCAGGAGGCGTGGTGTACACGTCGAGGGTGACCGACGCGGTGAGGCCAGGGCGGGAGGTCAAGTTCTGGCGCAGGCAGTCTTGGAGCTGGGCGATCCGGGTGGAGATCGCCTGGGCCGTGGCGCCGGCGTCGAGGGTTTGCAGGCGCGCGCTCTTGTCGGGGAGCGCCGTGAGCAGCTCGGCGAGCTCAAGGCGCAGGTTGACGGTGTGATCGGCGCCCGCGGGCACCACCACCGTCTGCTCTACCGTCTTGAAGCCCGCGTGGGAGGCGCTCACCTTGATCGGCTCGCCAGGGGTGAAGCCCTTGAGCACCCGGGCGCGGCCGATCTCGGCCACGAGCTCGCCGTTCACGAAGATCTTCTCGGCGTCGGGATCGACCTCGATGTTGAGCGAGGACTGCGCGCCGGTGGCGGGCGCGGGCTCATCGCCGCCTTGCATCGCCCCGACCACAAACGCGATCACCGCGAGCATCACCAGCACGAGGAGCGCGACGCCGATGAGGATGGGCGTCGACAGGGCCTTGCGGGTGACCTCCATGTTGATCGAGCGGCGGTCGCCGAGGTCGGTCACCACGGTGACCACCCCCGTGGCTTTGCCGCGGGGCATCTTGCTGGGGTCGATGGTGACCTGGACGTCTTGTTGTGCGGCGTCGGGGTCGAGGCGGGTGCGGGTGACGACGAGCCAGTCGCGGTCGGAGGTGACGCGGCCCGGCATACGGCCCTGACCGGCGTTCTTCACCACAAACGAGTGCGTGACGGGTTTGCGGCCCACCTCAAGGGTGATCACATCAGCGCTGACCACGGTGAGCCGCGGCTGGCGTTTGCGGCTGGCGGGGATGCTCGACGGCACGCTGACCACGCCTTGGGGCGGCGGCGGCGCGCGGTTGCCGCCGAGATCGGGCGGGCGCGGCGGCGCGACGGGCGGCGGCGTCACCATCGGCGGCGGCGCCATCGGAGACTGCGCCACACCTGAAGAGCCACCGCCGAAGGTGGGGCGGTTGTTCGGCGACACCGCCGGAGGGGTGGGCGTCGGCGCGGGCGGGCGCTGGGGCGGGCCGGGCTCGGTCTTGGCCGTGGGGGAGGGGAGCGCGCCCGGCGGCGGCGGCAAGAAGAAGTCGGCTTCTTCTACGGCGCCCGAGCCCGAGGCGTGCTGCTGGTGGAGCGCGTCGTAGGCCTTGCGCCGGGCGGGATCGGAGAGGTGGCGCCAGGCCTCGTCGAGCTTCGCGAAGCGTGCCGAGGCGTCCTCTAAGCTCTTGAGCGACCGCGCTTGGCGATACTGGGCGCGGTGCGCGGCCTCGATCTCCTCACGCGTGGCGGTGTGGGGCACGTTGAGGAGCTTGTAGTAGTCCTCAAAGGGCGCGCTGCTCGGCGTCGGCGCGACGGGGGTGGCCACGTCACGACGGGCGCCGGTCTCGACGAGCAGCTTCTCGATGAGCTCGTTGACCCGATCCTCGGGCACGCCCAGATCGGCGGCCTCTTGGTGGATGAAACGTTCGGCGTCGGCGGTCAGCACGCCGGTGACCATGGTGCCTTTGGCCAAGGGCGCGAGCTTGTCGATCTCGCGGCTCACCTTGCGGGAGTTGACCTCGGCGACGTAGTCCTCGCGCTCGTCGACCAGCACCTTTCGTAAGAGGGCCTGGTTGCGGATCAACCACAGCGCCTCTTCGCGGAACTTGGGGTTGGCCTGTTGGCCTTGGGCCCAGCCACGCCTGCGCTTGATCGCCTGCTCTGCGTCATCGCCAGACGCATCCGCGGCGAGCTCGTAGTATTCGAGCAGCGAGGACTTGCTGACCATCCCGAGGAACTGGTCGATTTGCTCAAGGTCTCGACTTTCCATGCTCGCCTTGGCCGGACTGACCTTGGATTCATAGCAACGCGAAGAGCGGAGGTCAATCGCGCCACGCGCGGAGGGTCAGCGTGAGGTCGCCTTCACGGCGAGATTCGCCCCGCTGAGGCAGCCCCAGGCGGTCAATAGGACCGATGAAGAGGGGTGCCCGATCTTAAAGACCAGGGCGGTGATGAGCAGGCCGATGAGCGCGGGCGCGCAGGGGGTGTTTCGCGCGCGCGCCAGCCCAAGGGCGCCCAGAGCCCAGGTCCAAGGCGCTGGGGCGACCGCGACGGGGGCCTCGAGGTTGGGCAGGAGCACAAGCCACAGCGCCCCGAGGCAGAGCGCCGCGCCCAGGGCCCGAAGCGCCACCCGCGCCGCGGCGGCCCCGTCGCCGGAGAGCGCCGACGCGCCGAGGATCCCGCACGCTCCGGCGAGGGCCTCCGCCGCAAGCGGTGGCGCGATCATCAACAACAGCCCGCAGAGCGCGAGCGCAAAAGGCGCGAGGCCGTGGGGGCGGCGCAGCGCGACGGGCGTGAGGGTGAGCAGCCAGGGCAGGGCCATCCCCGGCACGATCAGCGCCTCGGGGGTGTCCAGGGCGCTCAGCGTCCACAGCACAGCCCCCAAGGCGCCACCCCACGCGGAGCCCGTCCAGGACGCCGCGCCGAGGCCCAGGCCTAAGCCGCCCACCGCCGCCGCGACCACCACCGCCGCCGGCGCCCCGAGGGCCAGCGCACCTCCCGCCACGGCGCCGAGGACCGCCACGAGCACAAACTCCGCACGATCCACACCGTTCAAGGGCGGCGTGTGAGGGGCGGCGGCGGGGTTCGGCGGCATCGCTGTGTTGTACACCGAGGCGGGGCGCGTTGACGGGGGGGCCTCATGGTAGGTAGCATTCCTTCTCGCTGACCTCGGAGTCGCCAATGACCGTCGCTGAGCTTGAGAGAGAGCGCGAGACCCTCGCCGCCCGTCTGCGGGACGAGCTGGCCGCGCTAGAGGCTTGCCGCGTGCGCGCTGAAGAGGCCGACGCGCGCCTTCGCGCCGCCGAGGGCGCCGTCGCCGTGCAGACCCAAGAGGTCGAGGCGCTCAAGGCCGAGCTCGCCCAGGCCGAGTCCGAGGTGAGCGCCGCGAGCGCCGAGGTCGACGCCGCCCGCGCCGAGCGTGACCGCCTGAGAGACGAGGTCGAGGCCGCCCGCGCTGAGCTGCGTCGGCTTGAAGAAGAGTCCGAGCGCCTGGGGCAAGAGGTCGAGCGCTGGGAACAACGGCTGCAAGAGCTCGACGGCGAGGCCCGGGCCTTAGAGGCCGAGCGCGCGGCCTTGGAGTCTGAGCGCGCCGCGCTCAGCGCCCAGGTGGAGGGCCTGCGGGCCCAGCTCGCCGCTGAAGACAAGGCCATCGCCGACCTTGAGGCGGAGCTGTCGCGTCTGGGCGAGGGGTAGGCCCCCCGGTGGCCCAGCTCACCCCCGAGCAGCTCCGCGCGCTCTTGCCCGAGGCCCGGCCGCTCCTGCGCGCGGCCTTGGGCGGGGCGGGTGACGCGCCTCTGGCCCCGGGCGCGAGCCCCGTCGCCCAGGCCTTGGACGGCGGCGGCGCCAACCGTTTCCCGGGCCTCAGCGCTCGCCTCGCGCTCACCCTCTACGACGCCCACGCCGAGTGGGCCTCGGGGCTCTCCGATCTTGAGGCAGACCAGGGCTTTGACGCGACGGTGCGGCTCTATGGCCTCGCCCTCGCCGCGTTGACTGAAGGGGGGTCCGCCGCCCAGGCCGCGGCGTGGCTCCGCTCCCCCGAAGGCCAGCGCCTCGCCCGCTACGTCACCGCCGTCGAGATCGCCCTGGCGTTCTCTACCGATGGCGATCTGCCCCTCGACTTCCGGCCCAGCGAGCTGGTGTTGACCTTCGGAGACGACGCCCGGGACGCCTTGTCAGGCGCGATTGGCGGGCTCCCCGGTGAGGTCGGCGACACCCTTCGGGCCCTGCTGCCCACCTTAGACGCCCTCGCCGGGGAGGCCGCCGCCGAGAGCGCGGGGCTCGCGGACGCCTTACGCGCCGCCTTGGGCCCGCAGCCGTCGAACCGCCGCGAAGATCTCGCCGCTGAGGCCGCGCGCTGGCCGGTCTATCGCCTGCTCTGGCCCTCTGGCGGCGGGTCGTCTGTCGCCGCTCCCGCCGCGCCTCCGCCCGTCGCGGCGCCGACGCCGCCAAGCCGACCCAAGGGTGATCTCGCCCGAGTCAACGATCTGCGGGATCAGCTCACCCTCACCCTAGAGCGCCGCGAGGCGATCGCCCACGCGCTCGACGAGGCCGAGGCCCACCTGGAGGCCCAGCCCAGCGCCCCCGTGGCCTCCGCGGATCGTGTCCCCGTGGAGCAGGCCCTCGCCCGCGCCCGGGACACCCGCCGGGTGAACCAGCGTGAGGTCGACGCCGCCGTAGAGGCCGCTTGGTCCGCTGAAGGGGTGTTGGGGGAGGCTGAGGAGCGTCTGGAGCGCGCGTTGGGCCGCGCCCGTCGCGCCGCCGAGCGCCGCGCCAGCCTGCCCAGCGCGCAGAGCGCTGGCGCCGACCTTGAGGCTGAGCGCGCCGCCGCCATCACCCACCGGGAAGCTCTGGCCGAGGTTCAGGCGCGGGTCGACTCCACCCTCACCGGGCTCCGCGCCACCGTCCACGCCGCGCTCAGCGCGCGCCGCGGGCACCACGCCGCGCTGCGCCGCGCCCTTGAGACCACCACCGACACCCTCAGCGCCGCGCGGCTGCCCGAGGTCACCCCCATCGACCCAGGGGACTCCCCGGTGGGCCAGGCCGAGGTCACCAAGGCGGCGCTCATCGCCGCGCGGGCGCAGGAGTCCGCCGTCACCGCCGAGCTTGGCGCGGCTGAGGCCCGGTGGACGACGGCGGAGCAGGCGCTTTCAGGGGCGACGGCGCGCGCGGCGGCTCTCACAGAGCGTCGCGCGTCCCTGACGATGAAGATCGGCGCGGCGCAGTCCGAGGCGGCGACTCAGCGGCTCACCCTCAGCGCGCTTCGGGAGGAGCTGGAGGGCCTAAAACGCCGGGCCCTCAGCCGCCGCGCCGAGGTGACCGAGCGCCTGCGCCTCGCCGAGGCCAGCCTCTCGGATCTCCGCGTCCCGGACACCTCGGCGGCGCGCCCGGGTGAGCTTGGCGCAGACCCCCGGCCCGCGCTGCGGAGCCTCCTCCAGCGTCGTGAGGCCCTCGCCGCGTCGCTCCGTGCCGCTGAAGCCACGGCGACCGAGGCCGAGGCGCCCTCCCAAGGCCAGGCCGAGTCCCGCCGGGCCGCCGCCGAGCGCGCGCTCCTTCACGCCGAGTCTCGCCGGGCTCGCGGGCTCGCGGACCTCGTCGACGCCCGCGCCGCCGCCGCCGTGGCGTTGCAGGAACGTCGCGCCCAGCGCGCTCGCCTCGCCGCGCTCCTGGCCGAGACCGAGGCCGCCCTCAGCCAGGCCCCAACGCCGCGCGCCCTCACCGAGGCGCCTCCCGCGCCGGAGCTCGATCCAACCCTGCCCTCTCGGCTGCAAGCCGCCCGCGCCGCCCAGGCCGCACGGATCGAGGCCCTCACGGCGGCTGAGGCTCGCCTCGGCGCCGCCTCCGCGCGCCTCACCCGCGCTCAAGCCCAGCTCGCGGAACGCCCAGCCGCCACGACCCTCGCCGAGTCTCCCCTAAAGGCCGCGGAGCAGGCGCGCGCCCAGGCCGCAGAGGCCTTACGCGCCAGCCAGCTCGCGGTGAACACCCTCATTGGCGAGGCCGCCGCTGTCGAGGGCAAGCTCCGAGCCGCCCGCGCCGAGGCCGCCGCCCGCGCCGCCAAGGCTGAAGTCGCCCGCGCCGAGCTGACGGGCCGACGCGCCGCCCGGGACGGTCTGCAGCGCGCGCTCAACGCCGCCACGGGCAATCTAGACCGGGCTGAGGTCGCCTTGGCCGCGGGCGCCGATCCTCGGGCCCTGCGCAAACGTGGCGTGGAGCAGCTCCAGGCGATCCGCGCCGCGCGTGGAGACGCGGACAGCGCGTGGTCAGACATCGCCGGAGAGCTCCCCCAACGCCGGGCCGCCGCCGCCGCCGCCGAGGCCGCCTTGGTGGAGCGTGAGCGCGCCGCCGCCGCGCTGTTGCGTCGCGGAGAGGCCCGCCGCCAGATCATGCTCGCGCGTTTAGAGGCCCTGGAGGAGCAGCGCGCCACCCTCCACGCCGCCACCGCCGACGCCACCGCCGCCCGCGCCGCCGTCCAAGCCGCGGAGCAGGCCGTCGCCGCCGTGCGTGTCGCCCAGGCCGAGCACAAGGAGCGCGTGAGGCAGCGCCGCGCCGCCCTGCTCTCGGCGCTGGCCGTCGGGAGGGCCGCCCGCCCGGCGCGTCTTGAGGCGCTCAAGGCCCACGAGGCGGAGCTTGGCCGACGGGCGGAGGCGGCGCAGCAGCTCAGCGCGCGGGTGATGCAGGCCCAGCTCACCTTAGAACAATCGACGCTGCTCACCGATGAGCGCCGCGCCCGCCGTGGATCTACGCGGGGTGAGGTCCAGGCCGCCCGCGCGCGGCTGGAGGCCCTCACCCTGGCCGGGGCCGCCGCCATTCAGCGGCACAACGACACGGTCACCCGCGCGGAGCTCGCCCGGCTCACCTTGGCCTCGGCCAAGATCCGTGAGCGAGATCTGCAACAACGGCTGATCTCCGCCGAGGCCGAGCGGGACAGCGCCGCGCCCATCGCCGCCGAGGCCCGCGCGGCCCACGACGCCTATGCCGGGCGGGTGACGGGGGCCCAGGCCGCCCTGTCCGTCGCTGAGGCCCAGCTCGCCGAGGCCGTGCGCGCCCGCGACGAGGTGCTGGCGCGCCTTCAGGCCGCCCGCGCCAAGGCGGCGACCACCCAAGAGGCCATTCGACAGGCGCTCCTCGCCCAAGGCGCGCTGCGAGCGCTCCCCGACAGGCTCCCTGAGGCGCCCCGTTTGTTGGCCCAGGCGCAGCTCACCTCCGCCCGGGCTGCCTTCGCCGAGGCCCAAGCCCGCCAAGCCGCCGCCGCGGCCGTCGTTGAGGCCGCCGTCGCACGTCACGCGGGCTTCTCGGCCCAAACAGCGGCCCACGACGCCGCGGTCGCGCGCCGGGAGCGCGCCCAGGTGGGGCTGCAGCGCGCCGAGGCCGCCCTCAAAGAGACCCACTTCATCCGGTTCAACACCCGGGGGCCCGCGTTCAGCGAGAAGAAGGAGCTCAAGGTTCGAGAGCCCGCCGTCGAGGCCCTCCGCGTGAGCCTCGCCCAAAAAGACGCCGCGCTGGTCCAGGCGAAGGCGAAGGCTGGGCAAGAGTCGGCGACGAAGAAGCTCCAGCTTGAGCGCCTGCGGTCCCAGCGCGCAGAGGCCATCAAACGCCGTGACGCGCTGCGGGCCAAGCTCACCGAGCCCAGCGCCGCGCTGGAGTTCGCCGTCGAGGCCGCCCAGGCCAGCGCCGAGGCCGCCGCGAAGGCGAAGGTCGCCCTAGAGCAAGGCCGCAAAGACGCCGCCGCCGCCGAGGCCGGGCTCAACGCCGTAGAGCCCGCCCGCGCAAGCGCTTTAGAGGCCCTCTCGAGCGCCGAGGACCACCTCGCCGCCGCCGAGCATGTGCTCAGCCGCCTGAACGCCGGAGAGTCCGCGGAGACCTTGGCCCTGCGTGAGCTGCTCAAGCACGAAGCAGACCGCCTGGAGGCCGTGCTGCAGATCACCGCCGAGCGCGCGGAGCTCTCCGAGGAGGCGCGGGCCGAGGTGAGCCGTCACGCCTTGGCCGCTGAGCAGCACCAGGCGGCCTTGAGCCAGCTCGACGCTCAGATCAACCTCAGCCGCTCGACAAGCCGCGGCGCCCGCCCGCCCCCGCCAGACATCACCCTGCCGCCCAGCCGCGGACAGGGCCCGGCGGCGCAGCGTCCTCCGCCTCCGCGCGTGAGCGGCGGTGGTGACTTTGAGCTGCCGCCGAGCCGCGGACAGGCCCCCGCGGCGCAGCGTCCTCCGCCTCCGCGCGTGAGCGGCGGGGGTGACTTTGAGCTGCCGCCAAGCCGGACCTCGTCGCCGGGAGGCCAGCGCCCGCCGCCGCCCAACGTCTTCGGCGACGCCGAGCGGGCTCTGGGCCGGTCGATCTCCGCGGACACCCCGCGCCCGTCGTCACCCGTGGTGCAGAGCTTGCCGACGACGCCGTCGCTGACGACGCCCGCGCAAGAGCCCGGCGAGGCGCCGCTCACCCGGGAGGCGATGCTCGCGCGCCGCGCCGTTCGGTTCACCACCAACGAAGACGCGGCGGAGGATCCCTCGGGCTGGGGGTTGAGCCCCGAGGCCCTCCGCGCGGCCCGCGCCGCCCGCCCCGCGCCCACCCCGACGACGACCCCTCGGTGGGGCCCGCCCACCCGCGCCGCCGCGCCCGCGCCTGCGCCCGTCGAGGCGCCGCGTGGGGTGCGCCAGGTTCGCCGGGCGAGGCGCCTCGAGACTGATCCAGAGTAGCCCTCGGCACGATCATCAAGCGCCGCCTCGCCCCCGAACCCCGCCTGCCAGCCCAGCGAGGGCTGATCTTTCGGTTCGGCGCCGTCGATGCCGCTTGTGGAGCGGCCAGAGCGGATGTAGCCTGGGCTCGTCAGGGCGGTTCAGGACATCACATGCTTCTTCAGCTTCTGCTCCACGTCAACTCGGCGTGGGCCTGCGGTGGGCTCGTTCCTGCCACGATCTCCTCTGGCAGCCTGACCGCGGCGTCGAACGCCCAGCAGGCGCTCTTCCGTGTCGGCGAGACCGAGCTCTCCGTCGAGTACCGCGTCAAGTACCAAGGGGACGCCGACGACTTCGCCTGGGTGATCGCCGTGCCCGGCGGAGTCGTGGCCGTCGAGGAGGGCTCTGAGGAGTCCTTTCTGGCGGTGATGGACGCCAGCGCGCCGACGGTGAAGACGGTCACCTACGACGCCGACGAAGGCGACGACGGCGGCGGGCGCTTCGGCTGCGGCGGCGGGCTCAAAGGGGACGCCGGGGGCCGCAACGTAGAGGACTCCGGCGGTTTGGGCGATGGGATCGGCGTCACCGTCGAGGGCAGCGGCTACGCGGGGGCCTTTGAGTACACCATCCTGAGCGCCTCAGACGCCGACGGCCTCGCGACCTGGCTCACCGATCGGGGCTACGACATCTCCTTGGCCGCGGACGCCATCGCGGCGTATGTCGCCGATCCCATCGGCTTCCAGTGGGTCGCGGTGCGCCTGCAGCCCGACCTCGCCGAGACGCCTGAGGGCGGCGTGCTCCTGAGCCCGCTGCGTGTCCGCTACGGCGCGGCCGACGACGGCGCCCTGCACCTGAGCTTCCCCGCGCGGATGGGCGCCTCGGCGATGGTGCCCGAGACCCGCTTGGAGCTGTACGTCCTCGGCGCGGGCCTCGCCGAGCCGGGCAACGGCTGGACCACCCCCGAGAACGTCGAAGAGGGCGGCGACACCGGCTGGTGGGGCACGCCGGATATCTCCGGCGGTTTAGAGGACGACCCAGCGGCGCTCTACGACGCCAAGCTGCGTGAGGTCGGCGGCGCCAGCCGAGGCCTGTGGACCACCTACGCCGACGCCTACACCGACCCGGTCACCGGCCAAGCGGGCGTGCTCACGCGGCTAGACACCCTCATCGACCCCGCCACCCAGACCTCCGACATCCAGCTCACCGTGAGCGAAGACACCTCGCCCCGCTCAACGGTGATTCAGCTCACCGGCACCGCGTCCGCGAGCGCCGCGCCCCTGGCGCTCATGGGTCTGCTCGGGCTGTTCGCCGCGGGCCTGCGCCGTTTGATGGCCCGCTGAAGCGCTGAGGTCGAGCCTACAGCGCGGGTCGCGGCGGCCTCGTGAGATCCGCCGCGACCCACCTCATCCTCACTGGGTCGTGCCGGTGACGGACCAGTAGTTCGTGTAGTAGTAGGTCTTGGGGCCGTAGGGATAGGCGTACTCCAGATAGCCGCCGCCCGCGGTGAGCGCGCCCGTGGTGTCGTCCCAGCTCGCCTGCCACAGGGGGTACCAGTCTCTTGACCCAGGGTCGTAATAGACCAACATCGAGTAACCGTAGTAGTCCTCGTCATACCCAAAGATCATGTCCAGGTCGCTGCCGTCGTGGCAGCCCAAGGGGTCTTTTGAGGCCGCCGTATCGTACTCCAGCGTAAAATCCAAGGTCCACTCACAGTCGGTGCAGGCCCTGCGGGTGCTCGCGGTAACGCCCGTGGTGTTAAAGACCAGGTCGCACTCACGAAAAGCGGGCTTGAGGGCGAAGGCGTACTCGTAGGTGATGGTCCCGGTGAACTCGGTGGGGACGGGCTGTACGCAGCCGCTCTCGTCGGTCTCGCCGTCGCAGTCGTTGTCGATCGTGTCGCGGCAGGTCTCTGAGGCGTCGGGGGAGATGTCTTCGTCGGCGTCATCACAGTCTGTGGCCGCGGTGGTGGTCCCCTCAAAGAGCGCGCAGTCGAGCACGGTGGTGTCGCCGCCGTGGCCGTCGGCGTCGGCGTCGAGGTAGTAGACGCTCAGGTCGCCCTCGTCCGTGGCCCCGTCACAGTCGTTGTCTACGCCGTCTGTGCAGCCCTCGGTGGCGTCAGGGGAGATCGTGGCGTCGGCGTCATCACAGTCGGTCGCTGTGGCGGTGAACCCATCGCTCACCGCGCAGGCCAGGGTGGCACCGGCGGCGGCGCCGTGGCCGTCGTCATCGGCGTCGGCGTAGACCGTGATCATCACGTCCTCGTCGGTGAGGCCGTCGCAGTCGTTGTCTACCGCGTCGCAGCGCTCCGTCGCCGTGGGAGAGATGTTGAGGTCGCCGTCATCGCAGTCATCGGAGAGGGTGACGCTCCCCGCGGGCGCGGCGCAGGCCCAGGTGACCTCGTCGGCGTCCCCGTGGCCGTCGTTGTCGCTGTCCCGATAGAACGGAGACTCGACGAGCTCATCGGCGACGCCGTCACAGTCGTTGTCGAGCTCGTCGCAGATCTCCGTCGCGCCGGGATACCGCGCGCCGTTGTTGTCGTCACAGTCACCGCGCACCGTCGCCAGCCCGTCGGTGAGCGCGCAGGCGAGCACCGCCGCGTCGCCGTAACCGTCCAGGTCTTCATCGACGTAGAAGGTCTGCGTGACGCCCTCGTCGGTCTTGCCGTCACAGTCGTTGTCGCGCTCGTCACAGGTCTCTTTGGCGCCGGGGAAGACCTCGGCGTCGGCGTCGTCGCAGTCCTGGGCGTTCTGAACCGCGCCCGCGGGGGCCACGCAGGCTTGGGTAGACGCGGCGGGGTCGCCGTAGGAGTCGGCGTCGGCGTCGGCGTAGAACGTGCTCAGCGCGCCCTCGTCGGTCTGCCCGTCGCAGTTGTTGTCGAGGCCATCGCAGGACTCGGCGGCGCCGGGGAAGACGCTGGCGTCGTCGTCGTCGCAGTCCAGCTCTGCGGTGGCGCCGTCGCCGTCTGCGTCGGCGGGGGCCTCTACGGCGGTGTCTTCAACGGGCAGGTC
>Ga0209467_1002378_pt1 | contig 13625 bp, 14 predicted proteins | sample Higcelwee11metaG_FD_187175 | JGI IMG/M metagenome (GOLD analysis project Ga0209467, IMG submission 187175) | Freshwater pond sediment microbial communities from the University of Edinburgh, under environmental carbon perturbations - High... | ecosystem: Environmental > Aquatic > Freshwater >...
AGAGAAAGGCCGAGGCGAACAAAAAGCGCAGGAACGCGGCGGGAAACGGCGACATCTGCTGGGCCACAATGCGCCCGGAGACCCAGGTGGCGCCCCACAGGGCCATGCTGCCCACCAGCTTGACGTACACGGCCAAGCCCGCCTTCTGTCCCAGGGACTGGCTCATGCCGCCTCCGAGCCGACAAGCGCCAGGGCGCGCACGGGCGAGCCGTCGAGCCCCAGCACCGGCGCGCAGAAGAACTGGAACCCGCGCGCGGGCAGGGCCGCAAGGTTGCGCAGATTCTCCACGATGAGCACCCCGGCCCCGAGCAGGGCCTTGTGCGCGGGCAGAAAAACCGTGTCCCGCGGATCGGCTTCATAGGGATCCACAGAGCCCGCGTCGAGCCCGACGCCGGAAAGACCCTGGTTCGAAACACGCAGTTCCGCCAGCAGCGCGCCCGCCTCAGGCGTCAGGTGCGCGCCCTTGGTGTAATAGTCCGGCTGGCTGAAGCGCTCCTCGTCGCCGGTGCGCAGCAGGATGAAGGCCGGGGTCTCGGCCCGGAGCTTTGCCAGGTGCGGCGCAAGGTCCGCAGCGGTGACGGCCAAACCCGCGCGGCCGCGCAGATCCAGCAGCGCGCCCGACCCGGCGAAGCGCGCCAGGGGCAGGTCGGCCAGTGCCGCGCCGCCCGCCAGCACATGGCAGGGGGCGTCCACGTGGGTGCCGCAGTGTCCAGGCAGCCGCGTCTGATGCGAAAGAAAGCCGTGGGTCTCCAGGCGGCCCATGGCCATGAGCTCCAGGGGCGGGTCGCCGGGGAACAAGGGCATGCCCGGCCGCAGGGGCCAGGACAAATCCACCAGGGCCGGGCTGGGAGGGCGAAGGGTTGAAGCACGCTGCATGGGGCGGCAATACCGCCCTTCCCCGACAGTGGCAAGAACACGGCCCTGGCGCGGCCGGGGTTCTCCAAGACTTTGGCGCGGCTGACGGAGACGGGGAATGCGGCCACGACGCCCGACAGTGGTCGGCGCGGGCAGCACGGGACTGCCGGGCGACGGCCTGGCGGCGACATGCGACGCCGGGCTCAACGTGGCGGTGAAGCTGCACCTCTGGGAATACGCCTTCAAGAAGCACGGCACCGACACCTGGGGGCTGGGCACGACCTCGGACGCGCTCTGGAACGCCTGCGCCGGGGAGGAGCCGGACAGCACCCGGGCCTACCGCTTCCGCGACCTGGCCATCATGCGCACCTCGGCCACCTGCCTGGAGATGCCCTTTTGGGAAAAGCCCTTGGTGCTGCTGCCCGCAACCACGCATCTCGGCTTCACCAAGCCCCTGCCCCCCGCCGGGCAGCCCTCCCAGATCCCCTGTCAACCCGTTAATTCCGTCTTTTTACCGGCCAAAAACCGGTGATTTTCATCCGCGCCGAAAACCGGGGCTATACTTGCGCCTCAAGCGGGCCTGCTGGAGGCCCGCGCCCGGCCCCAGGGCCGCGGAGCCCGAGCCCGGCGCAAACGCCCGGCCACCTCGCAAGCCCGCGGCGCATGAGACACCCGGCCCCCCAGAACCTTTCACCTCTGGAGGCACCACCTCATGTCCATGAGCATCAGCAATTCCTTCATCGCCCAGTACGTGGCCGACGTGCACGAGGCCTATCAGCAGCGCGGCAGCAAGCTGCGCGGCACCGTGCGCCTCAAGACCGGCGTCGCGGGCGCCACCGCCGTGTTTCAGAAGAACGGCAAGGGCTCGGCGGGCAAGAAGACCCGCCACGGCAACGTGCCCCTCATGAACGTCGCCCACTCCACCGTCACCGCCACCCTGGAGGACTGGTACGGCGCGGACTACGTGGACCAGCTGGACGAGCTCAAGACCAACACCGACGAGCGCCTTGTGGTGGCCAACGCCGGGGCCTACGCCCTGGGCCGCAAGGTGGACGAGCTCATCGTGACCAAGCTGGCCCAGGCCAGCAACGTGGTGGCCGAGGCCAGCACCGGACTCACCAAGGGCAAAATCCTGCAGGCCTTCGGCATGCTGAACGCCAGCGACGTGCCCGACGACGGCAACCGCTTCGCCGTGGTGGGCGCGCACCAGTGGAACGAGCTGCTCGACATCAGCGAGTTCAAGAGCGCCGACTTCGCCGGCGACCGCTACCCCTGGCTCAAGGGCACGGAGAGCCGCACCTGGCTCGGCATCACCTGGATGTTCCACACCGGCCTGCCCATGAGCGCCGGCACGCGCAAGTGCTTCCTGTACCACCGCAGCGCCGTGGGCCTGGCCGAGGGCCAGGAGGTCAAGGTCTTCACCGACTGGGTGCCTGAAAAGGCCGCCCACCTGGTGGACCACCTGCTTTCCGCGGGCGCCGCGCTCATCGATGACGACGGCGTGGTCGAGATCGACTGCGACGACGACGCCAGCCTTTCGGCCTAACCGCCGCAAAACTCCAACCACGACCGCAACACGAACCCCAAGCAAGGAGACGCCATGAGCTTTGATTCCACCACCATGCGCCTGATGGGCGGCGTGCCCGGGCAGCAGCTCTTTCTTTACCGCACGGCCGACGCCGTCGGCACCGTGAGCGCCAGCGGCTACTTCAACCGCGCCGTTGAGGAATACAACCTCGCGAGCGGCGACATCATCCTGCTCGTCACCGGCTTCGGCACCCTTTCGGTGCTCGACGCCCTGGTGGCCAGCGTTTCCGGCGGCACGGCCACCACCGGCCTGCTCTCCTAGCGCTTCCCCTCAACCCCAGCTAAGGCCCGGCCGGATGTTCTCCGCGCCGGGCCTTTTTGCGCCCGCGCCCATTTCACCCCAGGCGGGCAGGCACCCCGGCTTGCAATTCCACCAATTTTCCCCATATACTCAAAATGCTGGTAAAACCCAGACCGGGCCCAATGCCCCCTGCATGGAGCGCCAATGAAGATCAGCTGCCTCACGGCACAAGACCCCGCCGTCCACACCATGTTCAAGCCCTTCGCCTTCAAGATGGAGGAGCGCCGCATCCCCTCCATCGTCATCAACGTGTTCAAGTGCTATTACACGCAGATAATGCAGGGTGCGCAGGGCAAAACAAGCGATGCGGACATTTCGCCCCTGCTGGACGGCGAGGTGCCCGCCTATGCCGACCTGGAGGCGTATTCCGACGCCGGGCGCGAGGCGCTCTCCCACACCGTGGTCATCAAGCTGAACGGCGGCCTGGGCACCAGCATGGGGCTTGAGCGCGCCAAGAGCCTCATCCCCGTGAAGGACAGCCACACCTTCCTCGACATCATTCTGCGCCAGGCCAAGGTGCTGCGCAAAAAGTACAAATCGCCCCTGCCGCTCATCTTCATGAACAGCTTCAAGACCCACCGCGACACCATGCTCAAGGTGGAGGGGCTGGACAACGGCGACACGGGCATACCGCTGGCGTTCGTGCAGCACATGTACCCCAAGATCCTGGAGTCGGACCTCTCGCCCGCGGACTGCCCGGAGAACCCGGAACTGGAATGGAACCCGCCAGGCCACGGCGACGTGTACACCGCGCTGGTCACCTCCGGCCTGTTGGACAAGCTGCTCAAGCGCGGCTACCGCTACGCCTTCATCTCCAACTCCGACAACCTGGGCGCGGTCATGGACTCGCGTCTGCTCGGCTACATCGCCAAAGAAAAGCTGTCCTTCCTCATGGAAGTGGCCCGGCGCACCCACCTGGACCGCAAGGGCGGGCATCTGGCCAAGCTCAACGACTCGAACCGGCTGATGCTGCGCGAACTGGCCCAGTGCCCGGAAAACGAGCTGGAGAGCTTTGCCGACATCGACAAGTACCGCTACTTCAACACAAACTCCCTGTGGGTGGACCTGCACGTGCTGGAGCGGGTTTTTGTGGAGAACCTGATGATGCCGCTGGACCTCATCCTGAACCCCAAGACCCTGGACCCGCGCGACCCGGAATCCCCGGCGGTGCTGCAGGTGGAGACAGCCATGGGCTCGGCCATCAGCGCCTTCGAAAACGCCCGGGCCGTGCTTGTGCCGCGCACGCGCTTCGCCCCGGTCAAAACCACCCAGGACCTGCTGCTGGTCATGAGCGACTGCTTTCTGCGCACCAAGCTCGAAACCATTGAACAGAACCCGGCGCGCACCACGGCCATGCCGAGCATCGCCCTGGACCAGAAGTTCTACAAGAAAATCGACATGTTCCAGGAGCGCTTCCCCAAGGGCGCGCCCTCGCTCATCAACTGCGAGCGGCTGGAGGTGCATGGCGACGTGCGCTTCGGCAGGAACGTGCGCATCAGCGGCGTCACCCGTGTCATCAACCGCGCCCGCAAGCAGGCCAGAGTGCCCGACGGCAGCCAGCTGGAAGGCGAGGTCCTGTTCGACTAGCCCAGGGCGGCCATGAGGCGGGACGGACAAGCTCCGCCCGCCTCGCCGGCGCGGGCGGAGCAAGCAGAGCCGGAGAATCAAAGTGGCCCGGCGCACGCACCAACCCATACAGCCATAGCCCGCACAGCCGCGGCCCAATCCCGCAAGCCTTCCCCAGGCGAACAGGGACACACCGCCCCTGGGCCGCCAAGCCAGCCAAGACAACTGCGCTGTGACTCCCCAGCGGCACGCGCCCCTCCTCCACCCCGCACTGGCCTGAAACGCCGCTCAGGATGCTCTGTTACGGCGAGCCGTGCCTTTCAGACAACGTCCTTTTGCCTTCCGGCGCAGCGTTCCGGCACAAGGCCTAGCGAATCGCTCCGGGCCCCAAACCGGCAACGGGGCAGAGAGCGCACTCCCGCGTGGCCGGGTCTTCCCGCGCGGCATTCTCCGCACGCCTCAGCGGCACACACCCCAGCGGTGCATCGCTCCAGCGGCACATCGCTCCGGTCGCCAAACCGGCAGGGCACTCCGGCGTGGCCCCCGGCACACGCCCCGAAACAACGGGACCTCCATTCACAGCCCCCCTTCATTCCTTTGAGCGCCACCCTCTTAGCTGGCCCTTCCCGGTTGACCAGACGGTTGGCCAGACGGTTGGCCCGGTGGTTGGCTCGACGCCTTTTCTGACGTGCCAGCCTGCACCACATTGCGCCGAAACTCCGGCGCATCCTATGGCGCAGGTTTGCGCGCATGTGGACAAAAGCGCGCAATCTTTGCTCGTTTGGCGTGCGCCCTCTTTGGCACTCAAAATACAATCATAATAAATCTAATCTGTTAGCACTTGGCACGCCACATGCTCTCTTGGTGGCATGCGTCGCAAGGCGCAGAGATGAACGAACGAAACCGGCCCTGAACAGCAACCTTCAACTGATGGACACTCCAAGGAGTTCGATCATGCTTAAGAAGTTCGCCGCCGCCGCCCTGGTGCTTTCTCTGGCCGCTCCCGCCTTTGCGCAGGGCACCGCTACCCCAGGGCTCGACAAACGCGAAGCCCGCATGGAGAAGCGCATCGAGCAGGGCAAGGCCACTGGCGCCTTGAATGAGAAGGAAGCCGCCCGCCTGGAAAAGCGCAAGGCCAAGCTTGAGCAGGCCGAAGATCGCGCCAAGGCCGACGGCAAGGTGACCAAGCAGGAGCGCGCCCGCCTGAACAAGAAGGCCGACCGCCTGAGCGACGGCATCGCCCGCGAGAAGCACGACAAGCAGACCGCTGCCCCGGCGCCCGACGCGCCCAAGCAGTAGCCCAATACAAACCCCAATTCCGCACACCCTCAACCAGATTTTAAGGAGCTCGCCATGAAGAAGTTCGCCGCCGCCATCCTGATGCTGTCCCTCGCCGTTCCCGCCTTCGCCGCCGCCCCGGCCGCCGACACCGCCGCCGCTCCGACCAAGACCGAAGCCAAAGCCGACGTCGCCGCCGACAAGAAGGTCGAGAAAAAGGCCCCCAAGAAGGCTGTGAAGAAGGCCCCCAAGAAGGCCAAGGCTGAGAAGACCGAAGCCTCCGACGCCGCCGCCAAGTAGCAACCCCTCTTTATCTCCCTCCACCGCGGCGCGGTCTCCTGGAAACAGGGGCCGCGCCGCACCGTTTTGCGGCCCTGCCCCGGCCGGAGCAAGTTGCCCGGCGGCCCCGGCTTATGCCTTGAGCAGGGCGCGCCAACCTCCTGCAAACGCGCCGCGCACCTTCGTCCTCGGCAGACTTTCGCCTGCGTTCAAGCCTTGCGCCCGGCAATGACTCCGGCGCCGTTCGGCCCGGCAAAATCAAGCCGCGCAATATTCTTGAGCCCGGCCGCGGCGAGCATCTCGCGCACCTGCGCGCCGGAGTAGGCCTGCCCGCCTGGCGTGCCCAGAAGCATGTTGAGCGAAAACAGCGCCGGGAACTCCGGGCCGTCCAGGCTGTCATCAAGCAGAAACTCCTGCACGAGCAAGAGCCCGCCGGGGTTCAATCCTTGCGCAGCCTTGCGCACCACGTCCGCAGCAATGGCCGGAGACTCGCCGTGCAGAATGTGCGAGAGCCAGGCCGCATCGAACCCTGCGGGCACGGGCTCGGTGGTGTAGTCGCCCGGCACGAAGCGCAGGCGGCCCGCCGGATCGCCCGGGGCATAGGACAGGCCGAAGCGGGCGGCCGTGGCCTCGGCAAAGGGCCGGGTCTCGGGCAGGTCGAACACGCTGGCCACAAGGCCGGGGTGCGCCAGGCAGAAGTGGATGGCGTAGGTGCCGGGCCCGCCGCCCAGGTCGAGCAGGCGCGCGCGCCCGGCCATGCCCGGCAGCCCCGCCGCAAGCAGCAGGGCGTCCAGCCTTGGAGCCAGGCGGGGGGCGACGCCCATGGCGTTGTTGAACATGCCGAGCAGAAAGGCCTCGCGTTCGGCCTCGGTGCGCTGCGGACCGCCGCGCACGCTTTTGCCCGTGCGCACGGCCTCGTCCAATAGGCCGAAGGACTCCACCAAATGCTTGTGGTGCAGAATGATGTGCCCTTTGTAGTCCGGCGCGGTGCGCACCAAATACGCCGCCGCGGCCGGGACAAGGGCGAAGGCCTCGCCCACGCGCAGCAGCAGCCCCATGGCGCGCAGGGCGCCCAGCAGCATGCCCAGGGCTCGCGCGTCCACCCCCAGGCGCTGGGCCAGTTGCGCGGGCGTGGACGGGGCCGCGGCCAGAGGCGTGAACACGTCCAGCGCCACGGCGGCGTGCAGGGTGCAGGACTTCCAGTACGCATCGGACATGGCCAGAAGCGGACCAGGGGTGTTGGCGGGTAATGCGTTGTCTTCGGACATGGCAAACCTCCAGGAAGCGCGGCTCGGATTTTGCGGACAGCATAACGCCGCAGTTACGCAGTGCGCAAGGGCGTACACGACGCCAAACTGTCACACGCTGTTCACCCTGCGCACACCATGCGCCCGCCGCGAGGGGGTAGGCCGGGGTTTCGCAACCACTCCGTCCCGCAAACCTCCCCCAACAGGAGCCACGCCATGCGCAACATCCCGGTCTGGGGCAAAATCACCCTGGGGCTCGCCGCCGCCTCCATCATCACCCTGGCCATAGCCGTTGTGGGCTACATGGGCATCCGCCGCACGGAGAACGCCCTGACCGCGACGGCCCAACGCCGCCTGCCCGCGCAAACCCATCTGCTCACCCTGCGCAACGCCCTCACCGCCATCCAAAAGGCGGAGCGCACCCGGCTCATCCCCGAAACGCAGGAAAACCCCGCGCTGCTGCAACGCCAAAAGGAGAGCCTGGAGAAATCCTGGGCCCAGGCCGCAACGGCCATGGCCGCCTTCGAGGCCCTGCCCGGCCCCGGCGGCAAGGCAGAGGGCGAAAATCCGGCGTGGCTGGAGTTCAAGGACGCCTGGGAGGCCTGGGGAGGCCGCCACAGAAAGGTGCTGGAGTTCCTGGATTCAGACATGCGCTTCGGCGCCATGGCCCTTTCCATGCGCGAGGCGAGCGAGGCCCTGAACCGCGTGGAGGCGGCCCTCGACGTTTTGCTGGAGCAGGAGCGCGCGGACACGCAGGCCTTTGTGGGCCAGGCCCTGCCCCAGGCCAGGAAGGACCAGCTGACCCTGCTGGCGGCCGCCGTTCTGGCCGTGCTCACCTCGCTGGCCTTTGGCGCGCTGGTCACCGCGAACATCAACCGCCCGCTGAAAAAGACCCTGGCCTTTGCCGAGCGCGTGGCCGCGGGCGACCTGGCTGCGGAGCTGGCCGTGGACCGCCGCGACGAGCTGGGCAAGCTGGCCCTGGCCCTGGGCAGCATGGTCAAAACGCTGCAAAAGGAGATCGCCCTGGCCGGAGAGTGCCGCCTGGACGCGGAGAACGAGGCCGAACACGCCCGGCGCGCCGTGGCCGAGGCCAAGGAGGCCGGCCTCAAGGCCGAGCTCTCCCGCCGGGAGGGCATGCGCCTGGCCGCCGGCCGCATGGCCGAGGTGGTGGACCGCCTGGGCGCGTCGTCCCAGCAGCTTTCCGCCCAGGTGGAGCAGTCGGCCCGGGGCGCGGAGGAGCAGTCGCGCCTGTCCGTCCGCACGGCCGGATCCATTGAGCGGCTGCTGGAGGCCGTGGCCGGAGCCGAAACCGGCGCGGCCCGCGCCGCCGAGACCGCCGAATCCGCCCGCGACCGCGCCAGCCAGGGCGAGCAGACCGTGGCTCATGTCGCCCGAGTGGTCTCCGCCGTGCAGGACCGCGCCGAGGCCCTGCGCAGCAGCATGGACGCCCTGCGCGCCCGCAGCGAGGACATCGGCCGCATCATCACGGTCATCGACGACATTGCCGACCAGACGAACCTGCTGGCGCTCAACGCGGCCATCGAGGCCGCGCGCGCGGGCGACGCGGGCCGGGGCTTCGCCGTCGTGGCCGACGAGGTGCGCAAGCTGGCCGAGAAGACTCAGGCCGCCACCAAACAGGTGGACCAGGCCATACGCGGCATACAGACCGAAACCAGGAGCAGCCTGGAGCAGGTGGACCTGGCGGGCCGCGCCGTGAACGACGCCACCGCCCAGGCCGACGCCTCGGCCTCGGCCCTGAACGAGATCGTGACCCTGACCTCACAGGCCTCGGAGGAGATACGGGCCATTGCCGAGGCCACGCGCCACCAGGCCGAGGCCGGGCGCGAGGTGAGCGGCGCCGTGGAGGACATGCGCGCCATCAGCGGGCAGACCAGCCTGGCCATGGACGAATCCGCCCGGGCCGTGGCCGAACTGGCGGACCAAGCCCGGAGCCTGAGCGGCATCGTCGTGCATATCCGCGAGGATGCGGACAGCGCGCAGGGCATGGACGAGGACAAGCCCGCGCTGGTGGCCGCGGCGTAAGCCCGCTTCCAACCGTCGAGCCGAGCCAAGGAATCGGGCCGTGGAGCAGCACCAGGGGCCGCGCCAACGGGTTGGACGAACGGATCCGGCAAACTGGCCCGGCGAACTGGCCGATGAACGGCACGCGCCCAACAGAAGATTCCAGGCCAATGCGGTTGCGCCTTGCGGGGAGCTGGCCAGGGGGTTTCCACACAAGCCTCGCATCGACCAAAGAAGACGGGCGGTCCCTCGCGTTTGAGGAGCCGCCCGTCGCCGTGTTTTCATCATGCCGAGACAAGAGGACGCCACGTCCGTCCGCAACTGCGCGCCGAGGAGGAGCCGGGGGGGAAACAGGGCCCGCACCGGGCTTTCACGCCGGGCCTCAGCACCAGACATCCGCATTGGTCCGCTGGACGCCCGCGCCGGCCTTTCACGCCGGGCCTCAGCACCAGACATCCGCATCGGTCCGCTGGACGCGCGCGCCGGGCTAAAGGTTTGGCCCGTCTCGGCGTGCCCGGGCAGGTGTTCTGACGGTGCGCCCTAGCGGGTGATCTCCGTGCCGATGCCGCAGTTGGTGAAGAGTTCGAGCAGCACGCAGTTCTCCACGCGGCCGTCGATGATGTGGACTTTTTCCACGCCCGCCATGATGGCCTCCAAGCAGCAGTGCAGCTTGGGGATCATGCCGCCCACCACCACGCCGCACTCTATGGCCTGGAAGGCCTGGGTGCTGGTCATGCTGGGAATGAGGCGCTTGTCGCGGTCGAGCACGCCGGCCACGTCGGTCAAGAGGTGCAAGCGCTTGGCGCGCATGGCCCCGGCCACGGCCCCGGCCACGGAATCGGCGTTGATGTTGTAGGTGTTGCCCTCGTCGTCCACGCCCACCGGCGCGATGACCGGAATGATGCCGATGCCCATGAGGGACTTGAGCACCCCGGTCTCTATGGCCGTCACCTCGCCCACCTTGCCCAGGTCGATGATCTCCGTGGGAGCGTCGTCGCTGCTGACGGCCAGCTCCTTCTTCTCCGCGCGGATGAGCATGCCGTCCTTGCCGGAAAGCCCCACCGCCCGGCCCCCGGCCAGGTTGATCAGGTTCACGATCTCTTTGTTGACCTTGCCCACCAGCACCATCTCCACCACGTCCATGGTGGCGTCGTCCGTCACGCGCAGGCCCTGGCGGAAGTGGCTCTCGATGTTCAGCGCCTTGAGCATCTTGCCGATCTGCGGGCCGCCGCCGTGCACGATGATGGGATTGACCCCCACGTACTTGAGCAGCACCACGGAGCGCGCGAAGCTCTGCTTCAGGGTTTCGTCGATCATGGCGTTGCCGCCGTATTTGATGACCACGGTCTGCCCGGCGAACTCGCGGATGTAGGGCAGGGTCTCGATGATCATGCGGGCGCGCTCGGCCTCGCGGGCCAGGTCGCGGGGAATCTCGGTGGGGCAGGCGGGCGCGCTGGCAAAAGCGGCCTTGCTCTCGTCGGCAGTGGTCATGGAATCCTCCGGCGGTGAAAAATGACGCGCCGAAAGACCAGAAGGCCACGGGCGCGGCTCGCAGGATAATCGCCTCCGGGCGCGCTTCTGTCAAGAAAGCCTGAAAAGCGGACCAGCCGCGAAAGCACGTGGACGGCAGCGAAAGAGGCGCGGCAAGAGAACGGGAGCGGTGGTGACACAAAGCAAGAGCGGAAGGCGGTGGACGGCGCAACAAAAGCGCCCCCCCCCGGTACGCGGCAGCGGAAGGGACGCGGTGGGAAAACGGAAGCGCCGGTGGCGCGAGGAAGGCGGCGGGAGAGCGGTGGACGGCGCGGCGAAAGAAGCGAACCCGGCGCGCGGCGCGGGCTGAAGGCGGGCCTAATCGGCGATGGGCCGGTAGACCATGCGCTCGTACCCGGAGGAAAGGCTCCGGGCCAGGCCGGCGGGCAGGCCCAGGTCGCACAGCCTGCAGTACAGGTGCAGGGGGTTCAGGCGGTGCTTCAGGGCGTCGATGATGTGGCGGCTCATGGCTGTAACTCCTGTCATGCGTCTTATCGACGCATCGAACAGGGCGCTTTAGCCGAGAAGGGCCGACATTGGCAAGGCCTGCGGCTGCGGCTTTATGCACATACGTAGCGCAGGCCTGCGGCGGCCCCTGCGCACCGCTGACAGGGGCTGGCGCAGCCGCGCCGCAGGGGGAGACCGCAAACGTTGCGGCCCTTGCCGTGCGTGCGGCAATGGCGTATCAGCCTCATGAGAGCGTGGAGGGTTTTATGGAAGGCTTCTTGTCGGCGCACGTGCTTTGGTTTCTGGCGGGAGTGGCCCTGCTGCTGGCGGAGCTTATGCTGCCCGGCTTCGTGCTGCTCTTTTTCGCCCTGGGAGCCTTTGCCGCGGCGTTGGCGGCCTTTGCCCTGAACCTTGGCGCCGGGGCCCAGTTCGTGGTCTTCCTGGCGGCCTCCCTGGCTGGCCTTGCTCTGTTGCGGCGCATGTTCCTGCGCGTGTTCCGGGGCCGCACCCGCATGGCCGAGGAAGACGCAGCCGGGCTCGAGGACATCGGCGCTGGCAAAACCGCCGTGGCCACGCGGGCCATGGGTCCGGGCCAGCAGGGCGAGATCAAGTTCCGCGGCAGTTTTTGGCGCGCGGAATCGCAGGACGACATTGGCGAAGGCGAAAGTGTGGTCATCATCGGCCTGGCGAAGAACGACTCCGGCGCTTACGAGGTCCGGCCCGCAAGGGCGGACGCGGAACGCGGCGGAATGTAGGGGAGCCCCATGCTGGACGGCAACGTCATCATTCTGATCATTCTGGCCTTGCTGGCCGTCATCGTCTTCGCCAAAACCGCCGTGGTGGTGCCCCAGAAGTCGGAGTTCATCGTGGAGCGGCTCGGCCGGTACTCCACCACCCTCGGCGCGGGCTTCCACATCCTCATCCCCTTCATCGACCGCGTGGCCTACAAGCGCTCCATGAAGGAAGAGGTGCTGGAGATTCCGCCCCAGGTCTGCATCACCAGAGACAACGTCTCCGTCTCCATCGACGGCCTCATCTATCTGGAAGTGCGCGACGCCATGCTCTCCTGCTACGGCATCGCCAACTACTACCAGGCGGCCATCCAGCTTTCGCAAACGTCCCTGCGCTCGGCCATCGGCAAGATCGAGCTGGACCGCACCTTTGAAACGCGCGAGGCCATCAACCACCAGGTCATCACCGCCGTGGACGAGGCGGCCACTGGCTGGGGCGTCAAGGTGCTGCGCTACGAAATCAAGGACATCAATCCCCCGGCGAGCATTATGGCCGCCATGGAGCTGCAGGTGAAGGCCGAGCGCGAAAAGCGCGCCGAAATCGCCCGAAGCGAAGGCGAACGCCAGGCGCGCATCAACATGGCCGAGGGCCAGCGCCAGCAGGCCATCAACGTCTCCGAGGGCGAAAAGCAGAAGCGCATCAACGAGGCCGCGGGCCACGCCAGCGAGATCGAAATCGTTGCCAGCGCCACGGCCGAGGGCATCCGCCGCGTGGCCGAGGCCCTGGCCGGGCCCGAGGGCATGGACGCCGCGCGCGTGCGCCTGGCCGAAAAGTACATCGCCGAGTTCGGCAACCTTGCCAGAACCAACAACACGCTCATCATTCCGGCCAACGTGGCCGATGTCTCCGGCCTCGTGGCCTCGGCCCTGGCCGTGGTGGACGGCGTGCGCGGGGGCAAGAAATTCGATCACAAAGAACAGGGCGCGCAGTCCGATGCCCCGCTGGGGTTCGGCGCAAAGCGCGCGGGAGAGTAATCAGACATGACCGATCACGACAGCGAAACGCCCGGCGCCGGGCAAACGGACGCCCAGCCCGAGAAACAGGCCGAGAAAACCATGGTGCAGGTGCCCGGCCTTACCCAGGTGCAGAAGGCCCTGCTCTACGCCGAGCAGTCCAAGAACGCTCCCAAGCCCGAAGCCGTGGGTGAAATAGCCCCCGAAGACGCCCTGCCCCCGGTGCAGCTTTCCGATCTGCCCACCGTGATGCAGGAGGCTTGCGCCCGCGCGGGCTGGCCGGGACTCATGCCCGTGCAGCAGCAGGCCCTGCCCTACATGCTGGCCGGACGCGACATCATGGTCCAGGCGCGCACGGGCTCCGGCAAGACCGGGGCCTTTCTGCTGCCGCTTCTGGGCCGCCTCAAAACCGCGCACACCTCCACCCAGGCGCTCATCCTGGTGCCCACGCGCGAGCTGGCCCAGCAGGTGGCAAGCGACGCGGCGACCCTGTTCGCGGGCACGGGCATCGAGTGCGTGGCCGTTTACGGCGGTGTGGGCTACGGCGCGCAGCTGGAGGCCTTCAAGCGCGGCGCGCAAATCGTCGTGGGCACCCCGGGCCGCGTGCTCGACCATCTGCTCAAGCGCTCGCTTTCCCTCTCAGAGCTTTCCACGCTCATCTTCGACGAAGCCGACCGCATGCTCTCCATCGGCTTCTACCCGGACATGAAGGACATCCAGCGCTACCTGCCGCCGCGCAAGCGCATCCACGCGGCCATGTTCTCGGCC
>Ga0209467_1002379_pt1 | contig 13619 bp, 9 predicted proteins | sample Higcelwee11metaG_FD_187175 | JGI IMG/M metagenome (GOLD analysis project Ga0209467, IMG submission 187175) | Freshwater pond sediment microbial communities from the University of Edinburgh, under environmental carbon perturbations - High... | ecosystem: Environmental > Aquatic > Freshwater > Pond...
AAGAAAAAGCCCTCCCCTTTTAGTTCCAGCTCGCTTGAACTTCGTCAACCACCGGGGGCTCGTACCGCAGTGAAGAGCTTCCACGCCCTTCACTGGCGGCGTTTAATCCGTTGCGGCAAAGATAAGCTCATTCTTAGCAAGAATCAGAGAAACCTTATTCACATGGCCGTTCTAATGCGGAGAGGTATTTCAGGACTTCTTCCGAAGCCTTTGTGACGAGATCGACTTGATAAAGCGCTTCTTCAAGCTTTCCTGCATTGAACAAGCGTACAGCTTCTTTGCCGTGCTCATGCACGCCACGATGTGGGTCGGGGAGCAATTTAAAGGCTGGATTATCGAGATAGCAACTTTCCGTCGCCTTGTCGTACCACAAACCAAGCCGACAATTATGATCGCTCGTCAAGGTTGAGACATCCAATTGTTCGCGCCCACATAGCATGTTTGCAAGGCGTTTTTTCCACAAGACATGGTCAGATTTCGCAAGCTTGACGACCTTATTAGGCATATTTTTCTGCGCCAACGCTGTAATATTGTCAGCGACCATCTTTTCAATAACGCCAATCGCATCCAAGATGTTTTCCAAAGATTTTACGCTCACTTGCGTTTTAGCCGTGATGTCGTTAATGCCGCGCGCCACATCCGTGGAAGCTTCAGCCTGTTGATCCAAAATATGAGAGATTTGTGACGTGTTCTGGCGAACCTCGCTTGAGCGCGTGCGAATATCGGACATGCTCGCGCCAACGCTTTCAATAGCCTCACGCCCGGCACCAACAGCTTGTTTGCTGTCGTGCATGATTTGCATGATTTGCTTCATCTCTTCTTGGAGGTCCTTCACAAGTTCGTCGATTTGTTGCGTTGCTTGCGTTGTTTGACCAGATAGGTTTTTGACCTCGCCCGCGACAACGGCAAACCCACGCCCCGCCTCACCCGCGCGCGCCGCTTCAATCGTCGCGTTCAAAGCCAAGAGATTTGTTTGCGCTGCAATTTTCTTAATGACATCCGCAATTTGCGTTATTTGCGCCGTAAAACCATTCAATCGTTCAACACGACCAACCGTGTCGGTCACAACTTTGGCAATATCATCCACGCGCATTTGCGCGACGGAAACGGATTGCGTGCCACTTGCGGTCGCCTGCTCAGTTTCTTCAGCTTTAACGGAAATATTCTCGCCATTGCGTCCAATTTCTTTGACACTGGCAACCATCTCTTCAGCTGCTGCTGCAATAGATTGAACTTGGCCGCTCACGGCGCGCAAATCTGAAAGCATGTGCGCCGAAAGAGAAATCGTTTCGCTCGTTTGAATAGAAATCGCTACGCCGCGATCCAAATCATCCATGGCTTCGCGCCGCAGCTTTTGGCCCAGCGCCAAAATAGCTGAAGCTAATTTCCCATTGATCTGAGCCTCAACGGTATAATCGCTTTGGTTGAGATGTTCGACATAAGTCAGCAAAGCTTCTTCAATAGCTTCATCTTGAGACCACCCCGTGTCCGCAACAACAACATTCTGTTTCATTTTCTTTAAGCAACAAAACATGGGGGCCTGCCCTTCTACGTTAGTATCGTTGGCGACAAAAAATAAAAAGGCTCATGACATCATACGCCAATGTGCCTCGTTATGCCGCGCAACAGTATAGAATGAGAAAGCCCCTGTAAATATCCATAGGATGTCTTTATTTTTATCAATTTAGCGACTATATTTATTGTTTTTTAATATATAATTTTGAGCAAGAAGCCCGCAATAGTTCAAACATCATCTTCGCGAAAGACACTTTCATAAAGATCATTCTTGGCCAGAGCGCTCTGCCCTTTATCGACCTCCGCCATAAGTGCATTTCTTACATTAAGCAAGGCTGTATAGATTTCATTTTTATTCATGCCATAAAGCGAAACAGCAATACAGCTGAGCATGTTGATGACCTGTTCATTGGCCGTCAGCGAATCTGCATAGGAGGACTTAATGTCATCAAGAAAAGACAATAATTGCTGCGGTGTTTTATGAAGCCGTCCTTTGGCCTCTTTTCTCAGTTGATCAATCTCAAGCGTTGCGGTCATCATGAAGCTCCTCATTAATTTCATTCATATTTGTAGGTTCGGTTAAAATTGGATTTGCATCTAATGTCAGCGCAAGATTCATATGGCTTGCACACACGCGCAGAATGCGTGCAATAGGGCCAATGCCGTTTCTCTCAGCCTCCTCCACCAGAAACTCCACCGCCGTAAGCAAGTTGAGGGAGGTTTCCCTTTGCTCACGGTCTAAACCTGTTTGTCCCATGATTTCGCCCCGATAAACAGTTGTGACACATCCCTTGGCTCACCTTGAATGAGCAAAGGTTTAGCCTTTAGGCCACTGCAAGCTGACGCTCTTTTACAGGAGATGTCCTGTCCTCTCGGCGCGGGAGAGCTGCCCCTGCCTTGGTAACAACGGAAGAATCCGACAAAATATAGGCATTCTTGTCCGACATCAGAACGGCTTTATTGATTAAGGCCGAAAGGTTCGAGAACACAGGCGCAGCGATACCCATCTTCGTTCTCACATTTCCCAGAATCTCATGAGAGACATCGATGATGCACGATTGGATCTTTTCTGAAAAACCTATCTCCACAGGTTCACCAACAGGCGCAGCAGGCCACCCACATTTGCGCACCGTATGGCGCCACAATTGCTTAGGCGCGACACCAATGTAGTTTTTGATGCCGCAGTGAAGCGCAAACTCCAGCATCGCACATAAAATCTCGCCATGCGCTTTTTGCACATCCAAGCTTTTGTCTCTCGTATCCATAAAAAAGCGCGTGGTTTCCCAGACATCTGCTCTTTGGGGCATCGTCACATTTTGAACTGCCTGCGGCCAAAGCTCTTGGGTCATATAGGGCCGGTTTGTCGGCAAAAGCCTTAGGCCAGCTTTAATCTCTCCCGCTTCATTCTTGTGGGCCAGATAGATGGCAGCGGGCGTGTCATATTGATCGAACTCCATGCGATTATAGACCGGCACATCGTACCCTTCCCGCTCAACAAATTGCTGGTATCTGCAGGCCAAGAAGCGCGGAAAAATATCCCCATACTTATGGGCTGTTTCGGTATTAAAGATGGTGATCATAGGCTCTCTCCCGACAAACAATGAAGCGGGGAGAGCAAATCATTTTTTGACTGCTTCGCGTATGACGTAGTCACGTCAGGGGAAAGTGAAGGCCAAGAAGGCCTTAAACCTGAATCAGGCCGAAGCGAATGGCTTTGACAACGGCGACAACACGGTCATTGCAGCGTAATTTATAAAAAATTTGTCTGAAGTGATTATCGACCGTATCGGCGCTGATGCCCAAAATTTCGGCGATCACAGGCTTGCTTTTACCCGCAGCGGCCCATTGCAAAATATCTTTTTGCCTATCGGATAAAGCGATATCGAGCGGTGCCTCAAGCGTGCCTTCCAAATTTGAATGAACCAAATGAAATTGATTACCGATCGCATAAAGCAAACTAAGTTCATTCGGATCAAGCTCATCATGGCATGTGTGGCTGATGAACCCAAACCCATGAACCGCGCCATAAGGCCCATGAATCGGCAGGCTCAATCCATTTTTAAGCCCCGCCTCTTCAGCCTCGCTCATCACGAGCTTTTCCTTTTTGGAGAGATGCTGCGTTTTCAGCAGCGATTTCCACGAATAAATGCCACGCGCACGAACAGCAAAACGATAGGTCGGATCGTTTTCCGCATAGTTCTTCGTAATATAATGGCGGATCCATTCCTCGGGATAGCTGCGCTCAATGCCGTGCTTGATTTTATCGTTCGAGACAAAGCCGCCCTGCATTGTGCTATAGACAAAGCCGTCGATGCCAAAGCCCTTCAGCGTTTCTTCGAAAAGCTGAATGAGCTGCGCACGCGAGGCGCTTTGGTTTGATCGTTCGACAAAATCCAGAAACTTCATGGGGCGTTACCCGTTCTGTGCGATTGGCACACACATCACGTCGGCATGTGTGCCCTTCCCGTAAGAAACGATACTCTTGGATGCGATTGACAGCTTTGGCTCAACTCTATCTTCCATACCTGAAAAAGCTGCCTTTGCTAAGAATAAGACCCCGCCCAGAGATGAGCAAGGGGTGGCAAGCCTGTTGCCTACAAATTCCCAAGAAATAACCTTTGAATTTATGAGGACTAATAACTGGTTTCTATCGTATGGCATTGGGCCGGACACCTGGCTGAAATCTTCCGATATAAATGGGTCAAAGGCCTAATGTTTGTTATTTACCTAATTCCATTAGATAGTTAGGATCGGCTTGCTCCATTTCCTCAAGACACCCCCCTGCTGGCTCATGTCCCATACCCTTTCCGCTTTTTCCTGCAAGAGCAAGAGCCCTATGGGTCGAGGATTCGCGCGTTTGACTTATCAAATCAAAACCGCACGCGGTGCCATGCAAACGCCGCGACAACTTTTTTTAGCTCATTTTGAAACGCTTTTTATCGACAGACTATTGTTGAATTACATTGCGTTGTCCAACACGCATCAGCTCACGCCCAAAGTCTGGCGCTCTGCGCAGCCGCACTATTTGCAAATTGGAAAGCTAGGCCGCCAAGGCATTCGCACGATCCTCAATTTGCGCGGCAAGCGCGATTGCGCGACGTATCATCTCGAGAGCGAAGCCTGCAAACACCATGGAATCACGCTCGTCGATTTTCCTATCGATTCCCGTCAACCGCCTAAACTTGAGACACTCGAACAGCTTGACGCTCTTTTTTCAGGACTGACTTACCCCGTTCTGATTCATTGCAAGGCTGGGTCGGATCGCGCCGGACTGATGAGCGCGCTTTATCTTATGCTCGCCGAAAAGCAGCCTGTGGCGCTGGCCAAAAAGCAACTCGCTCTACGGTTTTGGCATATTCGCCAATCTAAGACGGGCGTGCTTGACGCTTTCCTTGAAACCTATGAAGCCTTTGCTGCCGAACAACCGATCGCGTTCATGGATTGGGCCAGAGCGCATTATGATCGCGAAGCCGTCATAGCCTCACATAAAATATTCAACTGGGCTGAGTGGCTCACCACCCGCGCACTGCGCCGCGAATAAGCATCAGATAGAATCAAAAACGCCGCCAACCAAAGCGAAAGTGAGAAAAGCTCTCCTTTTGCTCGGTGGCGGCGTTTTGATTACCGTTATCTAAAAAGCTGGAAGCTTTAGGCCGCCTTAGCGGGATGATGCCCGTAATGCTGCGGCTTACCTTCCGTACGCGGGCGATCCGAATGCGGCTTGAAGCTCTTCTTCGGCGGGCCAAAGCGGCGCTTGTTCTTATTGTTACCCTTGGGGCCAGCCGCATAAGGCGTACCATCCTCACGCGGTGCATCCTTGCCATGGATCAGGCGATGAATCGCACGCCATTTTTGTTCGTCTTCCGAAGTCAAGAAATTGACAGCAGCGCCTTCCGCACCAGCACGAGCCGTACGGCCAATGCGGTGAATGTAATCTTCCGGCGCTTGGGGCAGATCATAATTGATGACATGCTCGATGTGCGGAATATCAAGGCCGCGCGCGGCGACATCCGTGGCAACGAGAATGCGATATTCCTTTTCACGGAACGCCTTAATCACGCGATCACGGCGACGTTGTTGCAAATCACCATGAATGGCATCGGCCTGATGACCAGCGCGTTGCAGGCGATCAGCCAAACGTTGCGTGCCAAACTTCGTTTTCGCAAAAACGATAATCGAGCCTTTGCGTTGATCGAGCTGGATCAGCAACTGCTTGTATTTGTCTTCCGTCGTGGTGCGAACGATTTCCTGTTGGATTTTCGCAAGCGGCTGATTGCTCGAACCGATGGAAATACGTTCAGGATTATTCAAATATTTCGCCGAAAGCTTGACAATCGTCGGGGTCAAGGTCGCAGAGAACATCAACGTTTGATGGCCCGGCAAATGCTTGATAATCTTTTCGATCTGCACACCAAAGCCCATATCGAGCATCCGATCCGCTTCGTCAAGAACGAGAAAACGCGTGGTATTCAATTTCAAGCTGCCGCGCGTGAGATGGTCATTCACACGACCAGGCGTGCCAACAACAAGTCTCGGCTTCTGCTGAAGCTGACGGAATTGACGCGGCATCGCCTCGCCACCAATCAAAAGCGCCGTCTTGATATTTTCAACGGGGATCATCTGCTGCAACGCCGCGACGACCTGTGTGGCCAGTTCGCGTGTCGGCATCAGGATCAATGCGCAAGCATCGGGCGATTCCATCAATTTTGAAATAAGCGGAATGCCGAACGCGCCGGTTTTGCCAGTGCCCGTTTGGGCCGAGCCCAAAACGTCACGCCCTGCAAGCGCAAGCGGGATGGCTTGTTCTTGAATAGGTGTCGGCGAAGTAAAAGGAATGCGCGCAAGCGCCTTAAGCAATTTTTCGGGAAGTCCGAAATCATTAAACGTATCAACCATGTTTTTTCTATCTCTTTCACGTTGTCTTATCTTCAGCCTTCCTCACCTTGAGCAAAGCCTCAAGCGTAACGCAGCGCACCCCGAGATCTTTCGATTCCAGGGCAGCTTTGGGAACTCTTAAACATCGTGAAAGGAAGGCGGCTATAAAAAGACCGCAATAAGCGACTTAAAAAAGAGGCTTCGCCGTTCGACCGGCTCAGTACACAAGCAAGAGTATCTAACGCAGGGCGTTCTATAGGCTCTTCGAGCGTGTAAAACAAGGTTTAATTTAGTTTCACGCCGTTTGAAGGTCTTTAAAATAGGCTATCGTCTTGGTCAAACCTTCGTCTAAAGCAATCGTTGGCTGCCAGTGAAGTTCCTTTTGCGCCAAGGTGATATCTGGTTTTCTTTGGCGCGGATCATCGGTGGGCAGCGGTTCAAACTTGATTTGGCTTTTGGCCTTCGTTTGTGTGACAATTTTTTGCGCCAGCTCAAGCATCGAAAACTCACATGGATTGCCAATATTGACCGGGCCGACAAACGGCTCGGGGCTATCCATCATCGCGATCATCCCAGCGATCAGGTCATCCACATAGCAAAAGCTGCGCGTTTGCCTGCCATCGCCATAAATGGTGATGTCTTTTCCGCTCAGCGCTTGCATAATAAAATTACTGACGACGCGTCCATCGTTCGGATGCATGCGGGGGCCATAGGTATTAAAAATGCGAACGACCTTGACCGGCATATGATGTTGCCGCCGATAATCGAAAAACAACGTCTCCGCACACCGCTTGCCCTCATCATAACAGCTGCGCGGGCCGATGGGATTCACCTTGCCCCAATAGCTTTCAGGCTGCGGGTGGGTTTCGGGGTCGCCATAGACTTCGCTGGTTGAGGCTTGTAAAATTTTTGCCTTCGTCCGTTTGGCCAGCCCAAGCATATTGATCGCGCCGATCACGCTGGTCTTGGTCGTTTGCACCGGATCGAATTGGTAATGCACGGGGCTAGCGGGGCACGCGAGATTGTAAATCTCATCCACCTCAACATAAAGCGGGAAGGTCACGTCATGCCGCATAAACTCAAAGCGTTTATGCCCGTTCAGATGCGCAATATTTTCACGTTGGCCCGTAAAAAAATTATCGACGCACAGCACATCGTCGCCGCGCGCCAAAAGCGCATCGCAAAGATGCGAGCCTAAGAACCCTGCCCCACCGGTAACCAGCACACGTTTCATTTCTTTTGCTCCGCCTTCTCTTGCGCGCCTTGTGTCCAAAATCGCGCATCCGTTGGGATAGATCGGTTTACATGCCTTTTGCACAAAGCATCAAACCACCAGCCTTCATAATCCGTCAAGGCTTGGACTTCCAGCGCATCATGATTTTGGCTCGCGCCGATCTCAAGATAAACGTCAAGATTGTGCAAATCAGGCTTGGGCAAAGCGCCGGATTCATAATCCGCCCACATTTGCTTATAAAGCCCTTCCAAAGACTGCGTAAGCTTTGGCGTATTAAAGAGATCGCAGGTATCGCGCAAAGCTGCGAGTTTCTCGCGATAATTCAAACGCGAAGCTTTGTCTTTCCCCAAAGCCACTGCGCGATCCACATATTCTTGTGGCGTAGCGCAGGCAAGCTCCGGCAATCCGGCAGAACGCACAAGGCTTCCGCACACGCGCGAGGCAAACGAACGGCCATTAAACGTGACGACAGGAACCCCCATCCACAGCGCATCCGAAGCCGTGGTATGCGCGCCATAAGGCGAGGTATCTAAAAACAGATCAGCGAGTGGATAACGCGCCAAATGTTCGGGGTTTGGTTTTTTATCGGCAAAGATCAAGCGCTCGCCGCTTACCCCATGCGAGGCCGCATAGGCGCGAAGATTTTCATGCGCCTTTTCCGTACCACTTAAAAGCCACAGCACGCTTTCTGGCACGCGACCCAAGATTTCTAGCCACCGATCAAACGTATAACGTGAGATTTTTTGCGTGCCGTTGAAGCAGCAATAAACCATGGCCTCTTCAGGCAGGTTCATTTCAGCCCGCGTCGGCGTGCGCTCAGCAATGTGCCGTTTGCGATCATTCGGCTGATAGCATGGCAAGCGCATCACTTTTTCGGAATAATAAATCTCACTGCCGGGTGGAATAATCCACTCGTCGGCGATGATATAATGGTGATATGGGCTTGCGATACTGCCGGGAAAGCCGAGCCAATTGACGATGATCGGCGCGGGCTTGAGCGGCAAGATTTTTGTGCGCCCGTCACGCGTGTACCCGTTGATATCAACCAAAATCTGAATGCCGTCATCGGCGATCCGCCGCGCGGCGGCGACATCATCTAGCTCATTAATTGACGTCCAATGATCGACGGAGTCCTTAATCCGGCGCAATGTGGGATCATCCGGGATCACGCCGCAATAATAGACGAAGGTTTCGACTGTCTTGCGATCATGAAGCTCAAAAAGTTCAGACATCAAAAAGCCAATGGCATGCTCGCGTAAATCCGAAGAGAGATACCCAATCCGCAAAGGCCTGTCTTTGTGTCCTTCGCAAGCCGCCCAGTAAGACGAAACGGGTTCGCCCACAGGTTCACCGACATCGCACTTGTTATAATGTGCGTTCACGGCCAATTGCAGCATAGGATCATCGGTGTAAACCGACAGAGAGAGCGGCGATATGCCGCGCATCAATGTCTCACGCGACACCCTATCCCACGGCACAATGAGCGGCCATTCACAAAGCCGTTGCCGCGCTGCAAGATAATGCTGCACCACTTCGCGTTGCGTTGTATCAATTTCAAGGCTTTGCCGCAGCAAGCTTTCAGACGTTTCGTCTTGATTGCTAGCTTCCAAAACGCGGGCCATCTGGTTCAGCGCCGTAATTTTATGCGTGATGCCCATGCCCGATACGGCGGACAAATGATCAATCGCCGCATTCCATTGCTCAATCGATAAATTGGGCGAGCCAAGCCGTTCGTAAATGCGACCCAGATTGATGCGCGATGGCGCAAAATCGGGATTGATTTTTGAAGATTTTTCTAACGCTTCGCGTGCGCCAGCCAAATCGCCCATGTCGGACAAAACGGCGCTGTAATTAAATAAAACCGCATAAAGCAGCGGATCTTCGGCATTATGATCGAGCCACGTTTTATAAAGCGTCGCGACGCCCTGCGCGCCGCTGACTGGTCTCAGCCGCTCAGCTGAACCAACGAGCTCCAAAACATTCATATGATGCTGCACGGCACGGTTTAGAGCTTCCGCAAGCGTTTCGTTCGCCATTTTCAATCCTTCTTACTTTCCGTTCGATTAATCGTCATCTTTGTTGATGTAGGCATCGACTTGATCGGTGGACAAGCTAGATACCTGTTCGGCGGTCAACGATTCATAGGTCGTGGCCGTTAGGAAGGTCATCTGCGTCGTCGTCAAGCCATCAAGCTGCTCTGCGGATAGCAGCTGGAGTTGGGTGGTCGTAAAGCCGTTGAGTTGGGCCGATGTGAGGCCAGAAATCTGAGCCTCGCTGAGGCAAGCGATCTGCGTGGTCGTCAGCGCGTTGAGTTCTGTTGTGGAGAAGTTCGAAACCTGTGTGGAGGTCATGCTTGAGACTTTTTCCTCGTCGAGCGAATTGAGTTGCGCGATCGAAAGCCCACGAATCTGCGTATAAACGAGGCCCGTGATTTGCGTGGTCGTCATATCGTCGAGCTGCGTGGTCGTCAACGTCGCAATAGCCGTTAAAGACAAAGCGCCGATCTGCGTTTTCGTCAGCGCGCCAAGCTGCGTCGTCGTCAGCATGCCAATTTCGGTCGAGGTCAGGCCCGCAATGCCCGTGGTCGAAAGCGCCGCGATTTGCGTGGCTGTTAGCGCCGCAAATTGCGTGGTCGTCAAACTCGCCACTTCGGTTGAGGTCAGCCCGCTCAGGCCCGTGGCTGACAAAGCAGCCAATTGCGTTGAGGTGAGGCTGGCCATCTGCGTTCCCGTCAAAGCGCCGAGCGCCGTTGAGGACAAGCCCTTGAGCTGCGTGGTTGTCATCGCTTCGATGCGCGTGGTCGTCAGGCCCGCCGCAGCCGTCGTCGTCATCGCGCCCATTTGCGTGGCCGTCAGCGCCGCGAACTGACGTGTAGACAGGCTCGCAATATCCTCAGCCGAAAGCCCCTCGATTCCCGAAGTAGAAAGCGAAGCCATCTGCGTGGTCGAAAGCGCCTCGATTTGCGTGGTCGTCAGCGCTTCGACTTGCGAAGATTCGAGGCCATAAATCTGCGTGGCCGTCAACTGGCTCAGTTGTGTGGTTGTCATCGCATTGATAATCGTCAAGGTCAGATCGCCCACCTGCGTTGACGTCATCGCCTTAAGCTGCTCTTCGCTGAAGCTGGCCAGCTCAGTTGTTGTCAGACCAACAATGGCGGTCGTCGTTATGGATGCAATTTGCGTGGTCGTCAGCGCTTCAAGCTGCTTGGTGGACAAATTGGCCAAAGCCGTCGAGGTCAACCCATTGATGCCAGCGCTCGAAAGCGCCGCAATCTGCGTTGAGGTCATCGCCGCCAGCTGCGTAAGCGAGAGCGAAGCCATCTGGGTCGATTTCAAACCGCTGATCTGCGTGGTCGTCAGCGTTTCGACTTCGGTAATGGTCAGACCACTGAGCTGCGTGGTTGTCAAAGCGCCGATTTGCGTCGAGGTCAGCGTGGTCAATTGATCCGTCGTCAACGCCGCAATTTGCGTTTGCGTCAACGTACTGATGCTTGTGGTCGAAAGCCCCGTCAGCTGCGTGGCTGTCAGGGTTTGAATTTGATCGGTCGAAAGCGACTGCACTTGCGTTTCAGTCAAACCGCTGATCTGCGTTGTGGTCAAATCTTCGAGCTGCGAGGTCGTCAGCTCGGACAATTGCGTCACGGTCAAGGAACCGATCTGCGTCGAAGTCAGCGAGGCAAACTGCGTCGTTGTCAAAGATTGCAATTCGGTTTCCGTCAAACCTTTGACCGCCGTTGTGGACAGGCTCGCGATTTGCGTGGCCGTCATCGCGCGAAGTTGCGTGGTCGAAAGCTCGGACAACTGCGTTGAGGTCAGGCCATAAACGCCCGTGGCCGTCAACGCAACGATCTGCGTAACCTCCAAGGAAGAAAGCTGCGTAGCCGTCAGCGCCTTAACCTGCGTCGATTTCAAGCCGCTGAGCGCGGTCGTCGTCAAGGCATCGATCTCGTCAACCGTCAACGCTTCAATCTGCGTCGTGTTAAACGCGCCAAGCTCGGTCGAAGTCAGGCCCTTGACTTGCGTGGTTGTCAACGCCTTGATCTGCGTGGCCGTCAAGCCCTGGACGCCTGTGGCCGAGAGCGAAGCAATCTGCGTTGAATTGAGAATAGCAAGTTGATCCGTTGTCAACGCCTTGACCAAAGTCGAGGTCAGACCACTGAGCGCCGTTGTGGACAGGGCCGTCATTTGCGTGGTTGTCAGGCCATTAATCTGCGTCGTGTTAAACGAGGCAACCTGCGTCGCCGTCAGATAGCTGATCTGCGTCTTCGTCAACGCCGCAAGTTGCGTGACGGACAGTCCATCAATACCCTTCGTCGAAAGCGAAGCCACCTGCGTGGTTGTCAACGCCGCCATTTGATCCGCGGTCAAGGCCGCCACTTGCGTCGAGGTCAGCCCGCTGACCCCCGCCGTGGACAACGCCTCAACCTGCTTGGTTGTCATGTTGGCAAGCTGCGTGGCCGTCAGCGCGCTCACTTCCGTCGCCGTGAGGCTCTCAACTTGCGTGGTCGTCAGCACGCTGATCTGGGCCGTTGTCATCGCCTTGATCTGCGTTTCGTTCATCGAGGCGATCTGCGTGGTCGTCATCGCCTTAATCTGCGTTTCGGTCAAGGAAGCAATTTGCGTTGTGCTCAACCCATCGATGCCCGTTTCCGAAAGCGCCGCCAGTTGCGTTGTTTTCAACAAGGCGATTTGCGTGGCCGTCAGCGATTCAACTTGATCCTCCGTCAATCCATAAAGCGACGTTGTCGTGAGCGAGGCCAGCTGTGTCGCGGTTAAGACCGCCAGCTGCGTCGTCGTCAAGCACGCCATTTCCGTAGGCGTCAGGTCGCCGATTTGCGTGGTCGTCAACGCGGTTATTTGCGTGGTCGTGAAGCTTTGAATCTGCGTTGCGTTCAGGCTTTCAAGTTGCGTGGATGTCAAAGCATCAAGCTGATCGGTCGTCAGGGCCGCGATTTGCGTTTCGGTAAGCCCATCGAGTGTCGCCGTCGTCAGCACTTTGACCTGCGTGACAGTAAAGGCGGCAATCTGCGTCGTCGAAAGCGCGGCAAGCTGGCTGCTGGTTAGGCCTTGAATTTGCGTCGTCGAAAGGGTCGAAAGCTGCGTCGCGGTCAGCGAAGCAATTTGCTCTGTTGTCAGACCGCTTATTTCCGTGGCGGTCAAAACTTTAATTTGCGTTGTTGTCAAATCATCGAGCGAAATGGAATCAATCGAATCTTCCGAAATCGCCGAAATCTGCTTCGTGGATAACAGAGCCAGTTGCGTGGACGTCAGCGAAGCAACTTGCGTATCCGTTAAATAGGTCATCTGCGTCGTGGTCAGCACTTGGATCTGTGCATTCGTCAATGCGCCGAGCTGTTCCGTGCTGAGCGCTTGGATTTCTGTTTCGCTCAGATACTTCACCTGCGTCGTCGCCAAGTTGGCGATTTGCGTGGTCGTCAGGCTTTCGATTTGCGTATTGCTAAAGGCCATAATCTGCGTACGCGTCAAGCTTGAAAGCATCGTGGTGGACAGCGCCGCCACCTGCTCTTCTGTCAACCCGCTAAGCGCCGTCGCCGATATGTTTTTAAGCTGTGTCGTTGTCAGATTCGCCAGCTGGCTCGTGCTTAAGGATTCGATTTGATCGCTCGTCATCGCAGCAAGCTGCGTTGCGCTCAAAAGCGCAAGCTGCGTTGTTGTCAGGTTTTCGATCTGATCCGATGAGAGCGAAGCGATTTGTGTGGCCGTCAACCCCTTAAACTGCGTGGTCGTCAAATCGCTGAGCGAAAGCGAATCGACTTCATCGACAGAAAGCGAGGCAATCTGCTTGGCTGAAAGCACGCTAAGCTGTGTCACAGTCAGCGCAGACAATTGCTCTTCCGTGAGCCCGCCCATCGCCGTCGTCGAAAGCGCAGAAAGCTGCGTGCCGCTTAGCACAGCAAGCTGTTCCGTCGTCAGCGCGGAAATTTCTGTAGCCGTAAGATATTTGATAAAGGTTGTCGTCAGGCCTTCAAGCTGAT
>Ga0209467_1002381_pt1 | contig 13600 bp, 22 predicted proteins | sample Higcelwee11metaG_FD_187175 | JGI IMG/M metagenome (GOLD analysis project Ga0209467, IMG submission 187175) | Freshwater pond sediment microbial communities from the University of Edinburgh, under environmental carbon perturbations - High... | ecosystem: Environmental > Aquatic > Freshwater >...
ATTCAAGCTCGAATGCTTAAAAATAAAAACCGCTCTAAACCATTTCGCACTCAGAACCAAACTCCTCATCCGTGCCAATCAAATGGCGTTTATGGAATTACAGAGATTGAAGAGTGCGTAAGGTCAGTAAGTCAGTGATTAGATTTAAAGTTGATGAATTTGCAACAACGGATGAAGATAATGATTCATCTGATGCATTAGTACCCTTTCAAGTTGCATATGCTGTATCCATTCATAAAGCCCAGGGCTTAGAGTATAGTTCTGTCAAGATTGTTATCACTGATGAAGTAGAGGAACAAATCACACATAATATCTTTTATACTGCCATTACAAGAGCAAAAGAAAACCTAAAAATATACTGGTCACCTGAAACAGAAAACAAAATTTTGCACGGATTGCAACAAAGGAACAATAGAAAAGATGTTGGATTACTTAGAGAAATGATGAGATGAGAAAAAAATTAATGATTAATGGGGACAGGCTGAATTAAATCTCCAAATCCGATGGGATTTATATCGCTCCATGCAGTCTGAAGCCAAAGAGATCGCGATGATTCAGCATTTGTAAAATTTACAGGTCAAATGCTATTTTTGGAAGTGAGGCTTTAGCCTCGCACAGTTGTTTTATTGTAAATTACAGTGTTTACGAAGCTTTTGGCGGGGCTAAAGCCCCACTTCCGATGAAGTGCGTAACATTAGATATTAATGTATATAGCATAAAATCACGGATACCATGCTATAATTTTTTTTATGATAATCTCTTTTGCAGATCAGGCAACATCGAATATATTTAACGGCGTTGACAGTAAAAACGCTCGTAAAGCTCTTCCGATGGAGTTATGGAAAGTTGCAACGCGAAAACTCGATCAAATCGATTCGGTTGTAGCGCTAGAAGAGTTAAGAGTTCCCCCCGGAAATCGTCTTGAAAAACTGCGTGGAAATAGAGACGATCAAATGAGTATCCGTATCAACGATCAATATCGCATCTGTTTTAGATGGAGTGAATCGGGTGCGGAAAATGTAGAAATAACCGATTATCACTCATAAGGAGTAAATGATGAACATCCCAACCCACAGAGCACCTACCCATCCGGGTGAAATGCTCTTAGCCGAATTTTTAGAACCGATGGGGATTTCTCAAAAAACATTAGCCGATGCGATCCATGTCCCTTATCAGCGTATCAATGAAATCATCAACCAAAAACGGGGGATTAGCCCCGCAACGGCATTGCGTTTGGCAAAATATTTCGGGATGTCGGCGGATTTTTGGCTCAATCTACAAACGAGATGGGATTTATACCGATCTATGCAGTCTGAAGCCAAAGAGATTTCGATGATTCAGCCTCTAGCATCATAAAGGAAAAAGAATGGAACATTTTTTAGAAAAAGCAAAATCAGCCAGCCGCATTTTGGCGACGATGAGTGGAAACGAGCGTAACCGAATCCTCCGAGAGATGGCCGAAGCTCTCCGTGCCAACACGATGAACATCATTGAAGCCAATGCCCTCGATATGCGTAGTGCGGATGAAAATGACATAGCTCCATCAATGAAAGAGCGATTATTGCTCGATGAAAAACGGATTGAGTCGATGGCGGTCGCAATTCTTGAGATCGCCGCACTCAAAGATCCGATTGGCAAAGTGATCGATGGGTGGGTTACCGAAGCGGGGCTGAAAATTGAGAAAGTGAGTATTCCAATTGGGGTGATCGGGATTATTTACGAATCTCGCCCGAACGTCACCTCCGATACAGCGGCACTTTGTTTTAAAAGCTCCAACGGCTGTGTCCTCAAAGGGGGAAAAGAGGCGGAACATTCCAACAAGATCATTGCTGATGTATTACAACAAGTTTTGATAAGTAATAATCTCCCTAGAGAGTTAATCGCTCTCTTGCCTGATGCGACGCGTGAGGGGGTAGCGAAACTCATCAAAATGGATAAATACGTCGATTTGATCGTTCCACGTGGTGGAGAGGCTTTGATCCGATTTGTGAGCCAAAATTCTAGTGTTCCCGTCGTCAAACACGACAAAGGATTGTGTCACACCTATATCGATAAAGATGCTAACATTGAGAAGGCGATAGCTATTGCCCTCAATGCGAAAGTTCAACGTCCCGGCGTGTGTAATTCGATGGAGACTCTGTTAGTGGATGAGCCGATTGCGCAGCATATCCTTCCGATGCTAAAGGAGGCGTTTGATCGTACCCATACAGAGCTTAAAGGGTGTGATGAAACCCGTGAAATTATCGAGGTAGCACCTGCAACTGAAGCAGATTTTGATACGGAGTATTTGGCTAATACCCTCAATATACGTATTGTAGACGGAGTTGATGGGGCGATCAGCCATATCATCCGTTTCGGCTCAGGGCACTCTGAAGCGATCATTACTGAAAGCATTACGGCGGCGGAGCGGTTTATGGATGCTATTGATGCAGCAGTAGTGTATGTTAACGCTTCTACCCGTTTTACCGATGGAGGTGCTTTCGGATTCGGTGCGGAAGTTGGGATTAGTACCAATAAACTTCATGCGCGTGGACCGATGGGTGTTGAGGGGTTAACGACCTATAAATATAAAGTGTACGGAAAGGGGCAAATCCGTTGAACAGTGTTTTAGATATTGAAAATGTATCATTTGGATACAGTAAAGATCTAAAAATATTCGATAATTTTTCACTCTCTCTCAAAGAGGGTGAGATAAAAGCTATTGTAGGCCCTAGCGGTATCGGAAAATCGACCCTGTTTGAGCTTATTTTAGGGCACCGTAAACCCTCATCAGGTTCTATTCGATCATTATCCTTCTCTCAGGTGTTTCAAGACCCTTACAGCTCATTTCACCCTACTTATACGGTACGCGAACAAATTGCGGAAGTGACATCGATGGAGGGGGCAGAGAAGCTTTTAGATCAGATGGGGTTGGAAGAGGCTCATTTAGATACACTTCCTCATAAACTCTCAGGCGGACAGTTACAGCGATGCTCTATCTTGAGGGCATTGTTGATGAAGCCGAAATTGCTCCTTTTGGATGAACCGACTTCGGCACTCGATAATCTGAATCAACTCGATATTATGAAACTGATTGTAAAGCATAGTGAGGGGATGGGTGTATTGTTGATTACACACGATCATGATTTGGCAACGTGGTGTGCCGATGATATCGTGACGTTAGGATAGCGTGTTTTTGAAGAGATAATATCCCGAAGCGGCCATCACAACGGTTCCGAAGGTATTGAGTGCCATATTCAGCGCTGCCATCAGCAAATGTCCTCCACTGAGCAATAAAAACGTTTCCATGGCAAAGGTCGAATAGGTGGTGAGACCGCCTAGAAAACCGGTAGTAAGAAATGACTTCATGTGAACACTAAAGAGGGTCGTATAGCTGAAATAGGCAAAGAGTGCACCAATAATAAAGCTTCCTATGAGATTGACGGATAATGTTCCAAAAGGGAGTGCGTGGGGAAAGTGATGGTTAACAATACCGTTCATATAGGCACGAAGTACCGCACCTAAAAAGGCACCGCTACCGATAGCGAGGATGGTTTGCCAACTCATCATCATAAACCTTTTGCATATGGGTGTGGGTTTCATTGAGCCACTCAGGATTGCTTTTATCGGCGATAAACGGGTCCAGATAGATTGCAGTAATGGTTCCAGGATTAAACACTTTGCGTTTGTTGCTGAAGTGCCATGCGGTAGCGATCAATACAACCGGTTGAACTTTGAGAGTGTATTTATCCGCAACCATTTTTGCTCCCGCTTTGAACGGCTTCATTTTTCCACTCTCGGTACGGGTCCCTTCGGGAAAAATAGTAATGACACGACCTTGATCGAGGCGCTCTTTACAATCTTTTATCAGTTTTACCAATGCCGTTTTACTCTCACGTTCCAATGCAATATCTTTAGGTAAACGGACAACAAGACCGAAAAACGGCACTTTGAAAAGCTCTTTTTTAGCGACCCATGCTAAATCTTTGGAGGTAATGGTTTCCATGATTCCGATATCAATATCACTTTGATGATTAATGAGATACATTTGTACCTCTGGATCGGGTTTCCCTTTTACACGAACAGGGACAAAAACCATGAGGCGAATAAACCATGCTGAGAATTTAACAGCATACGGCTTAGGAAGAAGATAGAAGGTAGCAATCATCAGCGTCATTCCGCTGAAGATAATGATTACCGCATAAAGCCATTTAATTCGAGCAAAGATCACGTTTATTTACCCATCCCACTTTATCATCACTTAGATGTACTTTAACGAAGTCGCCGACCTCTTTTTCTGCTTCGAGATGTTCTTCTTGGAGAGTCATTTCGAAAATAGTCCCATTTTTAATCGGGAGTAAATAAATCGGAGCATCTTTTTTAACACAAATATTTTGATTCGGAAGGACTGCATAGAGAATATAGAACATTGGAGCCGCAGCAGTGTAGAGGTACCATTTTTGTCGTCTCCAATAAAAAAGACCGAATAGTATGAGGACAGTAACCGCTGCAGCTCCTACTTTTAGTTCTGTATGTCGTGCATCGGTTGGGGAGAGGTCGCTCTGACCAGTGGAAACTGTATCATCATCGACAACGATAGGTATTGCTAATGACTCATAGCGTTGTTTTGAGAGATTAAAATAAGAGAAATTGAGACTTTGTTCACTATTAGGAATAATCACATAATAGGTCATTTGTGATTCGCCGACATTGGAGAGCTTGGATTCAAATCCCTGTTTTATGGCATTAGGAATCGTAAAATCACTGATATTACATCGTGATGCTTTTACGGTAAAAATAACGACATTACTCTCATTATTATAAGGGGTTGTTTTATAGTTTACGACCTCAAACTTATCAGCTAAAACATTAGCAAAGCCTGTAGGAGGGCTAAGGGTAGTAGCACTCAATGTAGTACCAACTAAAGTTTCAGAGGTAGCTCCATTAGAGGTAAGGGTTGCTGTAATATCAGGAAACCGGATCGATGAAGATTGAACCAAAAAATAAAAAGTGTCATATACCCCATCTTCTTTGACTCTACGGCGAGGCGTATCACTAAAAATGCGGATACCTTCTTCATTTTGGAGAGTATATGCAAGGTTACCTGATGCGACATCAACAGGAGTTAGTTTAACACTGAGAGCGATAATTTCACCGACATATGGGTGTATAGGGAGATTACTAAATTGTAAAGTAAGTCCTACATTAGATGATACACCTGAAAAAAGAGTATCAATCTCAGATATGGGTGCTTGATCTGAAATTGGAACTTCTTCGACAACCGCAGAAGCAGGATCGGTGAGAACAGAAGGTTCAGCTAAAAGAATTTGTCCTAATAGGAAGAAAAAAAGAGCAAAAGCTTTCAACTGTTTATAAACCCCTCTAACATCGCTTTTCCATCATCAGAACCTAGTAGTAATTCCATTGCACGTTCCGGGTGGGGCATAAGACCGAAAACATTTTTAGTTTTATTACAAATCCCAGCAATACTGTCGACTGAACCGTTAGGGTTATCGATATTACCTGAGCTATCGGTGTATTGTAGAAGGACTTGATGGTTGGAATATAGTTCTTTTAACCCAAGATCATCGATATAAAAGTTTCCATCATGGTGTGCTATAGGAATATTAACTACTTGATCTATTGCACAATTACGGAGGAAATCGTTGTCGTTATTAATCACTTTAAGGTGGTGGTGACGAGAAATGAAATGAAGACCTTCGTTACGTTTTAAAGCACCTGGTAGGAGACCTGTCTCTGTAAGGACTTGAAAGCCATTACAAATCCCGAGCACTTTTCCGCCATTATCAGCATAAATTTTAAGAGCTTTCATAACTGGAGACATTTTTGCAATGGCACCACTACGGAGATAATCGCCGTAGCTAAACCCTCCTGCTACTACAACCAGATCGGTATTCGTAGAGATAGTTTCTTCTTTATGCCAAAGAATTTCGGTTTCACAACCTAATGCAGCAAATGCATGTTGAGTGTCATATTCACAGTTTGTTCCGGGGAACTGAACAATCCCTACTTTCATGCTTGAATCTCGATCTCGTAATCTTCTATAACAGTATTGGCAAGAAGCTCTTCACACATGTGGGCTACTTTATCTTTAGCTACTGAAACATCGTCTTCATCCATCTCGATGATGATTTGTTTACCGACGCGTACATCTTTGACACTGTCAAAACCGTGACCAGAGAGGGCGTGTTGTACCGCTTTACCCTGAGAGTCCAAAACTCCATTTTTCAAAAATACATTTACGATTGCTTTCATAATTACCCCAATATTCTGTTTAACACTTCTTCATAGGCGACTTTGAGTCCACCAAGACCTTGACGAAAACGGTCTTTATCCATTTTTTCACCCGTAGCTAAATCCCAAAAACGGCAGTTGTCAGGACTGATCTCATCGGCAAGGATAATTTTGCCGTTTTCATCACGACCGAACTCAAGCTTGAAATCGACCAAGTTAAGCCCTTTTTCGTGGAAGTAAGGGCGTAAAATAGAGTTGACTTCACGCGCCATTGCACGAAGTTGATCGAGTTCCGCTTCATTTTTAACGAGTTCGAGGATAAGGCAGTGTTGATCGTTGAGCTTCGGATCACCGAGAGCATCGTTTTTATAATCGAATTCGACCAAGGTAAACGGCAGAACAGTTCCATCGGCGATACCGAGATTTTTGCTAAGGCTCCCCGTCGCGATGTTGCGAACGATCACTTCGATAAGGATAATATCAACTTTTTTACAGAGCATGTGTGTGTCATCGAGCATATCAACGAAATGAGATTCTACGCCGTTTTTAGAAAGCATTTTAAACAATTCGGTAGAGATCTTGTTATTCAATGCCCCTTTACCCGACTCATTGTCTTTTTTAGCGCCGTTGAATGCGGTCAAATCATCTTTAAACTCTGCAATGACCAAATTGGCATCGTCGGTGCTAAAGAGGCGTTTAGCCTTTCCTTCGTAGATGATATCGCGTTTTTCCATGGTTATTTTCCTTTGACTATGATTAGTGCTTTGATAATATCGACACCCTCTTTAAGCTGAATATCTTTATTCATTTGCTCTGGGGTAATAACAGTTTTATTGGTTGCATTGACTTCGGTTACATCGACCATGCCATCCTCTTTTTCAAGTTCGGATTCGAGATGTTTTTTAAGATCGGATTCTTTAATGTTGAACATTTTATCGTGATTTTTGACTTCGCCAGCGATTACTTCAATATCAGGTGCTACGCCGACTGCTTGGATCGTACGACCACTAGGGAGATAATATCGCGCCACGGTGAGCTTGATCCCTTCAGTTTCAGTGATTGGCATAACCACTTGAACGGAACCTTTGCCAAATGTTTTTTCTCCGACGATAACAGCTCGTTTTAGATCTTGGAGTGCACCGCTTACAATTTCAGAAGCACTGGCTGAACCTTCATTAACGAGAACAACGAGTGGCAAATCGGTGACGGTTGCACTTTTGGTTGCACTGTAGCTGACGTCATCCGCTTTGTTACGCCCTTTTTGTGAGACGATAATCCCTTCGTTTACAAAAAGGTCTGTGAGCTCAACCGCTTGATCGAGTAAACCACCCGGATTGTTACGAAGGTCGAGGATAATTCCTTTGCTTTTAGCCGCATGTTTCTTGATCGCTTTTTTGACATCCGCAGCTACTTTTTTATCAAAGCTGGTCACACGGATATAGAGAATATTATTACCGATAGTTCGAGTATAGACAGATTCTACGGTAATAATGTCTCGAATGATGTGAAATTTGAGTGGATCAGCCGTCCCTTTGCGGACAATGGTGATGTCAATAGGAGTTTTAGGAGTTCCACGCATCAGAGAAACAGCATCATCAATCGTCATGCTGAGGGTTGATTTATCATTGATTTTAAGGATAATGTCGCCCGCTTTGACACCCGCTTTATCTGCGGGAGTTCCTTCTATCGGAGCGATAACAGTGAGAGCATTATCACGCATGCCAACCGTGATCCCTAATCCACCGAATTCACCGTCGGTTTGGGTCTTGAGATTGTCGTAGCTTTTTTTATCCATATAGGTGGAATGGGCATCAAGGTTAGAGAGCATCCCCTGTAGTGATTTATCAATCAGTTGATCAATACTTAGTCCCTCTACATTGTACTGTTCAACAATGCCGAGTACTTTGGTGAATTTTGCTAATGATTGGAGACGAGAGGCTTCAACAGAGGCTTCAGTAGGTTCAGTAATATTGTTTTTTGCGAATAGCGACGTAGAGAGTGCTACACTGACTGCTACTGCACTGACAAAACCGACTACCATCATTTTAGTGTTTTTCATGATATTTTTTGAACCTTATGTAGAGCCGTTAAAATAAGATCACGAATTATAGTGAAAACTCTATTAAATAACAATGGATTAGATCACTTCGATAATGACATCTCCGATGATAATTTTCTCCCCTTTGGTGATTTTTGCTCGCTTTCGTGTTTCACATTCACCGTTACGAAACACGTGCAAGTTTTCAATGAGCACTTTGGCTTGACCTCCTGTGTCAACAAGATCTAACAGTTTGATGAGTTTATGGAGCTCAATGTAAGGCTCAGTAAGGGTATAAATCATAATAATTTCTTTACAGTTTTAAAATAATAGTTTTATTTACTAATAGATAGGGAGAAAGTAAAAAGAGGCGTGAAGCCACAGTGGGCTTCACTAATGTGATTACCAGCGGTCGCGTGGAGGGCGTGGGGCACGTGGACGTGCTTCGTTAACACGAAGTGTACGTCCGCCGAAATCGTTACCTTCAAGAGCCGTGATCGCTTTATTAGCTTCATCTTGATTCGCCATTTCAACGAAACCAAAACCGCGAAAACGACCTGTTTCTTTGTCATTTACGAACTTAACTGAGCTAACTTCACCATATTGTCCGAAAAGATCTTTAAGATCATTTTCGTCTTTGCCGTAGGGAATGTTCCCGACATAAATTTGTGTCACATTGTACTCCGTGGAAAAATCGAACTATAACCAGCATAATCCTGCGCACATTTTAGCTTTTACAATCTTATGGGAATGTTAAAAAAAATTGTATATTTATAATTAGTCAAAGACCTATGTTAAAACTTTACAAATATAAGTTGCTTTTGTAAAAATATTTCCCTTAGTAGAGAGTAATTTGAATTTAGCTATAATCGCGTAATTTTATAGTAAAAAGAGTTTTATACATGGTACAAGTCACAAAATTAACAATGCGCTTCGGCAGCCGGATTTTATTTGAGGGGATTAACCTCAAACTTGACCGTAACAAACGTTATGGTCTTATCGGTGCGAACGGTGCGGGGAAAACAACATTTCTAAAAATTCTCAGCGGAGAGATCAAAGAGTACGAGGGGGATATCTCCATCGAACCAGGTCTCAAAGTAGGGATTTTAGGACAAAATCAGTTTGCGTTTGAAGATTTCACCATTGCCGATGCGGTATTGTGGGGGAACAAACGTCTATATGACGCAATCAAAGAGAAAGAAGATCTTTACGCCAACGGTGATTTCGAAGATGAAAAAACCAATGACCGCCTCGCGGAGTTGGAGATGATTTCGGTTGAAGAAGATCCGACCTATGAGTACGATGTTCAAATCGCCAAGATTTTGGAAAACGTCGGGATTTCGGCAGAACATCATAATGATTTGATGTCGAGTCTCCCCTCATCAGAAAAATTCAAGGTCCTCCTTGCGCAGGTTCTTTATCCGAAACCGGACGTTTTGTTTCTCGATGAGCCTACCAATAACCTCGATATCGATACGATCGGATGGTTGGAGCGTGAGCTTCAACGTCATGAGGGGACATTGGTTATCATCTCGCATGACCGTCACTTTATCAACGCCGTTGTGACCAACATTCTTGATGTCGATTTCCAAAAAATCCGAGAATTTACGGGAACGTATGACGATTGGTACATGGCCTCTACTATCATGGCAAACCAGATGCAGCTTGATCGCGATAAAAAAGTAAAAGAGAAAGAGCAACTCGAAGCGTTTGTTCGCCGATTCTCCGCGAATGCGTCGAAAGCAAAACAAGCGACGTCCCGTCAGAAACAACTTGATAAATTGACCATTGAAGATATCAAACCTTCAAGCAGACGTGACCCAAGTATCGTCTTTAAGGCCAAGCGTCCTATGGGGGATGAAGCGTTGCGCGTAGCGAATGTTTCTCACAGTTATGGCGATTTGAATGTGTTGCATGATTTTGATATTTTGGTTTCTCCGGGTGAAAAAATCGCGATTATCGGTCCCAATGGTGCGGGTAAATCAACCTTGTGCAAAATTCTTATGGAAGAGATGAAGCCGACAAGCGGAAGTGTTACGTGGGGAGCGACGATTGAATACAGTTATTTCCCTCAAGATACGACCGATAAAATCAAAGGGGACGGTACCCTGTACGATTGGCTTCGCGGGTTTGATCCGAAACGTGAAATCTCCGAGATCCGTAACTGTTTAGGGCGTATGCTTTTCAACGGTGAACAGCAAGAGAAAAGTGTCGAGAAGATTTCAGGGGGAGAAAAACATCGTATGATGCTCTCTAAGATGATGTTGGAGGGGGGAAATTTCCTCGTACTCGATGAGCCTACCAATCACCTTGACCTCGAAGCGATTATTGCACTGGGTGAAGCATTGCTCGATTTTGAAGGGAACGTTATTTGTGTGAGCCATGACCGTGAGCTTCTTGACGCATTTGCGGATCGTATTATTGAATTGCACCTTGATGGAACCTATATCGATTTCAAAGGTTCGTATGAAGAGTTTGCTGAGGCAAAAGCAAGTGGAAGCTTATAAAAATTATGTCGGATTCGGTGTCGCGGGCAACTTTGCCCTCCACCTCGAACAAGCGGGTGAGAGTGCCGATTTTAAAGATATTCTAACCGAAGATCCGAACGGTCCTAAGGGAATGTTCCCTTTTTATATCCCCAATCGTGATGGTCAACTCGGATTTTATCCGATCAGTTCCGATACGATCCTCCTCCCGAATGAAACGTGCAATGTCCAGCCTGAGCCTGAAGTAGCACTTGTTTGTGATTTCGAATACGACGGTGAGGGAAATGTCACTGAGATTACCCCTAAATTTTTCGGTGCTTATAATGACTGTTCCCTCCGCAAAGAGGGTGCCGCCAAGATTAGCCACAAGAAAAACTGGGGTGAATCCTCCAAGGGGCTATCCTCAACCCTAATCCCTATCGATACCTTCGAGCAGGGTGGAGTGATGGAGAGTTATCGCATCGCTTCGTTTTTGAGACGTGGGGGGATGTTGATGCGTTATGGCGAAGATGTGGAGCTCACCGGATACAGTTTTTTTTATGGCAAACTTATCGACTGGATGCAAAAGCAGATCAATACCCAAAGCGATTTCGGTCCACTGGAGTCAATCGGAAGCTATTTAAAAGAAGCCGGAAATCCTACACAAGCGATTATCAGCATCGGTGCGACCCGTTATACCCATTTTGGTGAGACTAATTTCCTCGAAGAGGGGGATGAGGTGATTGTTGTCGTGTATGATAACAATAAATACTGCATGAATCCGATCCTTACTATGGTAAATTGCGGCGTCTTGGAAGTTGATGGGATAAGTGCTCTCGTTCAAAAGGTTGTACGTGGTTAAAAGTGGTCTTTATCGCCATTATAAGGGGAAACATTATGAAGTGATCGGGGTGGCGAAACACTCTGAAACCTCAGAAAGCCTTGTTATTTACCGTCCCCTCTACGGTGAGAGGGGATTATGGGTACGTCCTCTGAAAATGTTTATAGAGATTCTCCCAAATGGGATGAAACGGTTTGAATATTGCGGAGAGGTACAATGAATCGCGGAACGAAGTTCTCTCTCGATTTTGGAGCCTCTTGGGGAGAGGGGTGGAACATGGAAGAGGAAAACACTGCAAAAGTACTCACTATCCTTGAACCCTCTGCGCATCGCCTCGTCTTCCAAAAGGAAAAACGTCGCGGGAAAGTGGTGACGCTCGTCGGACCTTTTAGTCTGAGCGAAGAAGATGCCCAAAAAGTCCTCACTACGTTGAAAAAATCGCTCGCGTGCGGCGGAGCATATAAAGAGGGATGGATGGAGTTTCAAGGGGATATTGCCCCAAAAGTGCGTGAAGCGCTCGAAAAATTAGGGTTTAGATTTAAGAAGTAAATTCTACGCTATAATTTTCTCTCATTCCTGAAAAAGGTTTAATAATGCAAACATTAACCATTAAATGTAAAAACGATACGATTGCCGAACATATTTACAGTCTATTATCCCATCTGCCTAAAAATGAAGTTATTATTTCTAAAAGTGCGGTAGATGGTGAATTGGAAAAACATAAAAAACTGATACAGCAGTCTTTTGATGATTTAAAAAATGGGAATGTGACCAAGACGGGTAAAATCGTCACGCTATGAAAACAAAGCTTGGATACGAAATCCAAAAAACAAAATTGTTTGAAAAGCTCGTTGATAATTTGTATAAACGGTTTAAGCATATCGAGTCTGATATAGAAGTGTTTGGCGATGATCTCGATGACGTATCAAAACTGGGTGTACACCTCGGAAAAAATGTTTACAAAGTTAGAATCGCTAACTCTGATAAGAATAAAGGCAAAAGTAGCGGCTACCGACTAATCAGCTATTTAAAATTAGAAGAAGAAACACTCACCTATCTCTATATTTACGACAAAAGTGATTTAGAATCACTGTCAGAAAAGCAACTCGATAAGATTGTTATGGATAGTGTGCTGTAAAACATTAGTTTTTTATGGAGTTGGTCTAGGATAGTTTTTGTATGAAACCAAAAATATTACTATCATAGAAAATAAAATAGCTGTAGAGCCAATACCAAACTCCATCATTCTTTCCCATGCAAGTAATTCCAGTATGCCGCCCAAAGATGTAAGCAATGCTAACCGATGATCTTCTACCATATAAAGAACGTGTGCAAATACTATTGTAAACAGCATAACAATTGCAAAAAAGTTCATATTGATTTCATTCATCGTATAAGTTCCATCAAATGGAAAAACGGTGAAATACCATAAAAACATAGTAGAAGCTACCCATCCAATATCACTCCATGGAATGTTCTTATTATTCAACATGTTATTTTCCTTATTACTTACAAAGTTTTATTTTTGGTTTACTATTTTTTGCACCGTCACCTGCTCCTGAAAGACATAAAGAAGTACAGGAAGTAAAACTTTTTTTTGCTAAAGATGCTTCGACTTCACATATAGTTTTACAAAAACCTTGATACATATAGATACTTCCATCTGGTTCTTCTTTACCGAGATCATAACCTGAAGAATAAACTGAACGTTCATATGGACATTGTGCTGAAAGAGATGTCACTGTGACAAAGAGTAGTAATAATCTACGCATTAATTGATCCTTTTTGGATTGAGTATGAATAATGAATTGGATGCGATTCTTATTTCATAAAAGAAATATAACCTATTGTGGAAGCAACATCAAAAGTATGTCCCGAAGCTTCGACATTTGTCACGGCGAATTCGCATCATTAACGAATACCCATTGCCAAGATTCTACCATCCAAACCTGTTAATTCACTAAAAACTTCGTAAGGCGTTTTAAACCCTAGACACTTCCTTGGTCTTGAGTTGAGTTTATC
>Ga0209467_1002384_pt1 | contig 13563 bp, 10 predicted proteins | sample Higcelwee11metaG_FD_187175 | JGI IMG/M metagenome (GOLD analysis project Ga0209467, IMG submission 187175) | Freshwater pond sediment microbial communities from the University of Edinburgh, under environmental carbon perturbations - High... | ecosystem: Environmental > Aquatic > Freshwater >...
ATTCGATCTGGTAGACCGTGTGACTCCCGTATCGGTATTCCACCCCTCAGCCCTCCGTATCCGCCTCCGGAGGCTAAAGCTAACCGGCTGAAAGCCGGTGGTTTCAACCCTTTCTATGGAAAATGAAAACGCCCCACAAAAGCGGGGCGTTGGCTTGCACTATCAGCGCTCACTCGCCTTTGGCTTCGGCCTGCTCTGCCTCGGACTCAGGCTCGGCCTGCTGCTCGGCCGGTTGATCCTTGATACCCAGCAGCTCCAGCTCAAACACCAGCACCGAGTTGGCCGGAATGGCAGGGCTCGGGCTCTGCTCGCCATAGGCCAGCTCGCTGGGAATGTACAGCTTGAACTTCTCGCCGACATGCATCAACTGCAGGCCTTCGACCCAGCCCGGGATGACGCCGCTGACCGGCAGATCGATGGGACTGCCGCGCTCGATGGAGCTGTCGAAGACGGTGCCATCGGTCAGACGGCCTTCATAGTGCACGGTTACCACATCGCTGGGCTTGGGCTGGGCGCCCTCGGCCTTCTTCAGCACTTCATACTGCAGACCGGAAGCGGTGGTGGTCACTCCCTGGCGCTTGGCGTTTTCCTCGAGGAACTTCTTGCCGGCCTTGGCGTTTTCTTCGCCAAGGGCCGCCATACGCTCTTCGGCGCGCTTCTGCAGGGCGGCGAAGGCCTCGATCAGTTCCTCGTCGTTCAGGCGCTGTGCCTTCTTGCCAATGGCATCCTCGATGCCCTGAGCCACGGCCTTGGAGTCCAGATCGTCCATGCCCTCCTGGGCCAGACTCTTGCCCATATTCAGGCCGATACCGTAGGAGGCCTTCTGTGCGGGGGTCTTGAGTTCCACACTGGTTTGCGAATCGCAACCGGCAAGAACCAAACCCACCAAGGCCATCGCAGCGGCCAACCGATGTTGTCTCATGCTGTTTCCTTGTTCGTTCGCCCGAGGGCTATCAGTGAAGGCGAAAGCTTAACAGGCAGCCGCGACCACTGGCTATGGAGAATAGGAGCCCCGCGACGGCGATAAGTTCAGGTTTTCGAAGGGACCCTATAGAGCAGCTGGAAGCTGCCCGAGGGGCTGTAAACCAGGCAACCGAAGAAACGAAAAAGGCGGCCTCGAGGGCCGCCTTTTTCTTTTTTCCGCCAAGCTCTGTCCAGCTTGACGAACCAATGTGGCGCAGCGGACGGGACTCGAACCCGCGACCCCCGGCGTGACAGGCCGGTATTCTAACCGACTGAACTACCGCTGCGCATAACCTCGATGGTGGGTGATGACGGGATCGAACCGCCGACCCTCTGCTTGTAAGGCAGATGCTCTCCCGGCTGAGCTAATCACCCTTCACTCTCGAAGTGGGCCGCATTCTAGACAGCTGATTTCACCTTGGCAACCCCCCGATGAAAAAGAATTTTCAGATGTTCCAAAGGGTTAGGGTTGGCCCGCAAGGTCAGGGGAGAGAATAATGCGCGCTTTCGCAACGGAGATCGCCAACCCCATGTGGTTCCGCAACCTGCTCGTCTATCGTCTCACTCAGGATATCCCCTTCGCCATCGAAACGCTGGAAGAGGCGCTGGCAGCCAAGCCGGCCCGCCCCTGCGCCAGCCAGGAACTGGCGACCTACGGTTTCGCAGCCCCCTTCGGCAAGGGCGAGGATGCGCCTCTGGTCCACGCCAGCCAGGACTTCCTGCTGATCGCGGCACGCAAGGAGGAGCGTATCCTGCCAGGCAGCGTAGTGCGCGACGCGCTTCAGGAGAAGGTCGAGGAAATCGAGGCCGAGCAGATGCGCAAGGTCTACAAGAAGGAGCGCGACCGGATCAAGGAAGACATCGTCCAGACCTTCCTGCCGCGCGCCTTCATTCGCCGCGCCACCACATTTGCGGCGATCATGCCCAAACAGGGGCTGATCCTGGTCGATACGTCCAGCGCCAAGAAGGCCGAAGACCTGCTCTCCACCCTGCGCGAGGCCATCGGCTCGTTGCCGGTGCGGCCGCTGGGCGTGAAGATCGCACCGAGCGCCACCCTCACCGACTGGGTCAAGACCCAGCAGGCCGCCGCGGACTTCCATGTGCTCGACGAGTGCGAACTGCGCGATACCCACGAGGATGGCGGCGTGGTCCGCTGCAAGCGCCAAGATCTGACCGGCGAGGAGATCCAGCTGCACCTTTCCACCGGCAAGCTGGTCACCCAGTTGGCGCTGGCCTGGCAGGACAAGCTGTCCTTCGTCCTCGACGACAAGCTGGCGGTCAAGCGCCTGCGTTTCGAGGATCTGCTGCAGGAGCAGGCCGAGCAGGATGGCGGCGACGACGCCCTCGCCCAGCTGGATGCCAGCTTCACGTTGATGATGATGACCTTCGCTGAATTTCTCCCGGCGCTGTTCGAGGCCCTCGGCGGAGAGGAGATTCCCCAGGGCATCTGACCCCCCAGCAGCCGACGCCGGCGCTCCCGCCGGCCAAGCAGCCAGTCCCGAAAGCGCCGGACGACTTCGTTCCGTGGTGCGCGCCAGGACCAAGGCATAAGCGGTACCCACCCGGCCAGCCCATGGACCAGTGTGCCCCGCCAGCTATCGGCGATCGCGGCTTCGGAGAGGCCGCCGCTCGCAAAGCATCGAGTCCAGCGCGATACCCGCCGAGAACAGCGAGAGCAGCCGCGTCACCAGGCTTTCGTCACCCGGCAGCCAGTCCTCGGCATGGGCCGGATCTGCATCAGGTAGATCGTCTCGAGAAACCAGAACCAGGAGTCGCCGAGCGCGGTTGTGCCACCGGCCCGAGATGCAGGATCGCCCGGGACCGGCGAAGCATATGCCCGCCCAACGCGAGCGACGGCAAGACTGCATCGGCACGGGGAATGAGCACTCGCCTTCGCCGAGCACCTGAAATGAATCGCAGACAGCGGGGTCTTACCGAATGTCCCGGAAGCGGGCGCCGGCAACCGCCGGCAGACCCAGGCTCAAGGGGTGCGACAGATCCCCGCAAGCGACAGCCGGTCGCTTGCGACATTGGTCGCAAACCCCGGATCGCGAGGCGTTTTGCTGCAAGACTGTCAAATCCCGGGCAGTTTTTGTCATTGTCGAAAACGCTTGGCGAGCCAACACTTGATGCAGTCATGCCGCCCCGGGAGCTACTGCTTTGTTTGGAGATAACATGTCGTTGTCCATCGGGGTGATCGCGCTGGTCTCCCTGGCCTACATGGCCACACTCTTCACCATCGCCTTCTACGGGGATCGCCGCAACGCGCCCCTGCCACCGCGCATGCGCGCCTGGGTCTACAGCCTGTCGCTGGCCGTGTACTGCACCAGTTGGACCTTCTTCGGCGCGGTCGGCCAAGCCACCGAGCAGCTCTGGGACTTCCTGCCGATCTATCTCGGGCCGGCGCTGCTGCTGCTCTTCGCACCGTGGATGCTGCAGAAGATGGTGATGATCAGCAAGCAGGAAAACATCACCTCCATCGCCGACTTCATTGCCGCGCGCTATGGAAAGTCGCAACCGCTGGCGGTGGTGGTCACCCTCATCTGCCTGGTCAGCGTGCTCCCCTACATCGCCCTGCAGTTGAAGGGCATCGTGCTCGGCGTCAACCTGCTGATCGGCGCCGGCCCGGACAGCACCGGCACCCGCGCCCAGGACACGGCGCTGGTGGTGACCCTAGGCCTCGCGCTGTTCACCATCCTGTTCGGCACCCGCACGCTGGATGTGACCGAACACCACCGCGGCATGATGCTGGCCATCGCCTTCGAGTCGCTGGTCAAGCTGTTCGCCTTCCTCGCCGTGGGCGCCTTCGTCACCTACGGCCTGTACGACGACCTCGACCACCTGCTCGAGGAGGCCAAGGCCGCCCCGCAACTGGCCGAATTCTGGGCGAAGGGGACGAACTGGCCGGCCCTGCTGGTGCAGACCGGCGTGGCCATGATGGCAATCGTCTGCCTGCCACGGCAGTTCCACGTCGCCGTGGTGGAGAACACCGAGCCCCACGACCTGCGCCTGGCGCGCTGGGTGTTTCCGCTGTATCTGCTGCTCGCCGCCCTGTTCGTGATACCGATCGCCCTGGCCGGTCAGTTGCGCCTGCCGGCCGGGATCATACCCGATACTTTCGTGATCAGCCTGCCGCTGGCCGAGCACCATCCCGTGCTGGCCCTGCTGGCCTTCATCGGCGGCGCCTCGGCCGCCACCGGCATGGTGATCGTCGCCAGCGTGGCGCTCTCCACCATGCTCTCCAACGACATCCTGCTGCCCTGGCTGTTGAGTCGAAAGAACACCGAACGCCCCTTCGAAGCCTTCCGCCACTGGATGCTCAGCGTGCGCCGGGTCAGCATCGTCGGCATCCTGCTGCTGGCCTACGTCATCTACCGCATGCTCGGCCCCACCACCAGCCTGGCCACCATCGGCCAGATCGCCTTCGCCGCGATATCCCAACTGACCCCCGCCATGCTCGGCGCGCTGTACTGGAAACAGGCCAACCAGCGCGGCGTGTTCGCCGGGCTCGCTACCGGTGCGCTGCTGTGGAGCTACACCCTGGTGCTGCCGCTGATCGCCCAGCGCATGGGCTGGCCGCTCGGCGAATTCCCCGGCCTCGAGTGGCTGGCGAGCCGGCCGCTGGGCCTGCCGATCACCTCGATCACCCTGGGAATGCTGATTTCGCTGGCCGGCAACTGGGCGGTCTTCGCCAGCATATCCATGCTTTCGCGTACCCGCGTTGCCGAGCACTGGCAGGCCAGCCGCTTCGTCGGCCAGGAAATCAACCGCCGCTCCGGCGGCCGCTCCCTGCTCGCGGTCCAGGTGCGGGATCTGCTTGAACTCGCCTCACGCTTCGTCGGCGAGGAACACGCACGCCGCAAGTTCCAACGCTTCGCCCAGCGCCAGGGCAAGGAATTCAACCCCAACCAGGCGGCGACCAGCGAATGGATCGACCACACCGAGCGCCTGCTCGCCGGGGTGCTCGGCGCCTCCTCGACCCGCGCGGTGGTCAAGGCGGCCATCGAGGGACGGGAAATGCAGGTCGAGGACGTGGTACGCATCGTCGACGAAGCCTCGGAGGTCCTGCAGTTCAACCGCGCCCTGCTGCAGGGCGCCATCGAGAATATCACCCAGGGCATCAGCGTGATCGACGGCTCCCTGCGCCTGGTGGCGTGGAACCGCCGCTACCTGGAGCTGTTCGGCTACCCGGAGGGCCTGATCTACGTCGGCCGACCGATCGCCGACCTGATCCGCTACAACGCCGAGCGCGGCCTGCTCGGCTCCGGCGACGTGGAAGAGCACGTCAGCAAGCGACTGTACTGGATGCGCCTGGGTACCCCGCACACCTTCGAGCGACTCTTCCCCAGCGGCCGGGTCATCGAGCTGATCGGCAACCCCATGCCCGGCGGCGGCTTCGTCACCAGCTTCACCGACATCACCGAATTCCGCGAAGCCGAACGCGCCCTCAAGGAAGCCAACGAAGGTCTCGAGCAGCGCGTGATCGAGCGGACCCGGGAACTCTCCAAGCTGAACCAGGCACTGGTCGAGGCCAAGGGCCACGCCGAGTCAGCGAACCAGTCGAAGACCCGCTTCCTCGCCGCGGTCAGCCACGACCTGATGCAGCCGCTCAATGCCGCGCGCCTGTTCGCCGCCTCCCTCGCCCATCAGGACCTCGCCCTGCCGCCCGAGGCACAGAAGCTGGTGCGGCACCTGGACTGCTCGCTGCGCTCGGCCGAGGACCTGATCACCGACCTGCTGGACGTCTCCCGCCTGGAAAGCGGGCGCATCACCACAGAACGTACCAACTTCCCCATCGCCGACCTGTTCGACACCCTCGGCACCGAATTCAAGGCGCTGGCCCGGGAACAGGGCATCGACTTCCACCTGCGCAGCAGCCGCCTTCGCATCAACAGCGACATGAAACTGCTGCGCCGGGTGCTGCAGAACTTCCTCACCAACGCCTTCCGCTACGCCAAGGGCCATGTGCTACTGGGCGTGCGCCGTCAGGGCGACCAGTTGCGCCTGGAGGTCTGGGATCGCGGCCCGGGCATCCCGGAAGACAAGCGCCAGGAGATCTTCGAGGAGTTCAAACGCCTGGACAGCCACCAGACCCGCGCGGAAAAAGGCCTCGGCCTCGGCCTGGCGATCGCCGACGGCCTCTGCCGCGTGCTAAACCATCGGCTGGAAGTACGCTCCTGGCTCGGCAAGGGCAGCGTGTTCAGCGTCACCGTCCCACTGGCCCGCAGCGCCGCTCCGGTCGCCGGCGCCAAGCCCGAAGGCACATCGCCGCTCAATACCCACACCCTGGCCGGCGCCCAAGTGCTCTGCGTGGATAACGAGGACAGCATCCTCACCGCCATGCACAGCCTGCTCTCGCGCTGGGGTTGCCAGGTGTGGACAGCACGCAACCGCCTGGAATGCGAGCAGCTGCTGGAAGGCGAGGTGAACCCGCAGGTGGCGCTGGTGGATTACCACCTGGACCAGGGCGAAACCGGCACCGAGCTGATGGCCTGGCTGCGCACCCGACTCGGCAAGCCCCTGCCGGGCGTGGTGATCAGTGCCGACGCGCGTCCCGAGACCGTGGCCAAGATCCACGCCACCGGTCTCGACTACCTGGGCAAGCCGGTCAAGCCGGCAGCCCTGCGGGCGCTGCTCAACCGCCACCTGACCCTGCGCTGAACGGCGGCGGCCGACGCCCCGTTCAGCGCCAGGCTGCGCTCCCCCCTTCGCGAGTACCGCCGACATGCCCAGCAACCTCGACGTCCTCCTCGACCTGACCGTCGCCCTGGCCGTCGGTCTGCTGATCGGCACCGAGCGCGGCTGGAGCGCCCGCGACATCGACGATTCGCACCTGGCCGCCGGCATTCGCACCTTCGGCCTGACCGGCCTGCTCGGCGGCATGGCGGCACTGTTCGGCGAGCAGCTGGGGCTGGCCGCCTGGATCGTCCTGCTGCTGGTGTTCGGCCTGCTGCTGGTGGCCGGCTACATCGGCGACCTGTACCGCACCGGCGAGCAAGGCATGACCAGCGAAATCGCCATGCTGCTGACCTTCCTGCTCGGCAGCATGGCGCTGACCGAAGAGCACCAAGTGCTGGCCGCCGCCGGCGCGGTGGTGGTGGCCCTGCTGCTCAGCCTCAAGGATGTCCTGCACAACATGCTACGCCGGCTGACGGCCAACGAGCTGTTCGGCGCGCTCAAGCTACTGTTCATTTCCGTGGTGCTGCTGCCGGTGCTGCCAGACCGGGGCTATGGTCCCTGGCAGGCGTTCAACCCCTACGCGACCTGGTGGATGGTGGTGCTGATCGCCGCCATCGGCTTCGCCGCCTACATGGCGACCCGCCTGGTCGGCACCCGCCACGGGCTGCTGCTCACCGCCCTGCTCGGCGGGATGGTCTCCTCCACCGCGATGACCCTGACCCTGTCCCGCCTGCACCGGGATGCGCGGCTGCACCGCCTGCTCGCCTGTGGCCTGCTGGCCACCTCGGCGCTGATGTTCCCGCGGGTGCTGCTGGAAGTCGGCCTGATCAACCCCGCCCTGCTGAGCGGCCTGCTCTGGCCGATGGGCGCCGCCACCCTGGTCTATGTCGGCGGCGCCCTCCTCCATTACCGCGGCTCCGGGCGGGAGCCGGTGGAGGGCGGCGAGCCGCTACTGCGGAACCCCTGCGAACTGGGGCCGGCGCTGCGTTTCGCCGCCCTGCTGGTGCTGATCCTCTTTCTGGTGGAGGCCGGCCAGCACTGGCTCGGCGATGCCGGCGTCTATCTGGTGGCCCTGCTGGCCGGACTGAGCGACGTGGATGCGATCACCCTTTCGCTGGCACGCAATGCCCAGAACGGACTGGCCGAACAGGTGGCGGTCCGGGGCATCTTTCTCGCTGCCCTCAGCAACAGCCTGGTGAAGGGGATTCTGATCGCCATGATCGGCGGTTCCCGGCTGGCCCGGCTGACCCTGCCGGTCATGGCCGCCGGCCTGCTCGGCGGGCTGGCGACACTCTGGCTGCTCTGAGCAGCGATCCGACCGTCCGGACGCCTCGCTCATGGCTATATATAAATAACTACGAACCGCCGAGCGGGTCGCGATGCGCTCCTGCGGCAGGAACTCGGTTTCCCGGGGCAGGCCAAAGCAGCCTGTTGGCTGGCGCGGAACTGGGTCAGAAAGGCGCTCTCGTTGCGGCGGGCATCGAACTGGGCAATCAGTCCCTAGGTCCCCCGGGCATCCTCCAGATGCTCGTCGAGCAGCGGCCGATCATCCCGCTCGCCGCGGCAGACGCCAAGCCAAGAAGAGCAACGGCCCGCCTGCCAGCTGGACGCCAAGCAGCAGATTGGGCAGATAAACGGAAAAATCTATAGGCACGGGCAGCTAGCTCCACGGCAGGATGGCGGAGCATGCCCAGGCCGTGCACTCAGGAAAGCACAGCGAGACAGCCGAGCAGTCGCAGGGCTTCGTCAGACCCCTGAGCAGCCGCCTGCTCCAGCCAGTAACGGCCCTGCTGCACCTCCAGCAGTCCCGACTCACAGCAGTGACGACCGAGCGCCAGCTGCGCCTGGAGGTCTCCGGCACGCGCGGCCTGGCGCAGCAGCTCGAGGCCGAAACGACGATCGCGCGGGGTACGGCAGTCGCGGCAGAGCAACTGGCCAAGACGACTTTGCGCCGCCACCACGCCCTAGCGCGCCGGCTGCTTGAGCAGATGTCCAGCGAAACGCTTGGCACTGTGGGTTTTGCCGATACGCGGACTGTCCAGCAGCCAGGATGCCACCCTTACCGGCAGACGCATCTGGACAATGGCAGGCGAAGAAGACTGGGCACGAACTCTCATGGCAAACAGCGGGCTCATTTTGAGAAGGCGCGCACTGTACTCCTTTTTCCCGTCGAGTAAAGACTTGCCAAAGTATGACAACGGGGCTTCAGAAACCCTCCGAAAGGAAATCCACAGAAGCTGTGGATAACATGGCGGACAACGCCAGCCGATCTTTTCCAAGTGTCGATGCCCTCTGGGCCCGACTCGAACTGGTGCTTTTTTCACCAGGAAAACTTCTTGATTTTCATCTAGTTAGATGCATGACACAGATCATGAGCCGGGCGATCCGGCGCCGACCAGGATGAATCCTGCCAACATCCTTCATCGATTTGACACAAAAGCGCGCCTTGATCTTGCTCCGGCGGACCGCCACCCTTGGCCGAAACCCGGCTGGAAAGGAACCCGTGGATGACGGCTCGCCACCGAGGATGGCGCAATGCCAGGCGGATCGCCCTGGTCGGTACCGCCCTGATCGCCGCCCTGGCCTACGGCAACCATCGCTGGCAGCAGCTTCTCCGCGTCCAAGGCATCGAGCAACTGTCCTGGCAGGGCCTGCGCCTCGTCGCCGAAGGCCCCGTCCTGCACCACCTGCAACTGGAGCGCCGGCAGGCCGACGGTGGTCGCCTGCAGATCTCCGCCGAAGGCCTGGCACTGGCCTGGCCGGAGCGGGACGATGAAGGCTGGCAGCTGCCGCAGCTGCGCATCGCCCATCTGGAACTCGACTGGCATCCGCCTCCCTCCGGCGATAGCACACCCGCCGCGAGCCTGCCGGTACTGCGCGGCTTGGCCGCTCTCCCCCGAGACCTGACGATCGACGCCTTCGACATCCGACTGCCCTGCGCCAGCGGCCACTGCCCCCTGCAGGGCTCGCTGCAGACGCGCCATGCCGGCGCCCATCTACTGCCGGCGAGCCTGGAACTCCAGCTGCGGCACCAAGGACAACGTCTGGCACTGCACGCCGACCTCGACGGCCAGACCGACCTCCGGGAACTGACGCTGCAGGCCCACCTGCTGCTCAACGACCAGCCGCTCGCCCAGCTATCCAGCACACTGGACAACCGCGCCACGGAACAAGCCTGGCAAGGCGAGCTGGCCGTGTCGGGCCTGCCCGAGACGCCCTGGCTGTGGGAGTGGCTCGGGCAGTGGCTGCCCCCCCTGCCGACAGGTGCCGCACCGCCCCTCCAGGCCATGCAGCTGGAGGCCGGCTGGCGGCTGTATTGGCCGCAGGGACCACTGGGACTGCGCCAGCTGCGCGAGACGGCACGGGGCGAGGCCCGTCTCCGTGCCCGGCTGCCCGAGCCCTGGCCGCTGGCCGGGGTCGGCCTGCTGCAGGGCAATCTCGCCCTGGAACTGGCCGGCGCCGCGGGAGACTGGCTGCCCCGCCAGCTGCAAGCCGATCTCCACCTGACCCAACCGCAAGGCACCTGGCTGGAAGGGCTTCCCGAAACCCTGCGGCCGAAGACGCTGCAGCTGCAGATCGCGCCCCTCGCCCCCCGACCCGGCAAGGCTGCGGAGGACACCGCGATCCTGCCGCTGAGCCTGCAGCTGCGCACCCAGGGTCCGGTACAGGCCGCGCTGCAGGGCGAGCTGCACATCGCGTCCCGGCAGCCCGACTGGCGCATCGAGCTGGATGCCGCGGCGATCAAGGTCGACGCGCCGCGCCTGCAGCTCTCCGGCACCCGCCTGGAGCGACTGAACGCCCGCCTGTGGCTGTCCGGCCGGCTCGACCGCGAACGCCTGCAGCTGGCCCTGGGCGAGGCCTCGCACCTGAACCTCGGGCAGCTGGCGCAACCCGGACTGCGCCTGGAGCGGCTGCAGAGCGAGCTGGCCGGCCTGCACCTCGTCGCCGAACACACCGACGGCGCACTGCATGAGCTGCGACTGAGCGGTCCGCTGCGCCTGCAGACGCAGCGCCTGAGCCATCCCCGGCTGCGCCCGCAGGGGTGGGCCTGGCAGGGTCGCCTCGACGCCGGGCTCGAACGCCAGCAGTTGAACGGAAAGCTGCAGGGCGAACGGGGGCTGGGCGTCGACCTGCAGCTGCAGCACTCGCTCGACGGCACGCTGGCCGTGGACGCCCGCCTGGCGGACATTTTCCTGCACGCCGGCAATCCCCTGGCCGAAACCCTGCTCGACTGGCCCACACTGCTCGAACTGGACAAAGGCCGCCTGCAGGGCAATGCCCACCTGCGGCTGCGCCCCGGCGTCCCGCTGCAGGGCGAACTGGAGTTGCGACCGAAGGGCCTCTCGGGAGTCTATGATCGCAGCGAACTGGGCGGCCTGAGCGGCCGCCTGCAGGCACGCCTGCACGGCCCGCGCCTGGAGCTGCGGCTGGCCGAACTGGAGGTGACGCATCTCAACCCCGGCCTCCCGCTCGGCCCGCTGCGCCTGCACGGCCAGTACTCGGCAAGCCTAGCGCAGCCGCTGCGAGGCCAGCTCGACTGGCAGCAGGCAGAACTCGCCCTGCTCGGCGGCCGCACCTGGCTGGCCCCTGCCAGCCAGGAGCTGTCGTCAGGCTCGGCAACTTTCGCGGTGCAGCTCGAAGGCCTGCAGCTCGGCGAGCTGTTCCGCCTCTACCCCGCCGAGGGACTGGCCGGACAGGGCATCCTGGACGGACGCCTACCGCTGCTCGTCGGACCGGCCGGCATGCGCATCGAGCAGGGCCGGCTGGCCAATCGCGGCCCCGGTGTGCTGCAGTTCCGCTCCGAGAAGATCCGTGCACTGGGCCGTGCCAATCCGGCCATGACGCTGGTGGCCGAAGCCCTGGAGGACTTCCATTTCGGCCTGCTGTCCAGCGACCTCGGTTATGATGAACAAGGTAAGCTACGCATGGCCCTACGCCTCGAAGGGCGCAACCCCAGCGTGGAAAAGGGCCGGCCGATCCACTTCAACATCAACCTGGAAGAAGATATTCCGGCCCTGCTGACCAGCCTGCAACTCACCGACCGCGTCAACGAGAGCATCCGCCAGCGCGTGCAGCAAAGCCTGCGAAAGAACTCCGACGCCCCCTGACTGGAGAAACAGCCATGCGCCTGCGCTACCTGCTCGCCGCCCTGCTGCTGGGCCTGCTGGTCGCCGCCTGTACGCCCACGGTGCAGTTGGCCGTCCCCGACAAACCGATCAACATCAACCTCAATGTAAAGATTCAGCACGAAATCTACGTCAAGGTGGACAAGGCCCTGGACGACATCATCGACAAGGATAGCGGCCTGTTTTGAGGAGATTCCCATGAAAGCCTGCGCACGCATCGCAACCCTGCTGGTCGCGCTGGGCCTTGCCCTGCCGGCCCTGGCGATGAATCTCAACGAGGCCATGGGCGCCCTCTCCGGCGCCAAGGCCAGCGGCCAACTGGGCGAAATGCCCAGCGGCTACCTTGGCGTGGTCAGCCCCGGCGGCCAAACCGAGGAGATCGCCCGCCTGATCAACCAAGCCCGGCGCGCCGAATACCAGCGCCTGGCCAAGGAAAACGGCATCCAGCTGGGCGACGTAGAGGCCATCGCCGGACAGAAGGCTCTGGACAAGACCCCAAGCGGCCAGTACATCCAGCTCAACGGCAAGTGGATACGCAAATGAAGCCGCCCGGAAAAATCCTGCCAGCACTCGAAGCCAGCGACCTCGAGCAGATCACGGCGACGACCCTGCAGCACTATGCAGCGTCCGCCGAATCCTTCCGCGAAGGCACCCGCGACCACGACGTGAGCCAGAATATCGCCGCCCTGCTGCGCCACATCGAGGTGTCACCGCCCTTCGCCATCCTCGACTTCGGTTGCGGCCCAGGACGCGACCTGAAAACCTTCCGCGCCCTCGGCCACCAGCCCGTCGGCCTGGACGGCTGTCCCCACTTCGCCGAAATGGCCCGCGCCGACTCGGACTGCGAGGTGTGGCTGCAGGATTTTCTGCAACTCGACCTGCCGACGGAGCGTTTCGACGGCATCTTCGCCAACGCCTCGCTGTTCCATGTCCCCGCCCAGGAACTGTCCCAGGTGCTCGGCAAGCTATACGCCACCCTCAGGCCGGGCGGCGTGCTGTTCAGCTCCAACCCCCGCGGGCACAACGAAGAGGGTTGGAACGGCAACCGCTATGGCAGCTACCACGACCTCAACGCCTGGCGCCGCCACCTGACCGCCGCCGGCTTCGTCGAACTCGAACACTACTACCGCCCCGCCGGCCTTCCGTGCGACCAGCAGCCCTGGCTCGCCAGCGTCTGGCGCAAACCGAAGACCTGACAAAACCGCAAGGCTCCAGGAAATCAGCGCCGGCTGGTTCACATCGCTGTTGCCCAGCCGACGGAAGGCATTCGGCGACATGCCGGTGAATGCACAAAGGCGGCACCACCTGCAGCACGGGCTGGCCGATCGGGCTGGACTGTCCCAGCCCTGCTGGAAGCTGACCTGATGCGCGAAGCCAGCGCCGCCGCGTGCATGGACCGGGAAAGCCTGACCCATCCCGGCTTCGAGATGATCTTCGACGGCCGCCGCGAGCACACTGATCTGCTGGACCTCGCCGGTGGCAAGACCGTGGTGATCTACGGCCAGACCGAACTCACCTGCGAGTTACCGCATCCCAGTCGAGGTCTGCTGCAAAGGCCGCACCGAGCTGCTGGAGAAATAGCCTGCGGCACATCTGGAAGGCCGAACGCGGCGACTACCTCGACTCTCCGGCCAGCCGCACCACCATCGCGGAAAACTGCGCCGGAGCCTGAGTGATCCCCAGAAATTTTCCCAAAAAATCAAAGGCGTAGGGCTTGAAGAGGCCTGCATGGGCGGGCACGTTGGTTGTCGACAAACTGACCGATGTCCCCCTACCCATGCAGACCGTCCAATTC
>Ga0209467_1002385_pt1 | contig 13563 bp, 10 predicted proteins | sample Higcelwee11metaG_FD_187175 | JGI IMG/M metagenome (GOLD analysis project Ga0209467, IMG submission 187175) | Freshwater pond sediment microbial communities from the University of Edinburgh, under environmental carbon perturbations - High... | ecosystem: Environmental > Aquatic > Freshwater >...
TGTACCTGCACGCATCCAGCGAGGTGCGGGCAGAGCGCATACGCCAGCGCGAAGGCGGAGACAGCGCAGAGGTTCTGGCATTTACCAAACGCCGTGACGAGACTGACCGTGAACGCTACCTGTCCATCTACGGTATTGACAATGACCGCTACGACTTTGCCGATCTGGTCATCAATACCGAACGGATGACGCCGGATCGCATAGCCGATGTCGTCATAGCGGCAATCGGTGGCAGGCCTACGCATGGCTGAACGGCGCCACCATGTCGTTCTGGTTACGGGCGCATCGAGCGGTCTGGGCAACGCGTGCGCGACATATCTTGCCAAGAAGGGCTATGTCGTATATGGCACGAGCCGAACGCCGGAGTCGCGGCCGCGGCGAGCCGATGAGTTCTTCGAGCTCATCAGGATGGATGTTACCAATGACGATTCGGTGGCCAGTGGCGTTTCCTACGTGCTTGCCAGGGAAGGCCACATCGATACCCTGATATGCGGCCATGGATTTGGCATCGCCGGGCCGGTCGAGGAGACGCCGATAGCGGACGCGATGCGCCAGATCGACGTAAACTTCATGGGCGTGGCGCGCATCGTGCACGACGTACTACCAGGGATGCGGGCTGGCGGTGGCACAATACTCGTCGTTGGCTCGCTGATGGGCCGCACCGGGTTGCCATTCAATGCCTATTACTCCGCCAGCAAGTTCGCCCTCGAGGGCTTTGTCGAGTCGATGCGGATGGAGTTGCATGGTTTTCCGGTCAGGGTTGCGCTGATCGAGCCAGGTGACTTCAGGACAGGTTTCATCGCCGCGCGCGAGACGATCGGGCTTGCCGATACGAGCCCGTATGCGGCAGCTGGTCGTTGCACGATGACGGTAATCGAAGACGCCGAACGCTCGGGCGCCGACCCGGTGCTGTTCGCCCGTCTGATCCTGAAGCTCGTGCGCGAAAAACGCCTGCGGGCACGGTACACCGTTGGTCTCTGGTTCAATCGATTCGCCATCACGCTGAAATGGATCCTGCCCCACAGCCTCTACGAATTTCTGTTCATGGCATATTTTAGATACAGCAGCAAGAATGGAGTACACGATGTCTAATGCAGTCAGGGTAGTGCCATTTGGTGTCATGTCGGACGGTAGCGAACCCAGGCTCTTCGTCCTGGACAATGGGGTTATGCGTGTCGGGCTGTCTGAATATGGCGCCATCATCGCGTCGGTCATCGTTCCGACCGGCGCTGGTTCGGAGCTCGATGTGGTTTTGGGCTCGTCGACGCTTGCCGGGTACGCGGCACGGCATCCGTATTTCGGTGCGACGGTCGGACGCTTCGCCAACAGGATTGGCAATGCCAGGTTTTCGCTCGACGGCGCGGATTATATGCTGGCTGCCAACAATGGCAAGAATCACCTGCATGGGGGCCTCAAAGGCTTCGACCGCCGCTGCTGGCACGCCGAAGCTAGTACCGATCATGGCAATCCGGCCGTCCGTATGGAACTTGCAAGCCCCGACGCCGATCAGGGCTATCCGGGCAGGCTCGATGTCGTCGCCAGCTTCTCACTCCGATCGGACAATACGCTCGCCATCCGGTACGAAGCCAAGGCAGATGCCGCGACCCCGGTCAACATTACCAACCACTCCTATTTCAATCTGCGCGGCGAAGGCGATGGTACGATCCTGGAGCATGAACTGGAGCTCAATGCGTCACACTATGTCAGCGTCGGTGAGTCACTGATTCCTGTTGCGGGTGCACCCTTGCCGGTGCAGGGCACGCCTTTCGATTTCAGGCAGCGCAAGCCAATCGGTCGCGACATAGCCGCCGCGGGTGGATACGATCACTGCTATGTTGTCGATGGCTGGGATGGCTCACGCCTGGTCAAGGCCGCAACGGTGGTCGAGCCGGCCAGCGGCAGGACGCTGGAAGCCTACACCGACATGCCGGGTGTGCAGTTCTATTCAGGCAACTTCCTGAGCGACCTGCGTGGCAAGCGTGGATCGATATACGACAAGCATGCCGGATTCTGCCTCGAGGCCGAATACTATCCGGATAGTCCCAACAGGCCGGATTTCCCGAGCTGCATACTGCGTCCTGGCAGCCTGTACCGGCACGCTATCGAATACCGATTCGGGTTCTAGGCGAAATCTAGTCGCGCAGTGCTTCAAGTATGTAGTCGAACCAGGCCGCGCACTCGATGTAGTATGAGTCCTGGACCTGCAGCAGATCGAAGAATGCCTCGCGCCAGGCTCCGCTCATCGCCTGAGCCTGGCCGCGGTAGAAGAGTGCGCGGTTCGCATTGGCCGGTGATCTGGGCAAAGACAGGTACAGCGTAAACTCCCGCGTCGCTTCGGCATAGTCGCCCTTTGCCAGATACGATGCGACAATGGATCGAAGCGCGTATTCCTCGCCGCCGCCGCCCGACTGCAGGTCTTCCGGGTAGATGGTAATCGGTGGCCGTGGTGCCTTGGTCGTCGACCCATACGATGCGTCGAGCATCGATATGGCCTTCTCGGTCTCGACAGACAGGGGTTTTGTTGACGGCGTAGGATCTTCGATGCCGATTGGCTTGGCATCTTCAAATCCGCGTGTCAGCACGAGGTAGGGCAGTGGCATGCTTCGCGATGTTGCGCCTGACGATGGAAGCCCAATTCGGTACACACCTGCCTTTATTGACGCGGGAACGGCTGTCGTGTTGACACCGGAAGCAAGAGCTATGGTGCCGGCTATCAGGTCGTGTTCCGGTATGATGGCATAGTAGTAATCGACGCCAGGCACGGGATAGTCGCGGTAGGGGCCGGTATCCTTTTCCAGTATGGCCGTCAACGCGGCATCGAGTAGCGACGATGCGCCGGCAAAGGGTTTTGTTGAGCGGTAGAGTATCAGTCGACCCACATCGCCTGACGCATCGATCGACACGACGATGGAGTCCCCGTCGGTTCTGGCGATTATGCCTGACAGTCGGGGCGGCTGCTGCGCTGCAGGCGTAGCGGCTACCGGCTTCTCCGGGGTTGCGGGTGCTATGGCCACGGGCTCCAGTGGAATATTGCGCAATGGGATGAACAGCCGGTATTCGGCTGCTCCGGCATCGCGGCCCGCCTCGGGTACCCTGCCCAGTACGAAGTAGTACCAAGGCTTGTCATCGGTGGGTGTATAGACGAACTCGGAGCTGCCCGAATCGGCGTACCCGAGCAGCAGAGCGTCCTGAAAGCGCGATGCGTCGGGGAAATCAGCCTGCCGATAGACCGCATAGCCCGCGGTAACGTCGGGACTGTCCTCCCAAGTGATCACGATATCGGTACCGCGAACGCCCACGCGTATGTGCGACGGGTACGGTGCAAAGACCGTGTCGCCTTCTTGCTGGGCGAACAACGGTGCGGCGAGTGCGAACGCGACGAGGACGGCCAGGCTGGCGATTCGGATTGCTTTCATATCCATCATAATATCGGAATAATCATCGCGGCTCCAGAGCAAAACTCTGGTTCGTCGCGCTTGATTCTGGGAGACCGTGACCGCTATACTCGCCCGATACAGAGCGTACCAGGAGCATTACCATGAAAGCCCGCGTCAGATACGCCCCTTCTCCTACGGGGCTCCAGCATATCGGCAGTGTGCGCACCGCCCTGTTCAACTACTTATTCGCGCGTTCCGTCGGCGGCACCTTCATACTACGGATGGAAGACACAGACCGGTCGCGATACTCGGAGCTATACGTCAAGAACCTGTACGACACCTTCAAGTGGCTGGGTTTCTACTGGGACGAAGGTCCGGATGTCGGTGGCCCGGTCGGCCCCTATATACAATCGGAGCGTTTTTTCCTCTATCGCGAACACGCCGAGCGCCTCGTCGACTTGGACAAGGCATACTATTGCTTCTGCGCCGACGAATCGCACGATGACGACATGGAGGATGACTCCGACAAGCCACCCGCCTTTGGCTATCCCAGAACCTGCAGGACGATAGACCCGGCAGAGGCGAAGCGGCGTGTCGCTGCTGGCGAACCCCATGTGATACGGCTCAAGATTCCGCTCGATGGCGTGACAGGATTTGATGACCTGCTGCTCGGTCATATCGAATGGAAGAACGCCGACGTCAACCCGGATCCGGTTCTGCTCAAGAGCGACGGTTTCCCGACGTATCATCTTGCCAACGTGGTGGACGACCATCTGATGGGCATAACGCATGTGATGCGGGCCCAGGAGTGGATACCCTCGGCACCGCTGCATATGATCATGTACGACGCCTTTGGCTGGGAGCCGCCGCGGCTGTGCCATCTGCCGATGGTACTCGGGCCCGACGGGCACAAACTGTCCAAGCGCCATGGCGCCACAGCGGTCGACGAGTTCCGCAAGAAGGGTTACCTCGAGCAGGCGCTGATAAACTATGTAGCCATGCTTGGCTGCTCGTATGAGGATGGCCGGGATCTGTTCTCGCTTGATGATCTGGCTCGGCTCTTCATGATCGAGCACATCAACAAGGCGCCGGCTGTCTTCGATTATGCCAAGCTCGAGTGGTTCAATGGCCAGTATATCCGCATGCTTTCCGATGCCGAGCTTGTAGATCGCATAACACCGTTCATGGCCGAGGCGGGCCTCGTTGCATCGCCTCCGGAGGCGGTGCAGGCATCGGCGCTGCTCGCTGCGGCGCCCCTGGTCAAGGAGCGGCTCAAGTACCTGTCCGATGCGCCCGCGGCGCTGAGATTCCTCTTCACCGAGCCTGATATGCCGCCCGTTGCCGAATTGTTGCCCAAGAAGCTCGATGCGGCCCGCACCGCCGTAGCACTCGATGCCGCCATGCACCTGCTCTCGAGCGTCGACCTGTCGGATCACGACAGCACCGAGGCGGCATTCAGGGCCAAGGCAGAGGAATTGGGCCTGAAGCTTGGAGACCTGCTGATGCCGCTGCGTGTGGCCGTAACAGGCACGAAGGTCAGCCCGCCCTTGTTCCAGAGCATCGCCGTGCTGGGAACGGAAAAGGCTCTGGCCCGGGCTGCCAAGGCATTAGCATCGCTAAGGGCCGCCGTCCAGACGATTGTACAAGGAGTACAGCATGAGTGAAACAGAAACCATCGGCACCGATTTCATACGCGATGCGGTGGCCGAAGACCTGAAGAACGGGCGCTATACCTATGTCAGGACCCGCTTGCCACCGGAACCGAATGGCTGGATGCACATAGGCCATGCCAAGGCCTTTACCATCGATTACTACGTGGCCAAGGATTTCGGTGGCACCTGCAATCTCCGTTTCGATGATACCAACCCGGAAAAGGAAGACATGTCGTATGTCGAAGCCATCAAGCGCGATACCTTCTGGCTCGGTATAGACTGCAGGGATCGCGTACTCTTCGCCTCCGACTACTACGAGCAGCTCTATGAGCTCGCGGTCAAGCTGATCAGGAAGGGCGTCGCCTATGTCGACGATCTGTCCGACCAGGAAATACGCGAGTATCGGGGCACTGCCGTTCCAGACAAGAACAATATAACGCTGACGCCACCGGGCAGGAACAGCCCGTACCGTGACAGGAGCGTCGAAGAGAATCTCGACCTGTTTGCCAGGATGCGTGCCGGCGAATTTGCCGATGGTGCCAAGACCCTGCGTGCCAAAATTGATATGGCACATCCGAATCTGGTCATGCGCGACCCCGTCATGTATCGAATACGCCGGGAGCGGCATTACCGCACGGGCGACGCGTGGTGTATCTATCCGATGTACGACTTTCAGCACCCGCTCTCCGACGCTATCGAAGGCGTGACCCACTCGCTGTGCTCTCTGGAATACGAGATTCACCGCCCGCTGTACGAGTGGTTCATACGCGAAGCCGGCGTGTTTCCGTCGCGGCAGATTGAGTTTTCGCGGCTCAACATCAGCAATACGGTGCTCAGCAAGCGCTGGTTGTTGCGCCTTGTCCAGGATGGCGTCGTCTCCGGCTGGGATGACCCGCGCATGCCGACAATCGCCGGTCTGCGCCGTCGCGGCTATACACCCGAGTCCATCCATGATTTTCTGGGTCGCATCGGCATAGCCAAGACGGATAGCCTCGTCGACATTCAGTTGCTTGAGCATTGCCTGCGAGAGGATCTGAACAAACGTGCCACCAGAGTGATGGCCGTATTGAATCCGGTCAGGCTTATCATCGAGAATTGGCCGAAGGGCACGGTTGAAGAACTGAAGGCTGTCAATAACCCTGAGAATCCGGAAGCGGGCGAGAGGATGGTGCCATTCTCCGGCGACCTCTGGATAGAGCGTGACGATTTTGCCGAGGTTCCACCGCCGAAATACTTCAGGCTGTTTCCGGGCAATTCGGTGCGCCTGCGCTACGGGTACATCGTAACCTGCACGGGCTTTGACAAGGACCCCGCAAGCGGCGAGATCACCGCCGTCCGCTGCACGTATGATCCAGAGACCCGTGGTGGCAACGCGCCGGACAACCGCAAGGTCAAGGGGACGATACACTGGGTGTCGGCTGCGCATGCCGTACCGATAGAGGCCCGGCTCTTTGACAAGCTGTTCACCGCCGAGCGCCCGATGGAAGTACCCGAAGGCATCGATTGGGTCACGACGGTCAACCGCGATTCGCGGCAGGTCGTGTCGGGTGCCTTCGGAGAGCCCGGACTCGCCGCGGCCAAGCCTGGAGACGCATTCCAGTTCGAACGCCTGGGCTATTTCTGCTGCGATCCCGATTCGGCCAATGGCAAGCCGGTCTTTAACCGGTCGGTATCGCTGCGCGACACGTGGGCCAAGATAGAGAAGCAGCAGCACTGACAGGTGCCCATGTCAGCGGCGATCCTGCGAAAGGGCCAGGGTCGCCGCGAGCACCTGCCCATACTCGTCCCAAGTACCGATGTCATGGAATCCATCAGCGATATCGAAGAGGCTGACCGGCTTTCCAGCCTGCAGGCAGTACTTTATTATCTGCGTCGTCGTGAACTCTCCGTTCGGGCTCAGCGATATGCCTCGATCCATGGCTGCCACGTCTTTGGATAGTATCATCATGCCGCTCTTGGCCAGGTTTCCCCATGATGGGTCATCCTTGGGTTTCTCGAATATGTCGAGAGCGCGCCCGCTTGCATCGGTCTTGATAATGGCAAACTTTGACGGCGTGGCGACCCGTGATACGCCGACCGTCACTGCTGGCTTGGTGCGCGCGTGCAGGGCGGCCATGTCGGAGAATATCGAGTCGTTGCTGAAATAGTTATCGCTGTCCGTGACTATGACATCATCGCCGGCGACCAAGTGTCTGGCACGGTAGAACGCGCCGGCATTGCCATCGAGTTCACCCTGGTACGCGTACGATATCCTGACCCCGTGTGCGGCGCCGTCCTGCAGATATTCCATGATCATGGCGGCCTTGTACTGCACGACAATCGTGATCTCATCCACTCCGGCCTGCTTGATCTGATGTATCAATTTATCGATTATCGGCCTGAATGCACCCGAGGCATCGCGCTCGATCGGCATCAGTGGCTTGGGCAGAATGTTCGAGTACGGCAGTAGCCGGGTACCGCGTCCAGCGGCCAAAATGACAGCCTTCATGCATGCTCCAAAGGAAGCCCGATGCTGGAACGCAGCGTCTTCAGATGTTCGGGATGATAGGTACCGAGCCATTCATTGAGCCTGCGTACGCCGGTCAGGTAGCAGGCGATGCCTTCGTCCTTGATTCGCAGATGCAACGGAATCATCGTCAGGAACAGCATCGCTTCTATGAATTCGGCTCGCTCGATAAGGTTGCCATATTCCGTGAAGTCCTTTGAGACTATATCCCGAATGTATTGATAGTACGTTTCGAAGCGCTCCTGTCCTTCCTTGTCAAGAAACTTGAACTCGAGCGCCGGTGTCGTAGCCGGTTGGCCGGCACCCGTGCCAGGGAAATGGAACAGGGAGTAGCGATGCAGCTCGATAAGCGAATAGAGGCTTCTGAAATCATGGAACAGCTTGGCGATATCGTAGGCTGGATCGAAATAGTCTGTTCCACTGTTCGATTTTCCGCGGCAATCGAGCAGTATCATGTTCGACCACGCGATGCCGCACAGAATATTGTTCGAGTGAATGTCGCCATGCGAGAGGTACACCCGTTCCGGTTTCAGGCTCGCCATGATCGAGTCGCTCTTGCGGATCGAGCGGATGATCGCGTGTGCGTTGAGCAAGACTTCGCCGTTCACTGTGATCGTGTTGGATTCCAGGAAGGTGGAGAACCATGGTGCCTTGTCGAGCAATGCTCCAAATCGCTGGTCATACTTCTTGAGGTGCTCGGCCACAACGAAATCGTCGGGTGCTGGTATCGAGTTTTCGGGTATCCACAGGAAGGTATGCAGGATCTCGAGCAGGTATCGCAGGCGCATGCGTATGAAGAACGAAGCGTTCATCTGCGAAAGAATGATGCGCCTGAGATTGGGATAGTTGTAATACTTCATCTCGTAGAAGACTGATCCGGGTTCAATGGAGAAGTTATGGATCATCGGCAAATTGTCGGCAAGGCCCGTATTCTCGAAGCGCTTGAGCCACAGTATCTCGTCAACCAGCTTGGCCTCTCCGGCTGTGTCGGCCCTCTTGATCAGCCTGTCGTTGTGTCGCGCAATGGTTGTAAAGCTGGCACCAAGGTCGTTCTGAATTTCATTGAATCGAAAGGAATTGATTACATAGTAATCCAGAAAATAGTGGACCATGTTCAGGAAGAGCTTGATGTTGTTTATTACTTTTGGGCGAAGGCTGTTGCGCTCCAGAATGAGCAGTCGCTTCTTGAAAATCCTGCGCGGTCTGTTAATTTTCATTCTCCTGCTTCGGTGTTGCAACCGTCTGGATTTGCGTGATAGTGTTTCTTGTATGAAAGCGCTAATACTATACGTCGAAACCGGTTATGGTTTCAAGTCGCCATCCATCGCCATCGCGAATGAGCTGCATAAGTTCGGGGTGGACGCTCAGATAGTCGACATGTTTGACGCAATCGGCGCCACACGCTTTGACCGCGGCATCAAGAATAACTGGCGCTGGATGCTCAGACACGAGTGGCTCTTCCGCCTGACCTATTCCATTGGTGAACACTTCTTCAAGCCGGTATTCGCGTTGATGATACCCCTGTTTGGCCCCCGCATTCTTGCCTATCTTGATGGGCAGAGACCCGATTTCGTTGTGATTACCCACTTTTTGCCACTGTTCCCGATAGAGCGCTTGCTGAAGAACGGTACGGCCATGTGGCATCGCACGAGCGGTGGCAGGGTCAGGGTCGGCGGCAGGAAGATCCCGGTCTTCGGTTACAACTCCGAGGTGATCGCTTCCCACCCGGTCTACGGAACCAAACTTGTAGACATGTTTTTCGTTTCGACCGACGCCGGCAAGCAGGCGATGATCCGTGCGGGCAGCCCTGAAACCAGAATAGCGATGACTGGATTTCCGATCGATCAGAAATATGCCGTGCAGTTTCAGTCCCGGGCGCGGGTGCGCGAGTCGCTTGGCCTGCAGGATCGATTCACGATCGTGTTGTCATTCGGAGGCGAGGGCATAGGCGACTGGTCACTGATACGGGCACTCGCATTGCGCAACTTGCCTGTCCAGGTGATAGCCGTGTGTGGCAAGAACGAAGCCTTGCACACCGAAATCGAGGCTTGGTATGCAGGCTGGAAAGCCGCGGCCGCCGATTCAGCGTTTGCGCTCAGGGTTCTCGGATTTACGACAGACATGCAGAACTGGGTCTACGCGTCCGATATGTCGGCCGGCAAGGCTGGACTCAATGTCGTGTTCGAGGCAATCTATCTCAAGCGACCCTTCATGGTTCTCAAGGCGATGGCCAACGAACGACATTGCGCCACCTGGCTTGAGTCCGAAGGATATGGCTGGTGGCCGCGAACGCTCGAAGATGCCGTCAGAATGGTGGAACGCGGACTCAGGAAAGAGGCTGATCCTTCATGGCAGTCAGTCGAACTGCGCCTGCAGACACCGCCGTGTGAATTTTCGATAGAGGGGATGGCTCGAACCATGGTAACGATGACGAAAGAATTTGACAGGAATCGCTTCGCCGGAGTCAAGGCTGTCTGTTTTGACCTGGCGGGCACGCTGTGCGATATTCCAATAGGCGGACAATGGGAGGCGATCAACGAGGCTGGTATCGCCGGCGTGCTTGGCCGGCTTGGAGTCTCAGGCACCCGTGCCAAGGAGCTCGTCTGCCAGTTTATTGAAGAGAAGAAACGTCTTAGAAAAGAAGCGAAGACGAGCCTGCGTGAATACGAGATATGCGGCCAGCTGCGCGAATTCCTTCCGCATCATGGTGTCCCGATAGACCACCTGGATGCCGCCACATGGAATGAACTCGAGTTCCTGTTCATCAAGCCGGAGCTGGACATTACTGTCAGGTTCGATGATGCCAAGGCACTGCTCGAATACCTGAAGACAAAGTATCCACTGTACCTGTTGTCAAACAATGTCTCACGAGTGCTGGTGGAGCAAATTCTGGTCAATCTGGAACTTTCGGAATACTTCGACACGATTTTCGTTTCCAGCGATATCGGCTACAGAAAACCCCACGAGCAATTCATGAAGGCGGTGCTGTCGGGAATACCGCACGCGCCGGCCGAGTGTGTGATGATTGGCGACCGCTTGTCCCAGGACATCGAGATGGCCAACCGCTTCGGGATGCCAAGCATATACATGGCCATGGTCGAACATGAAGACAACCAGGGCATCGATTCAATACAGGCAACGATCACGGTGAAGAACCTCCCCGCGATCCGTGACATCCTGTAGGCGGCGGGTGCAGTTCCAGCATGCATGACCAGGCACACGATGATTCGCATCGGATACTGACCGGCGGCACCATCCATCTGATAGTGGTCGTCCTAACAAGCTGGCGACTGCTCCGGCGAACGGTTCGCTTCGGCATTACCGTTGCCAGAAAATTCTTCATCGATCAGTTTCTGCACCGACACGCTTTGCGTACCGGTTCGCCGACTGCGCCGGCAGTCCGTAACATCGAGCATCCACTCGATGCGCGCGTTCCCGTCCGCTATGAGGCGATCGATACCTACCTTGGCTTCGTGCAGATGTGGATTTCGGCACTCAGCTACATTCGCCGTCGGGAAGGTCGCCGCTTCAACGGAGCGATCATCGATTTTATGACAGGCCTCGAGCGTTGCTATGTCGACGCGGCCCTGGTCTACGGCCAATGTCTTTCCACGACGCGGCGTCCGGAACAGGCGCCTAATCTACGGCTGGCTTTTGTCTATGCCGTAGATCCGCACCTGTTCTGCGTACCCAGCCTGCACGTACTGGTCGTCTGTTACACCTACCAGAAGCTTGCGGATATCCTTTCCGAGCGCGGACTGTCAGCGACATATGCTGTCGAACTGGCGGCCTTGCGCGATCGCGCGGCGGCGATCACCGAGTCGATACTGTATGTCAGGCAGCACAGCGTCAATTGCATACCGACGGCCCTATCGATGTTGTCGGTGATCGTTCCATCATACGACCTGCAGGAGTCACTCGATTTCCTCAAGACGCTGTTTGTATCGGATGCTTCCATTGCGCCGGAAGACCGAAGCGACATGGTCGACTACATGGCATCATTGCTGTCGAGCCTGAGTGCATCCGGCCCTGGACAGGATGAGCGATATGGCGCCATCGTGCAGTTCCTGAAATCATATCCGGAAATGGTGCAGTCATGACAAGAACGGCTATCGCTATCGCGCTGCTGTTGCAGGTTCCGTTGGTATTTGCGCAGCCTTCCGAGCAGGCAGCCAGGAAGAAGATTGTCGAAATTGCGTTCAAGTATCGTGGCGTTCCCTATGTCTACGGCGCCGAGTCACCCGCCGCATTCGACTGTTCTGGATTCGTGCGGTATGTCTACCGCGAAGCCTATGGTCTGGAATTGCCACGAAGCGCCCGCGAGTTCTACACGGCCGGCTTGCCGGTGGTGGCATCCGCGGCCAAGGCCGGCGATGTCTTTGTATTCGACACGGTAGGCGGTTCACCGAGCCACGTCGCCATCTACCTCGGCGACGGTACCGTGATTCACGCCGTTTCCGAAGGGCCCCATACAGGCGTCATCGTGTCACCGATGACCGACCGCTACTGGGCTCCCAGGCTTATCGCCGCAAGGACCTTTGTCGCCAGCGCGGTAGCCGGTTCTGCGGCTCCTCCAAAGCCTTCCGCGCCGACGGCGCCAAGCTCTGCCGCCGATGCAGCGATTGTCGACATCGGCTTCGTCATTCCTGCGGTCAAGGCGTCCTATACCGACAAGATACCGACTGCGGCCGGCACCAGCGTTGCCTTTGCGCTGACCAACGGCACCGGCGCCGACGGCGGCTTCATCGTGCTGTTTTTCAGGATCAATCCCAAGACATACAAGCTGGAGCAGATCCATGACGAGAAGGTGCGGCTCGCCCAGAAGGCATCTATGAGTCTGCCTGCCTATCGTTTCAGCGAGCCGGGCAAGTACCGGCTCGTCGTCAAGGATTCCTGGGGGAATCAGCTGCTCGATCGGTCGTTCGTGGTGGAAGCGTTGCACGAGTAACGGGCGATCATGTGCGGCGCATCGCGGGGCGCATCACGACGATGCATCGCTCGTCAGCCAGAAATGGCACGGTGACCGGCAGTATGTCCGCGCTGGCATACAGGCCATCGATCTCCGCGAGCTCGGATCGGGCCTTGTCCACCTTGCCCTTATAGGCGACGACGAAGCCTTCGAGCGCGCAGACTGAGAATACCCGCTTGAACAGCTTGCGCTCAAATGGCCGGAACGCGCGGAATGTCACGATGTCATAGACGCCCTTGGCGCGTTCCACCTGTTCTTCCACGATCGCGACATTGTCCAGAGCCAGTTCAACGCGCATCGCCTCGAGGAACCGAATGCGGCGGGTCATGCGATCGAGCAGGGTAACGTCGAACGCCGGCCTGGCCAGTGCCAGAGGAATGCCAGGCAATCCAGCGCCGGTACCCAGGTCCACGAGGCTGATGCGCCTTTCCGGTGACTGCACCTGCTCGGCGAGGCGGTCCAGGTGGACCAGCGGAGCGAGGCTGTCAAGAATATGCTTGATGATCAATTCATCACCCGAAGCACCGACCAGTCCCCAGACAGGATTCCATTCTTCTATCGCAGCCAGATACCGAAGCAGGCGCTGGTGTATGGAGACGTCACGCTCCAGATTCAGCGCGGCCAGGCCGTCGGCAAGTAGTGTCGTGTTCACGAAGTCGACTCTAGCGCAAAAGGGGCCGATCGGGAAGGGTGGGGACAGCGGTCCAGCCGACACGCTATACTGCGGCACATGACGATAGATATCCTTTGCAGGGTTGTAGACAACTTTGGCGACATCGGCGTTGTGTATCGCCTTGCACGGGCGCTTTCGGAACTCGATGACGCTCCGGTTCTGAGGATCATCGTCGACGACCTGCAGGCGTTCAGTGCAGTGTGTCCGGAGGTTGATGCGCAGCGGCCCGTGCAGATGGTGCGGGGATGGACGGTGCTGCGGTGGTCTGGCGATGCCGGAATCCTGGCTTCGTTCCGCGCCATCTATGAGAGCGATCCAGCCCGCATCGTCATCGAGGCCTTCGCATGCGGGCGCCCTGAGTGGCTGGAGGCCATGCTGTTCAATCC
>Ga0209467_1002386_pt1 | contig 13557 bp, 12 predicted proteins | sample Higcelwee11metaG_FD_187175 | JGI IMG/M metagenome (GOLD analysis project Ga0209467, IMG submission 187175) | Freshwater pond sediment microbial communities from the University of Edinburgh, under environmental carbon perturbations - High... | ecosystem: Environmental > Aquatic > Freshwater >...
CCCAAGTGTCCCAGGCAGGGTATGCGGTGGTTTGGACCAGCCCGAATTCGCGTTGCATGACCGTCTGCACTTTTTCAGACGAGGACCAATCGAAAAGCCCTTCCTTCGAAGAGGAGCCGACTTCGGCAGTAGCGCCAATGAGAAGTCCATTATCAGATAGAGCGGTTCCGCTCGGTATTGTTTGAGAAAATATCATTCCAAATCCTACGAGTAAAACCACTGGGAAGATTTTTGTTTTCAGTTTCGACATAATTTGTCCTTAGGAAATAGGAAACGCTTTGTCACTGAATTTATTCTGATTTATGGGGAGGAACAAATGGAAATAATATTATAAATAACTTTACTGTGTTAACCGTATTATATATTTTATCTCAATGGACGATCTTGCTGCAAAAATTCTCAGTGACTCCGGCCCCGATCAGGCTCCTTTGCCCTCCATCCGGCAATTGGCGGCTCATTTTAATGTGTCGACAACTACTGTTCACAAAGCGTTGCGAAAGATTCAGCAACAAGGGAAAATATTTTGCATTCCCAGTAAGGGCTTTTTTTGGGGCGTTAAACTGGAAAGTACGCCTATACCACGCGTTTTGACAACCTCCAAGTTCGAACAGGCGAGGGCTCACTTATTCTCGGATTTTCAATGTGGAGTTTATCACCCCAGTAATCCTTTGCCAACACAGCAAGCGCTATCGCAGTTGTATCAGTTGTCTCCATCGCGGATAGGTGTTCTGTTACGGAACTTTGTGCAGATCGGCGTGCTGACTCGTGAAGGGCGTTCTTTTTTTCTGGCGACGCCTCATTCCGATCATTCCCATGCGACCGTGCTTGTGGTTTCTCGCTGCAATGCTGAGGGTCAGTTGCTTTTCGATTCTGAACGAGAAACGGATTTCATGAAAGCATTTCAGAGGGAACGCATGCGATTGAATTTGCGGTTGGAAGTGGCCGGATGGTTTGAAGATTCTTCTGACAATGGCAAATTCCTGGATCAAAATGGCAAGGATTTTCAGATGCAATCCATTCCGGGGATTCTTTTCGGAGCTATTGTATCCACTTGGTTGATACGGTCGCCTATTTCCTTATTGAAGCGTCTGTGGAAGTTGAATGTTCCGGTGTCTATTTGGTGGGAACAGCCCAAGGAGCTTTTCCCTCGACCAGATCGCAGTAGGCCTTCCACCGTTGGGTTTAATATTTCATTCGGTCAGTCTGCGGGAATCGCTGTGGGTCGCCACTTGAATCGGCAAGGTTATAAGAGCATCGCTTTTATTTCTCCATTTCATGCAAGCGAGTGGTCTTTAAATAGGCTCACTGGTTTGCAAAATGGTTTTTGTCAGTTGACCAATACAATTAAAGTTTACACCGATAGCAGGTATGAGAGCGCCGAAACATTTCATAAAATTGCGGGCGTCGAAGTGGGTGAACGGATGATCCGCCAAATATTGTCTTCGTTCATCGACGAAACCGACTTGATGCGAGAAGCGGTGTGGGTCACGGTCAATGATCACACGGCTTTGATTTTAATTGAAATTCTCAAAGAAAGAGGGCTTGCGCGGCCTCCTATCATTTCATTTGATAATTCGACAATTGCTGAATCTAACCGCATTGATTCCTTCGAATTCCATACGGAAGGCATGGTTCGTCAAATGTTCTATCACCTCCAGCACCCCGGGGCTATTCTTTATCAGGATCAGGGGCTTCATGAAATGGTCGGGCGGCTGGTGATAAGGCATTGATCTTTTTATGCGTGTGAAATCTTCAAAATAAAGCTTACATTAATCGTACTTATAGTTCGATAATAAAAATGAATGCTATATTATTGTACTGACGGTACGATAATAAAAATAGGAGTATCGATCATGAAAAAAATATCATTCGCAATCATTGTCCTCGCTATAACGCTTGGGTATGCATACGCAGAAAAGACCGTGCCTGGCTTGTACACCGACGCTAGCATTGGCGCTATGGTGAATCCGTTCGGTACGGAAATTGGCGAGAAACTCTATTACCGTTTCCCTTTCATTTCTAGCGACAACATTCTTTTCGCCTCAACCAAACTGGACGTAGGTATAGACAACCGTACCACCCCTGCATATAATAGGCTGATGTTCTTCGCCTCATTTGAACCCATTGCCATACTAGACTTGAGTACCCATATTGGCTACATGCAAACATACAAGGCTTTAGGATTTGGATTTGTGCAGCTCCCATCGTATGAAGCTGAATATGACCAAAAAGCGGTCGATTCCTTGCCTCAGAAAAACAAGGCGGGTCTGTGGAGCGATGTCACGGTACGTCTGAAAGCCGGATTTCCTTTAGGCAACGGCAAGGTCATCGCCTCCTATGCGTTCACGGTAAATTACATCCGCTTTGGCAAAGCTAGAGAAGGATATTTTTATGAACGGCAGCAGGATTTTGTTTTCAAAATGAGTGACCTAAGCCTGATTCACGATGCCATGGTTGGCTATCTGTATGGTGAAAATCTTCTGGTCGGTGTGGACAACTACTACATACTCGTTCCCCGCTCGGGCGAACGGGCCTGGACCTTGAGCGGCCTTGCCTCCTATAATCTAAAGATTACAAAGGACGCCAATTTTTCTATCTCGCTTCTCTCGGGACCACAAATTGATAAACAGTATTACCAAGGCAAGATTAACACAATTGTCCAGTCGGGCATTTCGGTTCGCCTCCGCTAAATCGTAAAAAAGGACATCAAAATGGCTAACAAAAAAAAGACCCGCTTAATTCAGTTCAACCGTGAAAATATCTTGACTGCAGCAAGGACGCTGTTCCAAGAAAACGGTATTGCGCAAACAACCATGGACGACATCGCTAGACAAGCCGAGTGTAGCAAGTCCACGATATACATGTATTTCGTGAGCAAAGAGGACATTTTCAATGCCATAATCAAGGAACATATGGCCATGCTGAAGGAGGGGGTGACTGTTGTCAAGGCAAGCTATGTCGATTTTCGTAGTCGGTATTTTGCCTTGTGCGAAAAACTCGCTGACTTCAAAACGCAATATCCGCTCTATTTCGAAAGCGTACTCGGAACTATCAGTGTGGCCCCTGCCGATATGGCTCGCGATTCCGTACTCCACGACATCTATTGCATTGGCGAAGAAACCAACGCGCTTCTCTCTGAAATATTTCGGGATGCGTTGCATCATAAAGAAATTCAAAGCGATATCGATCCACTTTCCACGGCATTCATCCTCTGGGTGAGTATCAGTGGAGTCATCACTATGGCGTATAACAAAGCCGCATACATACAGCTGACATTCGGCATGGATTCGCAGACGTTCATGCAAAAAGGATTTGACACGTTGTTGCAAAGTGTTCTGCCACGCACTTCAGGGAGACGTAAATGAAAGCGTTCCATTCTTCGCGCCCCATCGCTAGCCTAGCTATGGTGTCCATGGTCTGTATCTTGGGCGTTATTGACATTGCATCCGCGAAAACGCCCCCACTAACGAAAATACCTCAACCGCTGCGGAATGCGCTCTCCTACGCCTCCCTTGCCCCTAGTTCACACAATGCGCAGATGTGGAAAGTGTCTTATTCACTCTCCAGATCGGCATTCACAGTCATGCTGGATCGTTCTCGGTCTTTGAGGAAAGTAGATCCTTTGGATCGCGAAGGGTATATTTCCATTGGCGCTTACGTCCAAACTATGGAAGTGGCGCTCGATGCCTTCGGTTATTCTCCTGTTGTGGAGATCATGGAAAAAAACGGCGAGGCTGTCGCTACTGTAACTCTACGGGCCTTCGGCTCAGCTGTTCCTGACAAGGTTCGCATTGCTTTACTGGAACAACGGCATACCGACAAGCGAAATTTTAATATAAACGCTATAGACGACCAGGCAAGAGCCGCCATTTTAGCGACAGATCAAGCCGCGCTATCCTTTATCCCCCGGGGTTCGGAGTCTTACGCCTATCTCCAGGAAGGGATTGTCAAAGCCATGGAAAAACAATCGGCCAATCAAGAAAAACGCAATGAACTTTCCGACTGGTTGCGCTATTCGGACAAGGAAAGGGACGCCAAGCGAGATGGGCTGCCCGCCGAGCAACTCGGCATTACTGGCATCAAGAAATTCTTCTACTACTTTTTTGTTGACAAAGAATACGCACAAGGCGATTCCTATGCAAAACAGGGTGTGGACATGACGCGCGAACAAGCGGAAAACAACGCAGGCTTTTTCATACTGACCGGAGGGAATACTCCAGAGGAATTGATACGGACCGGCATGTCCTTGCAGAAGGCTTGGCTCACGGCCACCCGCTACCAAGTCGCGATCCATCCAATGAGCCAGCTTCTGGAAGAGGAACCCTATCGCTCTGAAATTCAAAAACGTCTGCACCTGAAACAGCGAGTGCAGATGGTGCTTCGCGCAGGTTATGTGCCCAAGTACCTTAAAAACAATAAGATCCGGAGAGATATCGACCAGTTTATCTCCGTAGAGCCATAGGATATAATGTTCGGAATCACTCACAAAATAGAGAAGGGCACTTCTGCGCAAGCGAATCGACGAGCGTTTAAGCAAGTCCGAACATTCTGACAGAAAAATATTTTCATAGATCACAGGTTTCTGCTGTTTTTTCTGTGTTTATCTCAAAGGATTTACATTTATCATTATGAAAAAAGCAAAAATCAGCAGAAAAGAAAAAGCGTCGGTGGGGACAGATCTTTTCATCAAGGGATTTCTTGAATTTGGTCTTGTGATGATGACTTTGGGGTGTACCGACAAAGGGACTTCTGCGCAAGACCCAGCTTCGCAGATTTCATCGAGTCTAGAGGTATCTTCGAGTCCTACATTAAGTTCATCGAGTTTACAAAGCTCCTCCAGTTCCTCCATCGCCATCTCATCGATGGGTGAATCGAGTTCATCAATTGGAGTATCGAGTTCATCAAATTTACAAAGCTCCTCAAGCCTCATGACCCAACCCGTATCGTCAAGTCTTGTGCCTCCTAGCTCTTCGTCACAAGCCCTCGTCTTTTTAGGAGGAGAGGTTCGCATTCCCGATGGCTGCGGGATCATTCATTGGCTGCCTCACGATGAACAAACTTGTGTGCAGAACTTTTGGGTTGACACGACAGAAGTCACCATCGCTGCATACCAGGACCTTATGGGTGGAGGAGTTCCTTCGCTATTTCATAATGGGTACTATAAATGGCCTAACTCAAGCGGAGGAGGGTACGCCGATGATGGAAGTCTCTGCCCCAATTGCCCTGCCGATGGCTTGACTCTTTTTGAAGCGATGCTCTTTGCAAATGCAATGACCAAACGGTATGGAAACCCCAGTGATACGGTTTATGCCTATTCTGCAATCGACAGTACAAATTCTACTGGTTCGTATCAAAAGATCAAGCCTCGCGAAGTGGTGGGTCTACAAAATTTGCAAATCGCTACGGATAAAACAGGTTATCGACTGCCCACGCGTGGAGAATTCCACTATATCTACTACAAAGGAGTTCTTATGGATTTCCCTTGGGATGACTTATACCCACCCACCCAAGATATGTGGGAAGCCTATGATTGGCATGTTTGGGATACTACCAATAGCGGAGGCGTCACACAAGTCGTTGCCACCAAAAAACCTACTGCTTGGCATCTCTATGACCTCATCGGAAATGCCGATGAATGGACAACCACTCCAAACGAAAGTTATCCTGGCGAGTTCTTGGCCGTGGGCGGGTCTGTGACCGTTAATGGAACGGGTATACAGGACCTTCGCTTCGATGAAAAACATGCCGGAGTAAGGCTTGTTCGGGGAACGTCTGTGGTCACGTTCACTCCGCCTAGCCCCTAGATAAATTGTCCCGCTGTACACCCTTCCTGACACATGGGCTATAGCAGAACACCGAATTCATATTACCTGAAATTTTCAGGAGGGGGAAGATTAATGGGGGGTGTTAGTGGCTTTTCTTTTGGCGCTTGTTTTGTCCTCGTGGATTGCGCCTTTGATTGGGGCTGGATCCCTGCCATGAGCGAATCTAGATCCGAAACGGCCTCCGTCACAATGCTTTCCAGTAAATGACTCAAACTGCGCACAACAGATTCGGGTTCATTTTTTGGAAGTTTTTCCTGCACATCCCAACTGCGTGTCCACACCACCTTCTGCGTATGATTATCTACGAAATACATGGACATGGCTAAATGGGCAAACCAAGTGGAATCCTTGTCCACTTCCTCCAATGCCGTGATCTCCCCTCGTAGAACGTAGTCTACATTCTCCACTTCAATGGAACGCGACACTTGCTGAAAAATCTGGGCATCGCGCAAATGCTTGAATACCATATCGGAGATCATGATTTTCGGTTTTAAAGCCCAGAGTTCAAAATCATACATTTCCATTTGGTACTTGGATGCTCGATAGACAATTTCGTTTTGTCTGTAGGGTTCGGTAATGGAAAAATCCCGAACCCAAACATTTGCTTGCCATGGTGGTGATTTCGATGCAGTGGTGTCCACTGGAGGGTCATATTCAAGCACATAATGATGCGTTTTATTTTTTCCATCATTTCGTGACAATAGCGATGAACATCCTGAACCAAGCACCAAAATGGAGAGCGAGAGAATGATGAATCGTTTCATTTTATACGTCCTGATTTTTCTTCAGAGCGAATCAGAAGCGAGGGATCCGCTTTGATGCGTTGGCTGAAATCATACATGTTTTCGGTCATTTCGTTGATATTTCGAAGGGATGTCGAGATGTCTTCCTGAGACTTATAAATCATCAGATCTGCGCGCTTGGACAAGGTTTCTAGAGCCTTGGACGCGTTTTGAATTCCGATGAATGTTTGTTCGATATCACTGTCTCGAAATTCAGTGGTGATTGCATGAAGATCCTGCAAGGAGCCCGCTAAATTTGCCTGATTCTTTTCGCCGGTGATCAAGAGCATATTATTCATGAGCGCCTCCAGCTTGACCGAAAAAATCTCGACTTGACTCGTGATTTGTTGGATCTGGGAAGTGCCTGCAAGAACTTCATGATTTTCGGGAAGGGTGGGCTCATCGGGATTTCCCCCAGAAAGTTCAATGGTCTTGAGGCCTGTGATGGAAAATCCACCGACCAAGTTTGCGCGCATACTTGCTTTAATGGGAGTTCCTTTCGCCACTTGGAATGTGACGACCACAGCGAGTAAATCGTGCTCATCAATGTGTAGCTCTAAAACCTTTCCTACGTCAACGCCATTCCATTTGACTTTGGCGCCAGGGACCAAACCATCCACCGATTCTGAAAATCGGGTATGATAGATGACATTTTCATTGGCGAGTCGCTTCCCCAAAAAGAAAATTCCAAACCCCAAGATTAATGAAACGGTCATGAGCATGAAAATACCCAAACGAATTCGTTCACCTTTGGTAGTTTCCATTTTCCACCTCCTTTATCCTAAATTGAACCCGTGTTCTTTGGGTTTCTTCTACCATGGCTTTACGACCAAAGAACCTCACAAGTTCTGGTTCCTTAGATGCAATCCCTTGTTGTAAATCTCCATCGAAGAGTACTTTTCCCGCAGAGAGAAACAGAAGTTTATCAGCTATTGCTTTGATCGAATCCAGTTCATGGGTTACTACCACCACGGCGATTCCAAACTGATCCCTCAATTTCAAAAGAAGTTCATCCAAGGCCCTGGAGGTCACAGGATCCAGGCCCGCAGAAGGTTCATCGCAGAACAATAATCCAGGATCCATTATTAATGCTCGAGCAAGTGCAGCTCGCTTGCGCATGCCTCCGCTCAATTCTGCGGGGTACTTATGCCAAGCGTCCAGCATGGAAACGCTTTCCAATTTTTGGGCGACCATTTCTTCCACCACAACTAGGGGAAGTTCAGGACGATGGGTGCGCAGGGGGAGTGCCACGTTATCGGCAAGCGTCATGGAACTCAGCAAGGCTCCATTCTGAAACAGGACTCCGCAGCGTTCACGTAAAGTTTGGGGAATGGGAGCGTTGACCTCTTTTTCGCCCTCACCAAAGAAGCTCACCGATCCTTCTTTAGCCCGCATAAGCCCCAGTATCGCATTGAGTAGTGTGGATTTCCCACAACCGGAGCTGCCCAGAATAACACGGATCTCACGATTTGTCACGGTGAATGAAATCTGATCAAGGATGATATGATCGCCAAATCCGGCCTTAAGGTTTTTGACCTCAAGAACGGTATCGACGTGGTTGCCAGTGTTTATCATGATGATTGTTTCACCAGTTTTAATAGAAAATGAAAGAGAATAGCGCATCGGCAATGATGATCGCTGAAATCGAAAACACCACGCACTCGGTTGTCGCTCTGCCAACGGCATCAGCACCGCCTCGGGCGGCAAATCCTTTTTGGCTTGCGACGAGGGTAATGATCCAGCCAAACACCATGGATTTGACCCCACATTGCCAAAGAAGTTTAAGGGGAATTCCGTCACGAAGTTCGTTAAAGAATAGCGAGATGGGCATTTTTAGGTAGAGTATCGCCACGATAAATCCAGAAAAAATACCGGCAAAAACAGAGGCGAAAGTGAGTAAAGGAACGGTGATCGTCATCGCCTGGAATCGAGGCACCACAAGGAACGGCACGGGATGAATCCCCATGGTCTGCAAGGCTTTGACCTCATCTTGAACCACCATGGAGGCAATTTCTGCAGTAATCGAACTTCCGGATCTCCCGGCAAGAATAATCGCTGTTATCAAAGGACCTATTTCGGAAAACATGGCGATGCCAACGCCACGAACGAGATACAGTGAGCCTCCCAAAGATTCAAGCTGGATGGCGCTTTGATAGGCGAGGGTGAGGCCGATTAAAAAAGACAAAATAAAAACGATGGGCAAAGCGTCGCTTCCGAGCCTTAGCATCTGAAGTAATGTTCCTCGGATTGGCAAGGCTTTGGGATCAAATCGCCCTATGGTGCTCCAATAGAGGGACTCTGTAAAGAGATGAGTGAGTTCCACTATGCTATGAAATAATTGAAACGCATATTCTCCTGCCGATTCAAAGAACCCCATTTTTTCGTTTGAGGGGACGGGCTTTTGAAGTGCAGGAACGGCCTTCAAATAAGTCGCTAAAGCTTCACTCACATTGATAAGACTCAGTGAGCCCCGAAAATTTGCAGACTCTTTTTGCAGGGAAACAAGAACCGCCACCATGCAGGAATCATTTTCTTGAATCCCCGAGCAATCGATTTCTACATCACGAGAACGAAGCGCATGCAGACTCGTACGGTACAGCTTATCCGGTGCAATTGGATTATTCACCTTTTTCACCTCTTTATCAAAAATTTTCGCGTGCAGTTCCGATTTTTATGCAAAGGAATGCTCCGTAAACAAAGATACATCCAGAGAGGATCATTCACGAAAATAACGCTCTTACAGCATATAAAGCACCCTAAATTGCATACAAGGAGACAAAATGCTGCAAATGGAGAACGAAATACTTTTGCAGACTTGTGATTGACATGTTACGAGTAAGGCTTCGAACTATAAACCGCACAAGTCTGACATGGGCAGGCACTTGAAAAACATATTCAAAAGTGGCAAGCTGATAAGCATTCCCCAAATATGCCAAAATGTTTTTTTCCTGAAATGGGGACGAACTGGATTGGAGTCTCCCCTTTATTCTCTCAACCGAAACATTTCTCCGTGAAATCGGCTGAGAACGAGCCAAAACCTTCTTTTGAAGTTATTTTACATCACAAATTTGCACTCGAATCCGAGGGGTTCCCGTATATGACTAAAAATGATAAACATGAGGATCGTTGGCTTTCCATTGGCGAAATCTGCGCTCACTTGGGCGTATCGAGCGATGCCGTATACAAATGGATCGAAAAGCAAGGCTTGCCCGCGCACCGTATGGGGCGTCTGTGGAAGTTCCAGAAAGCGGAAGTGGATGCCTGGGTCAAGAGCGACCAGGCGGGGGAACGGTGAAAATGACAAATTTTGACACTGATAAAAATATATTTATGAGTTTGGGAGATTTTGTATGACGCTTGAGGAACTAGAACAACAGTTTTTGAACGATCTGGACAACAAACTCTGGAAAGCCGCCGACAAGCTGCGCTCCAACATGGATGCCGCAAACTACAAGCATGTAGTACTCGGACTCATCTTTTTGAAATATGTTTCCGACGCCTTTGAAGAACGCAGCGAAGAGTTGCGCGAATTGTTCCAAGCCAACACCAAGGACAACATCTACTACTTAGACCGCTCCGATTACAAAACCGACAAAGCCTACCAAAAAGCCATCGAAGAAGAACTAGAACAAATCGACTACTACGCCGAAAAAAATATCTTCTGGGTGCCCAGAGAGTCGCGTTGGAACACCCTCCAAAGTCAAGCCGCACTCCCCATGGGAACCCTGCTCGGAAAAAATGCCCACGGCAAAAACATCAAACTCACCTCCCTTTCGTGGCTCATTGACAACGCCCTCGATAAAATCGAAGACACCAATCCCAAACTCAAAAACATCCTCAACCGCATCAGTCAATACCAACTTGAAAACGACACGCTCAAAGGGCTCATCGACACCTTCTCCGACACAAGCTTCACCCGGCTCGAATACCAAGGTCAGCGATTAAGTCTCCACAGCAAAGATGTACTCGGGCATGTATATGAATATTTCCTCGGTCAGTTCGCTTTAGCCGAAGGCAAGCAGGGCGGGCAGTATTACACCCCCAAAAGCATCGTCACTCTCATCGTCGAAATGCTCGAACCCTACAAAGGCCGCGTCTATGACCCCGCCATGGGCTCGGGCGGTTTCTTTGTATCCAGCGACAAATTCATTGAAAAACATGCTCAGGACAAACGCTACAAAGCGAGCGAACAGCGCAAACACATCTCCGTGTATGGGCAGGAATCGAATCCCACCACATGGAAACTCGCCGCCATGAACATGGCCATCCGCGCCATCGATTTCAACTTCGGCAAAAAGAACGCCGACACCTTTCTCGACGATCAGCACCCCGACCTCCGCGCCGATTTTGTCATGGCAAACCCACCCTTCAACATGAAAGAATGGTGGAGCGCGAAGCTCGAAGGGGATGCGCGCTGGGAATATGGAACACCCCCGCAAGGGAACGCCAACTTCGCCTGGATGCAGCACATGCTTTATCACTTGGCCCCCACAGGCTCCATGGCACTTCTCCTCGCCAATGGCTCCATGAGCTCCAACACCAACAACGAAGGGGAAATCCGCAAAGCGCTCATCGAAGCGGATCGCGTCGAATGCATGGTCGCCCTCCCCGGCCAGCTCTTCACCAATACCCAAATCCCCGCATGCATCTGGTTCCTCACCAAAAACAAAAACGCCATCGGTGGCAAACGCAACCGCCGGGGTGAAATCCTCTTCATCGACGCCCGCCAACTAGGCTACATGAAAGACCGTGTATTGCGCGACTTCAAACCCGAAGACATCGCCCAGATCAGCGACACCTTCCACGCCTGGAAAACAGGCAAAGACTACGCAGATCAGGCGGGCTACTGCTACTCCGCCAAACTCGCAGATCTACAGAAAAATGACTATGTACTCACCCCCGGCCGCTACGTCGGCGCCCCCGAACAGGAAGCCGACACCGAACCCTTCGCGGGAAAAATGCAACGCCTCACGGCCCAACTCAAAGAACAATTCGCCGAAAGTAGCCGCCTCGAAAAGCAGATCAAAAAGAACCTCGGTGCCTTGGGGTACTGGGAATGAAAACCACACAAAAGCAGAAACGGGTTGCCAGATCTGGCGGAGTTAACCCCGAGTTTAATGTACTCACCCCAAAACAATGTCGTACCGGAAGTCTTTCGAAGAAAGGACTTAAACCATGAACGTTTCCAACAAACGTGACCGCCCAGCAAAAAAGATCGGTGGGGGAAGTCTCCCCCTCGCTACAGCCTCCTCGCCTGCGGCTGCGGTGTCTTCCGCTACCCCCTCGAACGGGGGACACCCAGCTTCACAAGGCTCAAATGATCGCCTTGACTCTCGCACACCTTTCGGTAGCCGTAACGCCCCCGGGAAAAAAAGACAAACAGCGATGACAATCCAAGAATGGCCGATCGTAAAAATTGATGAAATATCGGAACGAATCGCAATAGGTCCCTTTGGATCAAGAATGAAGGCCGACACATATACAGATTCAGGTGTACGTGTAATCAGAGGAACAAACATTTCATCCGGCAGAGTATTTTCTGGTGATTGGGTGTTTATTAGTGAAAATTTTGCTGATGAATTAAAAGGATGCAATGCATTTGAAAATGATCTAGTCTTTCCTCATCGAGGAGCGATTGGTGAAGTTGGGATCGTTCCTCAAGATGGTAGGCGATATATTATTTCATCTAGTCTCATGCTTTTACGATGCAATAAGCAGTTAGCGAATTCACTTTATCTCTACTACTTTTTCAAGTCAGAGAAAGGGAAACATGAATTATTAAAGAACGCTTCTCAAGTAGGAACTCCTGGAATTGGTCAACCATTAGCCTCTTTAAGATCTATTGAATTTCCACTTCCACCAATAAACACACAAAAGAAAATTTCACAAATTTTGTCGTCACTTGACGACAAAATAGAGGCAAATCGCCGCATCAACCAAACCCTAGAAGCCATGGCCCAAGCTCTGTTCCAAAGCTGGTTCGTAGACTTCGATCCCGTCAAAGCCAAACAGAAAATCCTAGGAGCCGGTGGCACAGCTCGTGAAGCCGAACTCGCCGCCATGCAAATCATCAGTGGTAAAAATTCGCACCAACTCAAAACCTTCCAGCAAACTCAGCCCCAACAATATGCAGAACTCGAACACACCGCAAAACTCTTCCCTAACCGCTTAGTAGAAAGCGAGTTGGGGTTAGTGCCTGAAGGGTGGGAAAATACATCAATCTATGAACTTTGTGATGTTGTTTATGGTGCTCCATTTAAATCAAATCTTTTTAATGATGATGCTAAAGGCCTTCCATTAATTCGAATTCGAGATCTTAGCCATGAAAGGCCTGGGGTTTCAACGGATGAAATAAATTCAAAAGGGTATCAGGTTCAAAATGGTAACCTGCTAGTTGGTATGGATGGTGAATTTAAACCATATATCTGGGGTGGTGGTCCCGCTTGGATGAACCAACGGATTTGTTGTTTTAGACCCAAAAGGGGCCTGTCAAGTGGTGTTGTCAAATGTTTTATTAGTCGCCAATTGGAATATTTCGAAAAAACAGCAACTGCCACTACTGTTATCCATTTAGGGAAAGGGGATATTGATCATTTCTCATATCTAAAACCAAATAAGAGTCTCTTAATGATTATAAGCAATCAACTTGAATCAATTTATCAAATAGTTGTAAATTCAAAGAGCCAGTCCTTTTCATTAACTGATGTTCGCGACTCCCTCCTTCCTAAGCTTCTCTCTGGTGAAATTTCAGTCGAAAATATAGGGGAACTTCAATCATGAAATGGCTAACCAAATTACGTTCAAAATTTCGCAAGGCTTGTCCTCAAAAACCTTGCCAGCCAAAGTATGTCGACTTAATGCCTGTGATCGATGCGGACGAATATGGTCATTACTCAGAAGCCTTGCAATTTGCCATAGATAGTTCACGAATTCGAAATATTGCGGTCACA
>Ga0209467_1002387_pt1 | contig 13552 bp, 15 predicted proteins | sample Higcelwee11metaG_FD_187175 | JGI IMG/M metagenome (GOLD analysis project Ga0209467, IMG submission 187175) | Freshwater pond sediment microbial communities from the University of Edinburgh, under environmental carbon perturbations - High... | ecosystem: Environmental > Aquatic > Freshwater >...
GACCGGCCAATCGAGCTGACTGATGGATACGGGCGGTTAGCTCAGTTGGTTAGAGCACCAGTATGACACGCTGGGGGTCACAAGTTCGACTCTTGTACCGCCCAATCAGGCCTTGCAGAACAATGATTGATTCATTGTTCTGCAAGGCCTTGTTGTTTTCTGCCGATCTTGACCCGCAGGGCCTCGATGATGCCTTCCATTCGGTGCACCGATGCACCGGCCCGGCCAATCTCGATGTGGGTTTCCGCGACCGAACTCTTCGGACTGCGGTAGCGATCGATGGTCTTTGCTACCGACCATGCTGCTCTGAATTGAGGAGTACTCGTTCCGGTTCTGCCTGTATCGTAGCCCATGATCTGTCCTTCTCGGTCAATTTCGTCCGTGGTATGCCTCCGGGTACGCTGCCTGGCTGTCAGTTGGAGGCGAGTGCCACCTTGCCGCCGAGATATACGACAACCGGGAATGATGAACTCTGTTCGGGAAGGTATATGCCAATGATTCCGCCGCCCAGCCGAATGCTCTGCTTCTGGCCGACCTTGAGCCACACCGACAGATCGGGGAAGAACACCCTGCCGGTCCTGAAGTCACTTGCGAGGCCGAGCAGAACAAAGGCGCCGCCACCGAGTTGGGCTTCTGCGACGAACTGGCCAAGATCGAGCTCAACGAAGGCGTTTGGCCACGCAATCGTCTCAAGTATGAAGGTAAACGCCCTCGCTCCAACGCCCATCTTGACGACGCCAAGATCGAACTGATAATGGAGGCCGGCTTCGGGCAATGGCAGGAAGGTCCTTGAGAGGAATTCACCTACGGTGCTATCCATTTCCAGCGAGCTGCCAGCAAGCACTGATCCGATTCCGATTGGCAGGGCAATACCCACATCGATCCGGAGTTGCGCAAAAGCGACTCCTCCAACCAGTGCGATGATCATAGTCAATAGCGCTAATCGCTTCATGAAGGGCTCCTTCTTGGATAGTAATTGGCTCCTGTGATGGCTTTCCGTTACAGGTATCCAAGACAAAGGTAGCCGAATCTTCGTGCTGCGTCTGTTCGCTCGCGTACGGATAGTCGAGCATAACGGCTCGGCAACGTACGAAGCGTCGTCATTCCCCGGTTACATCGATGATCAGGCCCTCGACCTCAAGATCAGCGCGGTCTTCGGCTCCAAGGATGTGTCTCAGCTTTCTATTCTCATGGCGCAACGTCTCCACTGCTTCCTGAAGCGTGGAGACTCTGGTGCGGAGTTCGAGAATGACGTCTATGCCTTCCTTGTTGATGCCGAGCGCTTGATGCAGGCTGACAGCTTCCTTGAGCCTGTCCAGGTATCTTGTATCGACGCCTCTTTCACCGTCGCGTTCGACGGTGGGATACAAGCCAAAGTCGGCGAACTCGCGCACAATTTCGATATCGAATCGGAAGTACTCACACACCTGAACCAGCGTCATTGTTCTGTTCATGCTTTCACCGTTTCTGCTTCCACCGGTTCGTTCCGCAGGGTAGCCAGCTCCCGCAACAATACTTTCTCGCGCGTTGTCAATTTTTCTGGCAACTGGATCGCAACCCTGAGGAATAGATCTCCCTGAATTCCTGTCTTGCCGTAAACAGGGAAACCCTTTGACTTCAACTTCAGCACGGTGCCGTTTCTTGTTTCCGGGCGTATGGTAAGGTTGAAGGTGCCCGATATCGTCTTGACCTGAAGCGTCGTTCCGAGCATCGCAGAATAGACGCTGACCGGAATATCACGGAACAGATCTACGCCCTCAAGCCTGTATTCCCTGTGTGGCAGAATGGTGAAGGTAAGGTATAAGTCACCATTCGGCGCTCCATTGGCTCCAACCGCACCCTTGTCGGCGATCTTGATGGTCTGCTTGTCCCAAATCCCGGGCTTCAGCTTGAGGCGTATGTTTCTCTTGCCTACCGTTATTACCTTGACGCCGCCTTCATAGGCGTCTTCCAGGCTGATGGCGAGTTCTGCGCGCAGGTCCGAGCCGCGACTGGAATGCCGCGCGCCACGGCGCGCGCCCGATCCCTGGCCAAACATGCTGCTGAAGAAATCGGATCCATCGGACTGGGAACCGAATATGTCCTCCCAGCGTGGCCCCGAACCGTTCGCCTGACCGCCCTGTGATGAAGCATATTTCGACCAGTCAAAGCCCTCGGCCTGGTCTGTATTGCTGTATCGCTCCCAGTCCGAACCAAGCGCATCGTATTTCTTGCGCTTCTCTTCGTCCGACAGCACCTCATACGCCTCGCTTATCTCCGCGAACCGGGCGCCGGCGTTCTTGTCGGTTGTGTTGACATCCGGGTGATATTTTCGTGCAAGTTTTCTATATTGCTTCTTAAGCTCTTCCTTCCCGGCGCTCTTGTCGAGCCCCAGGATTTTATAATAATCCTTGTACTCCACGATGTGGCATCCTTTTGGCGTTATGGCGGCAACTACGCATACGACATGACTCCCCGCCCGGTAGACTTCAACACACCAGGCAGGGAGTCATGTAATGGAATCAGGACACGCCATCAAGCCTCTTTTCCACCCGATGCAGGTTTGTTCGCTGCACCCATCCCATTGCCATGGCCGTTGCCATGCCGATTGCCTTTGCCTGCTCCACGTCCTGGCTTCTGGTTCTGGACCGGCGCATTCGGAGCACCTTCGACGCACGGGCCTTTGCCTTTGCCCGTCTTCGGCCCCGCCCCAGCAGGCCCCTTGCCATCGGAATTAGGCATACACACCTCCCAACATGTTACTAATACGTCGCGCCAACGGCGCACACCACCGCACTGCACGATTCGTGTCACTTCTTGTCGTTTATCAATTTTTCCAGTTTAGAGGAACTCAGCCACCGTTTCTCGGAGAATGCGACCAACAAGGCGATCATTGGTATGACGGTATACAGCAACGCGAACGAGATTGAGACAACCGCCTTCACCGTTGTAGTCCAAGGCATGTAGAGGCATAGTGAGACAGGTATCAATATGAGTCCGAAAGAAAATATAACAATTGCGAATATCAGGAGCGACAGTTGTATCGCCATATTTCTTGAGTTGTGCAACAACTTCAAGTACCCTATGGCTAGTTTCAGCTTGATCGCCTCGGCCGATGCCTCAAATGCCGAACCGAGCAGCAACTTGATCAGGCCTGCAGGAAAATTCACATTGACCATGGTGTCCCCCCTCGGTGCGACCTACTTCTTGGATCTACCCTGGAATGCTCCGAGTATGAGAACGCCGAGCGCGACGCCGCCTATGTACGGCCACGGATTCCTGCGAACCATCTTGTCTACGCTCGATACAAAGCCCAGGACCTTTTCTTTTCCCTCTTCGTAGGTCTCCTTGACCTGGGTGCCAATGTCATCGGCGAAAGTGCCGAACAGCTCTTCCAGATTGGTATACCTGGTGGCGACCAAGGCGAGCAATTCTGCCTTCCGGCTCTTTGCCATCTCTTCCAGAAGATCCAGCGCCTCGCTGATCTTCCTGTCATCACTTTTTTCCGACATGCTATCCCCCTGCTGATTCCAGCTACGTATCACTGACTTGATAGAAGACCCAAGTCTAGATAGAAGCTTTTGAAGAGGTTTCGAGCCGGATCGTATATTCGCATCGACCAGCTATCCATGCGGGCGAACTTTGAAGTTGCCTTCATGGAAATTTTGATTGAAGGGTTCGACTCGATCGGCGAATAGAGCGGTTCGGATAGAGTTATGGTTCCTTCCGGGTGGCTCAGTGCCAGAATGATGGCTTCGCTTCGTGCGATTGCAGCCTTGAACGCTCCGCCATAATCTATGGTGAACATTGCATAGTAGCTTCCTTCATTGGCGACCAGTTTGCTTGCAGTCTTGCCATCCCATGACAGCGTCGAAGGCAGAAGGGCCGAGGTGCCAGAGAAGGTGAATATGTTCTTGCCATTGAACATGATCTCTACCTTCCAGGCCTTCACCTGCTGCGGCTGACCAAATGCAAGATCAAACACCATGGCGTCCAGAATGGCGTCACCATTCGGAGAGAATCCCCGCGTGCGGGCCGTGATTGAAGATGCTTCCGGCGTACGGGGTGGCGCAGGCGTTACCGATGGGGCAATGACGAGCGGCGGAGCCGTAACGCTCATCGTCGCATCAATGACACCGGTATTGCCAAAAATGTCGCGAATCTTTGCGACGACCCTATATGGGCCCGCAGCGGCGACCTGTGTGCCCATCGATGTAAACCCGTCCCACGAAAGCGATCGTTCCGGCCATGTGCCCGAGAAGCCGCGCACCAGCCTTCCGCTTGACTCCAGGATTTCCACAGACCAGCTTTCTATCGCAGCCGAGGTCGAGGTCGCATCGACGGTAATGGCGACCGGAACGGAAAATCCCTTCGCGACTGGCACCGCCTCGATTGGCGATATGATCAATTTTCCGGATGGAGGTTCAACATCAAGCACAAATGGCGTGCTCTCTGTAGTGAAGGTTGCATACCTGGTCCTGTAGTAGACATTGAGAACCGCGATACAGGTGCCTTCGGGACCCATGGCTCCCGAGTCGGTCAGCCCATTCCATGAGAGGGTCGATGGCATGCTTGAGCTGGTACCATGAAATGTTCGTATAACAGCGTTCTGCGCTACTATTTCAACCTTCCATGCCTTCACCGATTCAGGATTTCCAATAGTCAGGACCAGGTCTATCGCATTCTCTGGCGCATCTGCCTTTGGAGAGAAGCCATCGACCTCGGTCGCTATGCTGCTCCTGGCCGGCCAGAGCAGACTTGTGGCATGAGTGTTGGTCTGGCATGCCACCATGGTGATTGTCAAAACCAGCACCAGACCACATGCATACACGATCTTCTTCATTACGTACCTCCGTCGGCGAAGAGTCAGATGTACGCAGTCAGAGCTCCGCAGGAACGGACCCTTCCCGTGGATTCAGCTGCATCCAGAGACCTCTGTGCCATATCAAAGTTGCGAAAAATGGAGAAGAACGTCTGTACGCCGACGCACAATGAATGGGCTGGTCTGATCGGCACGCAGATTCGCTCACCGAATTGAACAGCCATCGGGCTCAGATCAGGTTGGCTTCGCGGAGTATGGCCATGGCGTCCAGCTTCGGGCGCGGCAGGCCCTTGGGCAGGAAGGCGGACAGTGGCTTGTCGAACTCGCCATCGTCGGCCCATGCTGACAGCGAGGCGTCAAGCGGCGCCGTCCACCGCTCGGAGCGCTCTTCGCCGCGGAACTCCAGGTCGTTGAGCGCGAAACCCGAACGCGGCACTATCGGTTCCAGCCAGGGGCGCTCTCCGCGCTGCCAGGCGGCATACATCGCCGAATGGCGCGTCAGCACAAAGCGATGCCAGAACGCAGAATCGACCAGACCCTCGGCAAGCAGGACGCGCGCCATCTCGGCTGAGTCGGCTATGTCCTGATCACTCTGGCCGGGAAACCCGTATATCAGGTACGCGTGGACCAGCACACCCGCGCGCTTGAAGGCGGCAAGGGTTCGAACCAGGTCGGTCATCGAGAAACCCTTGTCGACGATTTCCAGCCCGTGTGACGTTGCTATCTCGATGCCGCCTGATACGGCCACCAGACCGCGCGCGGCCGCGAAGGCGCATGCCTCGTCGGTCCATGCCTTGTCGAAGCGCACGTTGCCCCAGAAGGTAAACGGCTTGGGCAACTCCGCGTTGCGCATCGCAAACGCCCGCGTCAGGTTGACAGGCATTGCCTCGTCGACAAAATGTATACCCCGCAGGCCTGTCGCCTGGGCAGCCTTGCCCGCTGCCTCCAGCAGCATGTCCAGGTCGGATGCCACATAGCGCTTGATGTAGTCAAGTTCCGTGTCGCAGAATGCACAGCGGTGCCAGTAGCAGCCATAGGCCAGCCGGTACTTGAGCCACGGTGTGTCGTTCCATAGCCGGTGCATCGGATTGGGTGAGTCGACGATGCGCAGGTAGCGGGAGAAGTCGAGGCCGCGATAGTCGGGGTGGACCGTCGCGATGGCTTTTCGCTCGCTGGCGGCGTAACCGGTATCATCGGCAACGCCGACCGCCGGCCCATGGCCAGCGGCCAGGCACGGCTCTTCGTCTGCGAAACCCCGTGCGATGATGTGCCCGCTATTTTCGTCTCGGAACCGCACGTGGAAGAGGGATGATCGCGGCGCTCCTTCGAGCGCGTCGAGTATCGATTCCAGTGCCCCGAAGCCTGCATCATAGGCCAGGTAATCGAACACGTCGAAGACGGCCGGATCTTCCAGGAACCGCAATTCGGTAGAGACATAGCCGCCGCCCGCTATCACCGTGACACGCTCGCCAAAGGCCGTCCTGGCCTCCTCGGCAGCGGCTATGGAGCCTGCCAGACAGCCGGGAAACGGAATGCTCAGCAGGACGATAACCCGCTCGTCCTTGGTCCCCTGCGTCTTCATGTCGCCCGCGATGCGTGCATAGAGCTCCCGCAAGAGCGGGCGGTAGCAATTCGAAAGCACCCAGCCGTTCGTGGCATCGTCGCGCAGCGGGCCGAACGCGGTGGCCCCACGTGCCAGCCGCTCCGCGTACCGCACGGCGCCAAAGTCCGGGTCCAGGGCATAGGTGATGAAGTCGGCCAGATCGTTGATGGTCGCCGTGGCCCATGCGCGCGCGTCGTCGGGGCCAAGGCCATCGCCGCGTACCGCCTCCGCCCGCATGCCGGATGGCAGGCCGGCGCCGACCGCTATCCGGTACGCGAAGGCCGGGTCGTCGCCCGACAGGAAATCGACGATCGAGTCGATGCTCGACAGATACAGGTTCTCGTCCTTGAAGTAGGCCTTGATCCTGGCCGCCGTCGCCTTGTCGGGATGCGTCCTGCCTTTGAGCGCGACGCGCGCATCGTCGAAGACCCTCGCAAGGCCGCGCCGGCAGTACAGCGTTCGAGCCATCTCTATAGAATGATCATATGCGGTGGAATCGATGCCGCGCGACCTGAGCCACGTGTCGAGGTACCAGACCGCAGGATATGGTGCGTTGAGCTGTACGAGAGGTGGCTGGATGCAGAGTGCTCGCATGCCGCCAGTATAGCCGCGGCGGTATTCTTCGGCGAGTCCTTGACGCGACTGCGCGTTTTAGGTATAAATGTGCCCGCACGCGCCGCTGTAGCTCAGTTGGTAGAGCAGTGGACTGAAAATCCACGTGTCGTCAGTTCAATTCTGACCGGTGGCATGCCGACCGCCCCATTTGGGGGCGGTTTTTTTATGTGCCAACCCTTGCCGCATTCGGCGTTACCGTCTAGTATCTCCGTGGCGTGCCGTGGCCTGTACCAAGGCGGCAATGCCATATGCAAGGAGAAGACGGGCATGAAGGTTTTGGTCATTGGTGGCGCCGGCTACATAGGAAGCCACGTATCGCTCGAGCTGATGGACGCGGGGCACGAGGTCGTCGTCTACGACAATCTGTCCAGCGGCAGCAGGGGCAACATTTTCAAGGGTGAGCGCCTCATAGAGGGCGACATCATGGATATGGCCGCGCTGGAGGCCACCCTGGCCGAGGGGTACGATGGCGTCATCCATCTGGCCGCTTTCAAGGCCGCCGGTGAATCGATGACGGCTCCCGAGAAGTACGCGCGCAACAATATCAGCGGGACCATCAATATACTGAACGCGCTCTGCGCGAGCGGAACACGCCGCATCGTTTTCTCCAGCTCGGCCGCCGTCTATGGCGAGCCGGAATACCTGCCGGTCGACGAGCGCCACCCGACCAATCCCGAGAACTTCTATGGTTTCACCAAACTCGAGATCGAGCGCATACTGCACTGGTATGACAGGCTCAAGGGCGTGCGCTACGCCGCGCTGCGCTATTTCAACGCGGCGGGTTACGACGTGCAGGGCCGGGCCAGGGGGCTGGAGCGCAACCCCGCCAACCTGTTGCCGGTGATCATGGAGGTCGCGGCGGGCATGCGCGACGAACTGCATGTCTTTGGCGCCGACTACGAGACGCCGGATGGCACGGGCGTCCGTGATTACGTGCACGTGAGCGACCTGGCGCGGGCCCATGTCGCTGCGCTCGAGCATATGGCCAAAACCGACGAGAGCCTGCTTGTCAATCTGGGTTCCGATGCCGGACTGTCGGTGCTCGACATCGTAGAGGCGGCGCGGCGCATAACCGGCACGCCCATCCCGGTTCGAACCGAGCCGCGCCGGGCGGGCGATCCGGCCCGGCTGGTGGCGAGTTCGGCCAGGGCGGCCGAGCTGCTGGGCTGGAAGGCCCGCTATTCCGATGTCGACACGCTGGTTGGCTCGAGCTGGGATGTCTACCGCGCAGTATCCAAAGGAGTACACTGATGGGCGATCTTGAAAACGCACTCGAATACCTGGGCACGGCGGAAGCCGGCGTCATAGAGCTTGAAACGTTGCTGACGTCCTTTCCGGCTATGGCTCCGGAATCCGGCGGCGACGGCGAATGGAAGAAGGCCGAGGCGCTCGAGGCCTGGCTCAGGCGGCACGGCATCGTCGAGATCGAGCGGCACGACGCTCCCGACGAGCGCGTCAGTTCAGGCATGCGTCCGAACATCGTCGCTACGATCAAGGGCAGGCGGCCGGGCAAGCGCCTCTGGGTGATGGCGCACACCGATGTGGTGCCCGAGGGCGACCGTTCGCTGTGGAACACCGATCCGTTCCAGGTGTTCGTCAAGGACGGCAAGATATATGGCCGCGGTGTTGAAGACAACCAGCAGGGGCTCGTCTCCAGCGTGTTTGCCTCCCTTGCGCTGGTCAGCCAGGGCATCGTTCCCGCCCATGATGTGAAGTTGCTGTTCGTGGCCGATGAGGAGTTTGGCTCCGTCTACGGCATACAGTGGCTGCTGGCCAACAGGACACTCTTCGCGCCCGACGACCTGATAGTCGTGCCTGACTCCGGAGCACACGATGGTTCGGAGATCGAGGTAGCCGAGAAGAACATCTGCTGGCTCAAGGTGATAACGAAGGGCAAGCAGTGCCACGCATCGAGGCCGGACGACGGTGCCAACGCCTTCCTTGCCAACTGCGACCTGGCCCTGCGCCTCAATGCGATGGAGCGCGAGGTCTTTTCACAGACCGACGGGATATTCGTGCCCGACCGCACCACCATCACTCCAACCAAGAAGGACGCCAACGTTCCGAACATAAACACGGTGCCTGCCGATGATGCGTTCTACATCGACATGCGGATCCTGCCGCGGTATTCAATTGACGATGTGCTTGCCGAGGCGGGCAAGCGCGCCCGCGATGTAGAGTCGCGCTATGGCGTAAAGGTCAGTTTCGAGGTGGTGCAGCGCAACGACAGTCCCCCGACGGCGGTCGATGCGCCGGTGGTGCTGCTACTCAAGGATGCCATCAAGGCGACATACGGTGTCGAGGGGCGGGCGGTCGGCGTCGGTGGCGGAACGGTTGGCGCGTACCTGCGCAAGGCCGGTCTGCCCTGTGTTGTCTGGAGCCGTCAGGACGAGACGATGCATGCGCCCAACGAGTATGCCAAACTGGAGAATCTACTCGGAGACGCCAAGGTCTTTGCCAGGCTGATGCTCGCGGAGCGGTAGTCGCCCGATCAAGGCTCGTCGATGACGAAGACCACCCGGCCATTCTGGATCAGTGCCTGGTTGTCGGGAGATCCCAGAATCTTCAGCGCATCGGCGGAGCTTATGACGATGTCGGTCCGCAGCGAGCCGAAGAGCCTCGTGGCCATGATTCGCAACGGATCGCCGCCCGCCCTGGCGGTGATCACGGGATCGTCGAGACCCGCGGCATAGGCGACCGAGCCCCAGGTTCGCAGTGGTGCCGGCGCCTGCAGGTTGCGCTCCAGCAGTACCGTCATCGACTCGTCGAAGAGCCGCGGAAAGAGGCAGGGCGCAAGCCTGGCCGTGCGATGCTCTCCCTGTACTGCGTACGTTCCCTGTACGAATATGACGATACCGGTGTACGACCGGGTGGGTATATACCGGTCGGCGGCCGGAAGGTCTGTCGGGGCGCTGTGCCGCACGTAGAGTGCTGCGAGGTCCGCCAGCTTCCACCGGTAGGTGGCTACCAGCGTGCCGAGGTCCCGGCTCAGCGCCAGGTCGAGGCGCCGTCCGGCTTCCAGAAATGCATCAAGCGCCGCGGTGGCCAGCGTGCCGTCGTCGATGCTGTCTGCCACGGTGCGGTATGAATCAAGATCGATCGCGAGGGCCGTGCCACGGACCAGGCCGGGAACGGCTGACTCGAGTACCTGCTCGGCTTCGGCACGGCCGGAAGGCAGCCTGATGCCCGCCGCCGCCAGATCGAGTTCGGCCTGGGCCAGTATCGTGCCGCCGATCCAGTCGACGGTGACCTCGGCAGAGCAGGCCGGAAGCACGGCCGACGCCGGGTTGGCATTGGCCATGAGTGGCGCCAGGAGCAACGCGAGTGCGGCAATGGCGAATCCTGATGCGCAATGCTTGGTTTCCATCACTCCAGTATCGGCACGACCAGCGACAGACCTTCGTGCAAGATGCTGGAAAGGCTCATGCCATTCTTCGCGGCGAGCACCTCGGGCTGCACCCCGTACTTCAGCGATATGCTCCAGAACGTGTCGCCCTTGGCTATGACGTAGCGGCCGGCAAAGGTCAGTTCGTCACCCTGTGGCAGCTCCGGCGCCGCGTACGGCTTCTTGTCCTTGAACGCGGGTATGACTATGCTCTGGCCTATCCGTATATGGTCGGGATTGAGACCGGGGTTGACCCGCGCAATCATCGATACCGGTACCTCGTAGTACTTTGCCAGGGCGGATATCGTGTCACCCGATTTGACCATGTGCATATAGACGCTCATCAGTACCTTCTTGTCGGCAAGTACGGTTCTGACGGCAGTCTCGTGCTCTGCAGGAACCTTGATGGCATACGAACCGTCCGGGGGCGTAACAGCGTAACGCAGCTCGGGATTGCCGGCCCTGACCATGTCGAGCGGAATGTTGGCGGTGGAAGCGAGCATGCCGATGTCGACCGGGCGGTCGAGCGGTATGCGGACCCAGTCGGTCGATGGTGTCCAAGACACGCTCAGTCTGTTGCGGCCGCCGTGCATCGCTATCGAGGCGATGGCCAGGAACTTCGGAATGTAGAGAGCGGTCTCCTTGGGAAGCAGCCCCCTGTCACGCAGGGCCCAGTAGTCGCGCTGCCCGCCCGATGCCCGTATGGCCTTGTCCATCGCGCCGACGCCGCAATTGTACGAGGCTATGGCCAGGAGCCAGTCTCCAAAGTGCTCATAGTTCGATCGCAGCTTGCGCAACGCTCCGTCGGTCGATTTCATGAAATCCCGGCGTTCGTCTATCCAGTCGTCGATGCGCATGTTGTAGCCGCCGACGCTGTTGCGCATGAACTGCCACAGCCCCGATGCGCCCGAACGGCTGACGGCCTTGGGCGAGTATTCGGACTCTATGAATGGCAGGAAGAAGAGCTCGTCAGGAACACCGTAATAGCGGATGCGCTCCTGTATGTAGGCCGCGTAGGGCCTCGAGCGCTCGTAGACCGCCTCCAGCCACTGCATGCCGCCGGGGCTCAGGTACGCAGCCCGGTAGCGCTCGAACTGCGCATCGCCGTACGGCATCGGCAGGCTCTGCAACTCGGGACCGGCATGGTGCTCCCACGCCGGCGCAGAGGCCGGAACAGCGCGCATCGGCCGCTGCATGGGGGGCGCCTCCGTGGGCACGGGCACTTCGAGCGAAAGCGCCGTCGAGACCGCGGCGGCGAGGGCGTCTTCGGTATCGCCGGGTATCTGCCCCGGAAGTGCATCGGTGGCGATCGCCGGGTGCAGCGCGAATGTCATGCAGAACATGATGGAGAGCCAGCGTACGGGTGGGCGTCCGCTCATTGCATCTTGTCTCCAAAGTAGATGCCGGCCCATTCCCAGCGGCCATGCACTTCGGGATCGGCAGGGAAGTTGACTTTCCGGAAGTACAGGTACCAGGTGGCGATGCGTTCGGTCCAACCCCAGGTCTTCAGGAAGGCTTCGCGGGAGTTGGAGCTCGGGTCCAGAGCCGGTGCGCGCTGGATCCTGCTGCCGGAGGTGAAGGCGTCAAAGTCGAACAGCACCTCGCTGTTGCCATCCCGCTTGTCCTGGTTCCAGTCCATCGCGAAGAAGCCAACCTTGGCCCGAATTCTGGAGAGCATCCGAGCGTTGCCGCTAGCCATCGCTGCGGAGACCGCATCGATCAGCTCGTCGAGTGTCTCGTAGGTCCAATCCTTGCGAATCGTCGCCAGATCTATGAATTGCTGGGCGTACTGGACCGCGTCGGGATGTCCGGGAACATCGGCCGCAAACACGGGCAGGAACCTGCGGTACGAGTCTATGGCGGCGTCCCAGTCGCCCAGAGCCTCATAGTCATTGCCGAGCAGGAACAGCTCTGAACCCATATCTATGGTATCGGGAAATCTGGCCAGCAATTCGCGTCTGAATTCGATGCGTCTGGCCGGATTGGACGAGAGGTCGATGAGCCGTCGCAGGCAGGCGGCATGGATGGATTCGCCGTTGACGGTCAGATCGGGATAATTCTTGACGATCCTGTCATAGTAGAGCGCCGCTATGTCATCGGCACCCTGGCGGGAATAGGCCCAGGCCACGCTGAGCAGATATCGGGCGTTGTACGCGCCGGCGGGATCCGCGGCAACGATGCCGGACAGGAAGTCGACCAGGCGCTGGTAGTCCAGCACGTCGGACAGCGATGTCGATATCTTCTGGATCACCGCGTAGCGCTCGTCGGTGTCCAGTCGCCCCGAGTCGAGGAGGCTGAAGAGGTCCTGGAGCTGGTGCCGGTCGGCGCCAGGAGTATCCATATAGTAGGCTCTTGATGATGCACACGAGGCCATCAGTGCACACAGGATGGCCGTGAGGGCGAGTGACCGTACACGCAGCATGACCGACTCTACCATGCTCGGTTTGCCGTTGGCAAGGAAGGCCCTTTATCGATACAATAAAGGTTGGGGGCTCACAGCATGAATCGGCGATCTTCAGTACTCTATCGAACGCTGCTCGCGTTCGCAGTCATCGCGGTTGTCGCCGGCATGGGCCTGCTCTTCGTCACCACCCGCGATCTACCAATGACCAGTGTATACTGGATGATCGGCTGGATGGCGGTGGGCGTGGTGCTGGCAAGCTACAGCATTTCCAGGGACTTCAGGCCGCGGACCGCCTTCGTCGGCCTCTTCATCATGGCGGTTGCGCTGATCCGGTTTGTGGCGCGGGCCTTTGGCCTTCTGGCCGTGGACTATTGGCCGCTGTTTGCGATCGGCGCTGGAATTTGCCTGCTGATAGCCGGTTTTGTCCGGTACAAGGGGCCCCGGCCGGGATTCATCGTGCTCTCGTCGCTCTTCATGCTGCTCGGGCTTTTCTTCTCCATTTTTTCCTTTGGATTCAGTTCGATGCGTTTCAAGGCATTCATGTCGATATGGTGGCCTGCATTGCTCGTTGTTGCAGGTCTCTTCCTGCTGGTCGTCTGGCTGGTCCAGCATTCCATTCCGGTTGATGAGCCCGCTTCGGGCAAATCGGGAGACAGCGAAACAAAATGAAGCTCATGGCCGCCTTGGCGGTCGCAGCAGCGTGTATCATGGTTTCTCTGGCAACCTCGTGCGTCGGGACGCCTG
>Ga0209467_1002388_pt1 | contig 13551 bp, 7 predicted proteins | sample Higcelwee11metaG_FD_187175 | JGI IMG/M metagenome (GOLD analysis project Ga0209467, IMG submission 187175) | Freshwater pond sediment microbial communities from the University of Edinburgh, under environmental carbon perturbations - High... | ecosystem: Environmental > Aquatic > Freshwater > Pond...
AATTCCCGCAGAGCTGAAAAGGTTGACTCCTCCGCTTCCAATATCAAGCAGATCCCCTCTGATATGGCCATTGATGGCATTTACAGTACGGGTGTAGATGGTTGAATACTCTCTTGCCACAGTATCTGTATAATCAGAACCAAGAGCATTAAAAAAGTCAGCCTGCTGCTCTACACTTGATCTTTTATCTCTCAAAAGATTCATCTTTACGTTTTTTCCCATGCCAACAGCACTCAACTCTGCCTGCACTATCAGAGTTATCATCACTATCAGAGTTACGACCATTATCAGAATTTGCAGAGCTATCACCATTGCCTTTATGAAAGCTCTTCTCTTCTCCTCTATGGATATTCTTTACATAGTAGAGTGGTCGATCTCTCACCTCTTCAAACACCCTGCCAAGGTACTCTCCAAGAACTCCAAGCACAATCAGCTGAACACCTCCAAGAAAGGTGAGTTCCACAAACATGACAGTCCAGCCTGGTACCTGGATATCATCAGTAAACAGTTTAAGGTAAAGCGCATGAAATCCAAGGAGGAACCCCATTATTGAGAAAACAAGCCCTATACCAGCGGCAATCCTCAATGGAACATAGGAGAACGTGGTAATTGCATCAAGAGAGAGCAGAAGGGACTTCCAGAAAGAGTACTTTGACTGCCCAGCAAATCTTGGAGACTGATCATAGAAGATATTTGCAGTTGAATAACCCATCCAGGAGACAAGCCCTCTTATGTAGCGTCTCCGTTCACGGATATTCCCAAGTGCCTCAACAACCTTTCTGTCCAGGAGCCTGAAGTCTCCCACATCCTCATCAGAGGTGATCTCATAATCTGCAATCTTTCTGAAAACCATATAGAAGAGCGCGGCAGCATATCTCTTCAGACGCCCCTCCCCTCCTCTTCTCTCTCTTGCACCGTTTACAACATCATAACCCTGTTGCCACCTCTCCACCATTGCAGGAATCACCTCAGGGGGGTGCTGAAGATCGCCGTCCATGGTGACCACTGCATCTCCTGTTGAGTGGTCAAGCCCTGCTGTAATGGCAACCTGGTGGCCAAAGCTTCTGTTGAGGCTCACAACAATAATGGATGGATCATCCTGCTGTAGTTCCTTTAATATCTCAACAGAGTTGTCACTGCTGCCATCATCAACAAAGATCACTTCAGTTCTCAGATGGAGTGCACGAAGCCTCTTATAAAGTTCAGATATATTCAACGCCTCGTTGTAAACCGGAATTACAATGGAAATAAGAGGGGAAGAGAGACCAGAGCAATCAGAACGATCATGGATATCACTATTAACTCTCATCATGATGCAACTCTCCTGACTTTCATAACTGTTCAGCTCTCCTCGACAACGGCTCAGATCTCCTCGACATAAGCTCTTTTCTGTAACGGTTCTGTCTGATTTTATGCAGAGATATCAGGCATCCAAGGGATATTATAAAAATAAGAGAGGAGAGTGAGATCCAGAGACCATTTTTAAACGAGTCAGGCTGGAACAGAAACTTTATCTCCTTCTCCTCACCTGAGACAACAACTCCCATGAAAGTTGATGCTATCTTTTCTATCTTGCCTGGTTTTCCATCAACAGAGACCTTCCACCCTGGAAACCACACCTCACTTAAAACAATAAGGGATTGAGAGTTATTGGTATGAGGAGTATCAATATATGATCCATTATCTATAGTTGTCTTATTATGTATAATTATCTCATTAGCCTCATATTTTATGATTTGAGGCGCACTGCTATTCAGATCAATCAGATCTGATTCAGTGATCTCTATACTCTGAATCAGATCTCTCTCTTTAACCTCTCTGTTGCAGAGCTGTTTCACCATGTTAAGATCAGTTACTCTGAATGCCCTCGGGTAACACGCTCTGTTCTCATAAACCTTGCCATCAGAACCATCATACACAAGAGAGAACCTCTCAGACTTCAGAGTCTGATCCTGGTTATCAGCTCTTGTGACAATATACCTTACATTCAGAAAATTGAGCCAGTCCGAATCAACAGATTGAATCTCACAGGTGAAAACAGGGCTGTATGATCCATTGATACTGGTCAGAATTTTTTCATATGCATATATCTTCATCGGGTCATATCCTGTTATACTGTCATAACCATATACCTGCTCTGCACCTGCAATCAGAGCACCCTTCCAGCCAACGACCCTGTATTTGCCAGGTTGAGATCTGATATATTCTATAACAGGTGATTCTGGATAGATATTTTGTTTGTCAATAAAGCTGTTATAGTTCACCCCATAGTAAGCAGATTCAGCAAAAACCATCAGCACAATTATAGATGAGAAGAGTGAAACCGGCCACAATGGAGCTGCACTTTTACTATTTCTAGCTGCTTTTTTACTACTATAAACAGAGAGCGTACAGATAGCTGTTACAGCTCCCAATGTGATGAAAAAAGAGAGAAGCTTTTCAACCCTGTAGTTCAGAAACTTTGGCTCAATCTCATTGAGTGTGTTAAATAGTTCACCACGCTGATACTGAACCAGGTTCGAAAATTTTACGATTTCGCTTGTTGAGCGATAATTGTAACATAACACCTGATAATTCAGATCGTTTCGTTTTGACGTTGGATCTATTTTTCGGATGAAATTCTCAACAAACCATGACTTGATAGATGCCCAGCGGAATCCAGTCGGATTTAATGTTTGAAATTGATCGCCGGCAAATATTAGCGGAATCATTGGTACATGTTGTCGATTTAATGAGCGTGCACTAAAAAGATTTAATGTCAGAATTGCGTGAAGTTCTACTCGGGTAAAGTCTTGCGCTTCATCACAAACAATTGCTGGATGCAAAGGCTTCAAACGGTCCCGATCCAATAAGAATCGTACTAAATCTTGATCATCCCAGTAAGCTGAATTCTCTTCGTGAGAACACAAACCTTCATACCAATTTTTGAATATCGTTTCATAAACTGTTTTGTATATCTCGGAATTGATAGAGGCTTTGATCCCTCCTTCTAGGTTTTCATAGTCTTCGGGTTCTAGATGCGAATCTAAATCAGACTCGAATCCTTTAATAAAGGTTCTTAAAATGTGCCAGCATAAATCGGGGCCGAGTTCTGCAGAAGCTGGATTTTTTGCTTGTCCAATTTCCCATTCCTCTTTAAACCTCGAAAATGTCATCCTAGCGCTTCTAGGAAAGCGTACATGTTCATGAGGTTCTAGATGGCTATAAAGAAATTCGTGAAACTCTCGAAGTGAACAATCAAGTTGCTCTCTATGTTCACCAATCCATTCGGCATTAAAAGAGCCTTGTGAACCAGCATCATGCATTAATAGCGATTCAATCGTAACGCGCGCTGCATCAAGTAGTGATTTGTTGTATGTTAGATATATTGGTGGGTTTTCAGTGGGGAGCTCTTTAAACCAATAGCGCAATAAATCGCAAAATATATACTGAATGATTGTTGATTTCCCGCTTCCGGCCCTTCCATTGATGAATAACGGGAATGGTGTCGGGTTATTCATCTTGTGCACGGAATTTAGTACGCTCGATTCTTCAGGCGAAAGGGCTAAATTTCCGGCCTTATCTTTCTGTATATTCATCCAAAGCGAAAGATCTGCGAGAATGTAATCCGGGTATTTCCTTCGGCATGATTTATCGATTTCATCCGATGTGGCTTCATCAGATAACTCAAGAATTTCATGAGTTTCCGGTATATTTTCGCCTAAGTATATAAGAACGAGAATGTCAGAGTTCAGAAAATATCTGGCTAGGACCTTCAATGATCCTGTGGCTACAACATGTACACCAGGCTTTTTTTGCTCTGCAAGGGATAGAATTTCTTTTCCTATGGTATATAAATACTCTCTATTTTCTTCTCGAGTTACGCTTGCAAACCAGGAGTGAGATTCAGCAACAAATGACGAACCTTCTTTTTGGACTAATGCACTGTATAGAAATCCATATTCTTTATCTGAAATTTGAGGCAGTGGCTCTGCTGGTGTGGTAGCAACTCTTTCTGCAACCCACAATTTCAATTTCTCATGATCAATCAATGGCTCTAAGTGAGATGTTCCATACTCGATTGGATTATGGCTAAATGCGATGTAATCGTGACTGCCTCGAATCAAAACTCGCAGCATTACGGCAACATCAATTTCATCACCTGTTGGCATTTTTACGGAAACGTGCTTTCCAATAACGCGATTATTGTAATTTCCAAACTTCTTTTTCACAATAAAATCGGCTGGAAAATGGTCAAATAATTTAGTTGTTTGTTCAATTTCAACTTTATAGGCAAGTCTTTCAAGCTCTGCCAGTCTTCCATGTGTGGTTGCGTCTTCTTTACATTCATCGGTGATATAGGCGAGCATTGTCATATTTTGCCATCCGATCAGATCAGGAAAATGCGAAAATCAATGCGAAAGCTTATTCGTCCTATTGCTCACTCTTGTGGATCAATAGGGAATTGATAATCCTTCGCAATCTGCTTGCCGATCAGGTCCATCCTGAAAGACATGCTGATTTTCAAGTCAACTTCATAGAAAATCATTCATGGCTTTTCTAAAAACAACCCATCTTCTCGAATGAAGGACACCTGCACATCTGTGCCGTTTTTGCCGTACTAGACTTTGAACTCTTGAAATTTCGAAGACAACATCGCCCTGATCGTTCCAATAAAGCAGTAACAACAGGTGTCCTTCAAGTGTTATCAACCAACCTTTCAAGCCTCCCCACCGCCCCCCGGCGAACAGGAATTGCCGGCCACTTCGCGGCCAGCAATTCCTGTCGGGCCGCCCCCCGGCCCGCGCCGTCATCTCGCCATCGCATGCATGTGCATCATCTGCCCGGCCCGCCAAAGTCCACCAGACCTCACTCCGCCCGCATATTCCAACCGTTGGCTGTTGAACACAAAGCCTTACCTCCAAGCCCCCCAGATCCTACCTTCCCAACCCTCGGGTACACAGTGCCCGGCGAGGCAGCTAGCCCCGTTACCGATGTCGGTCATCTTGATGTGATTCTTCCTGGAACGGGTGCTCGCTCGCCATGATCCGCGTGCGTGGATCAGTGTGTTTTGCGCAAGTCGAGACCTTTCAGGAAGTACCCGATGGCCAGCTCCGATAAAGACAAGAATTCCAAGACCGACGCCCTGGGTTTCGAGGCCGAACTGTTCAAGGCTGCCGACAAACTGCGCGGCAACATGGAGCCTTCCGACTACAAGCACGTCGCGTTGGGATTGATCTTCCTCAAGTACATCTCGGACAGCTTCGAGGCCAAGCATGGTCGGCTTCTCAAGGAAGATGCCGCCGCCGCCGAGGATCGCGACGAGTACTTGGCCGAGAACATCTTTTGGGTGCCGCCCGTTGCGCGTTGGAGCACGCTCAAGAAGCAAGCGACACTTCCTGGCATCGGGAGCATCATCGACGATGCCATGCGGGCGTTGGAGAAAGACAACGATTCGCTCAAAGGTGTGTTGCCCAAGGAATACGCACGGCCTTCGCTGAACAAGGTCATGTTGGGTGAGCTTATTGGGTTGATTTCCAACATTGCGTTGGGAGAAGAAGGTGACCGTTCCAAGGACATCTTGGGGCGCGTGTACGAGTACTTCTTGGGTCAGTTCGCCGGAGCCGAAGGCAAGCGCGGCGGAGAGTTCTACACGCCAAGATCTGTCGTCAGTGTGTTGGTCGAAATGCTGGAGCCGTTGCCCGATCCCGCACGCGGGATCCAGGGGCGCGTCTACGACCCTTGCTGTGGTTCGGGCGGCATGTTCGTGCAGTCCGAGAAGTTCGTGCAAGGGCACGGCGGGCGCATTGGCGATATTGCCATCTACGGGCAGGAGTCCAACTATACGACTTGGCGCTTGTGCAAGATGAACTTGGCGGTGCGTGGGATCGATTGCGACATCCGTTGGAACAACGAAGGATCGTTCCACAAGGACGAGCTTCGCGATCTCAAGTTCGACTACATCATGGCCAATCCGCCGTTCAACATTTCCGATTGGGGCGGCGAGCGGTTGCGCGAAGACGTGCGTTGGAAGTTCGGCGTGCCTCCTGCAGGCAATGCCAACTACGGATGGCTGCAGCACATCTACCACCATCTGTCGCCCAACGGCACTGCGGGTGTGGTTCTGGCGAATGGTTCGATGAGTTCCAGCCAGTCGGGCGAAGGCGAAATCCGCAAAGCCATGTTGGAAGCCGACATCATCGATTGCATGGTGGCCCTTCCCGGTCAGCTCTTCTACTCCACGCAGATTCCGGCGTGCTTGTGGTTCCTGGCACGCAACAAGAATCCTGACGGCAAGCTCACCGACAGGCGCGGACAAGTTCTGTTTATTGACGCCCGCAAGCTGGGCGTGATGGTCGACCGCACGCGACGGGAATTGACCGATAAAGATGTGGCACGGATTGCTCGCACTTACCACGCATGGCGCGGCGAAGCTGACGCGGGATCGTATGAAGATGTTCCCGGATTCTGCAAAGCGGCCAACTTGGAATTGATCCGCGAGCACGGTCACGTTCTGACACCGGGCCGGTACGTTGGTGCCGAAGCGGTGGAAGATGATGGCGTCGATTTCGTGGAGAAGATGAACGGCTTGACCGCGAAGCTGCGCGAACAGATCACGCAGGGGCGCAAGCTGGACGACCGGATTTTATCGAACCTCGAAAAACTGGGGTTTGGAGGCTGACATGGCATTGGAACTCATCTCACTGCGCAAAGCCATCGAAGCATTGGACCGGGCGTTGCAAGCCACGGAATTTTCTGATGAATTCGCATCATTTTCTTCCATCGTCCAGGAAACGTTGCATTCGGGAGTGATCCAGAACTTTGAGGTCGCCTACGAGCAGGCGTGGAAGATGATGAAGCGTTGGATCGAAGCCAATGTTGGAGCGGAAGCCGCCGATGGCGTCACACGCCGCGAGTTGTTTCGCCTGGCCGCCGAACAGAAATTGATCGACGACGTGGACGAATGGATGTCGTTCCACCAGACGCGCAACATAACTTCGCACACCTACGACCTCGAAACCGCCAACGATGCCTACACCGAATCGGTGGCTTTTCTCCCGTTGGTCAAGGATCTGTTGGCGCGTCTAGAGGCGAAGAATGATTGATCTCCGGCCAGATTATCTCGAGATCGTTCGAGATCTTCTCAGGCAGCACGTTCCCGAATGCGAGGTGCGTGCTTTCGGTAGTCGCTTCAAATGGACCGCCAAACAAGCGTCCGACCTCGACTTGGCGGTGGTAGGCACCAAGCGTTTGCCCACCAAGAAAATCATGCGCCTCAAGGAAGCCTTCGAAGAGTCCATCCTTCCCATGCGCGTGGATGTGTTGGACTGGCACGCGATCACGCCCGAATTCCAACGGGTGATCGATGCTGGCTTCGAAGTGATTCAAGGGGGAGAAGTCTCTCCCCTCGCTTCAGCCTCCTCGCCTTCGGCTGCGGGGTCTTCCGCTACCCCTCTCTACCAGACGGGATTGAATCGCACGTCTTTTCAAAGTCTTATTGATGATCAAATACTTGAAATTGGAGACGGGTATAGAGCACAGAATTCAGAGTTAGGTGGAATTGGGGAAATATTTCTGCGCTCGGGTCATGTGACAGATACGCATATTGAGTTTAATGGCATAGAAAGGTTTCATGAACACCTTTTCGAAAAAGTGCAATCAAAGCTTTCAAAAGTCGATGATACTATTGTTACCACAAAAGGAAATAGTACTGGGCGCACTTCCTTTGTAACACTTGATATGCCTTCATTTGTTTATTCACCACATTTAAGTTACTGGAGAACATTAAAGCCAGAAGTTCTATGTGGTGGCTTCTTGCGATATTGGTCGCGCGGAAGTGAATTCATTGAGCAATTATCAGGCATGAAGACATCAACGGATATGGCTCCATATCTTAGCCTCACTGATCAGAGGCGTTTAAAAATATCTCTGCCAAACATAAAAATTCAAAAAGCCATCGCTAATATTCTTGGTGCGCTTGATGACCGGATTGAGGTATACCGTCGCACGAATGAGACTCTAGAATCCACGGCGCGGGTACTGTTCAAGGATTGGTTCATTGATTTTGGACCTGTGCGAGCCAAGATGGAAGGCCGCGATCCATATCTTTCTGCCGATGTATGGTCACTTTTTCCAGATCGACTTGTCGACTCTGAACTTGGCGAAATCCCGAAAGGTTGGGAATACGTTCCAGTTTCGGAAATCATCGAGTTTAATCCTACGGAATCATTAAAGAAGGGTGTTGTCGCCCCTTATATTGACATGGCGGCATTGCCAACGGTAGGCAGTAATACAGAACGCCCCGTTCCAAGAGAATTTGGAAGCGGAATGAAATTCCGGAACAATGATACTTTGATGGCGCGTATCACACCTTGTCTTGAAAATGGAAAAACAGCCTACGTGCAATGTTTGCCGGAAGACGCGATTGGTTGGGGTTCAACTGAATTTATTGTCATGCGCCCCAAGGCTCCCGTGCCGTCGGAATATGCTTACATCCTCGCCAGAGATTCAAATTTCCGGAAACATGCAATTCAAAGCATGACTGGTACCTCTGGACGTCAGCGTGCGCAAGCAACGATGATCGCAAACTATACCGTTGCTAACGCAACGCCCAAGATCTGGGAGGCATTTAGTGATGCTATCAAATCTTGTTTTATTTCCATAGGAATGAATTCAGATATGACCGAATCACTTTCCTCTCTCCGCGACAATCTTCTTCCTAAGCTTTTGTCAGGAGAGTTGAGTGTTCCGGAAGCCATGTTACAGGCCCAGGTTTTGGGATGACAAGCATGAAGGATGACACAATGGATGAAGTAGCCAAGAACACGAAGGCTCGTTTCTGGAAGTGCGCACTTCAAGTCAACCCTGCTTCCTACGCCAAATTTCGCGGGGAAGAGCAGCCTCTTTCAGAAGCGGAATACAACCAGCAGATTGCGCAGATCTGCAAAGATGAAGGGATCGAGGTCATCGGCATCGCCGATCATGGCAATGTCGAAGGTGTTGATGCCATGCGTAAGACGTTGACAGAATCTGGCATCGTCGTATTTCCTGGCTTCGAGATCGCTAGCTCCGAGAAAGTCCACTTCGTCTGCCTCTTTCCAGAGGCAACAACTACCGATGTTCTGAACCGCTTCCTTGGCACCTTGGAACTACTCGATCCAGAAAAGGGTGTCTGCCCATCCAAACTCAGTGGCGAAGCACTTCTCGACAAGATCGCAGCCATAGGTGGATTTGCGTATGCCGCCCACTGTATCGATGCAAGCGGACTTCTGAAGGGTAGCTTCAACCACATCTGGAAAAGCCCCAAGCTGAAGGCCGTTCAGATCAAGGGGACCGTAGAGGACCTCAAGGACGTCGAGAGTGGAAAATTTTACCAGATCCTCAAAAACAAAAATGCCGACTACAAGCGAGAAATCCCGGTTGCCATTCTAAATGCCAAGGATGTCGAAAGGCCAGAAACGTTGCGGGATCCTTCGGCATCTTGTCTTGTGAGGATGACTCAACCGTGTTTTGATTCTTTCAAGCAAGCCTTCCTTGAGCCTGAATCCAGGATCCGTCTTCTTGGCGATCGCTCGGAGAAGTACTTTTCCGCGATTGAGAGTATCAAGTTCACTGGCGGATATCTTGATGGACTCGACGTTGAGCTTTCAGAAAATCTCAACGCAGTGATCGGTGGCCGTGGAACAGGAAAGTCAACGCTGATCGAATGCCTTCGCTACGCATTCGACCTCAAGCCACTATCCAAGAATGCTCAGAAATCTCATGATGAGATCGTGAAGACCAATTTGGGACGCGGTAGCATGGTTGAAGTCATCTTGCATTCCGCAGGCATGAACGGAAGGCGCTTCCGAATCAGGCGGAAGTACGGTGAGATTCCAGTAGTTCATGAATCCACTGGAACTCTCTCTGCCTTTTCTCCTGCCGAACTCTTTCCGAAATTTGAGATCTACGGTCAAAATGAGATCTATGAGATAGCACAAGATGAAGCGGAGCAAACAAAGCTTCTTGCTCGATTCATCGGTGCGGGAATTGGCAATTCAACCTCTAAGTACCAGGAACTGACAACACGGTTGAACAAAAATCGCTTGGATATTCAAACTGCACTTATGCAACTCGGCGAAGTGGAACAAGAGGTTGCGCGCCTTCCAAAACTACAGGAGCAAGTCGCGCAGTTTGCCAGCTTGGGTCTTGATGAAAAGCTCAAGGCTGTTCCACTCTGGGAACGTGAAAAGCAGCTTGGTCAACGGTTCCGCAAGGATGTCCAAGGATTCGCTTCGGCTCTCCAAGCAACCCGAGAAGCTCTTCCCGATATCCAGTTCTTGAGCGATGCATCACTGCAGGGATTGCCGCACAGTAAGGAGTTGCAATCACTCCGACAAAATTTGGTAAGCCTCTTGGATGGAGTTGCATCTCCATTGGCGACGTTGGATGCGCTACTTGATTCGACTCAAAAACAAGGAGTCGAACTGGTAAAGGTACTAGAAGAGGCTATTTCGAAGGATGAAAGCTCGCTTTCAAAAACCTTCAGCGAGATTCCGAGTGTGCAAGGACGTACAGGACGAGAAATCGGGCAGCAATACAGAGCTTTGCAAGAAGACATCGTCCGTATCCAGCCCAAGGTCGCGGAAGTAGAAAATCGGAAAACGCAACTCGCAGAACTTCGGAAGCAACGAAAAGAACTACTCGCCGAACGCTCGACCCTCACGGCTGAACGCTCGGCTGAACAATCCCGAGCAGCCAAAGCGCTGAATAAACGACTTGATGGAAACTTGCGGATTACTCTCAATCCAGAGTCCGAACGCAGCTCCTTGTTGGCTCTTTTGGATTCCTTCAAGATGGAAGGAATAGGGGCAAAACGTCTTGAGTGCATCCAAAATGCCGAGTCGCTGTCGCCCATGTCGCTTGCCGAGGGAATTCGATCGGGTGCTGATGCATTGAAAAGTAAAAACTGGCAGATCACGGAATCTGTCGTTACCGCTCTTTGCCGTCTTTCAGAATCCCAGTTGATGCAAATCGAGGAGGTTGTATTTGGCGACGCTCCCTTGATTGAACTCAACGTTGGCCATGGAGAAGAGACCATCTATCGGTCCATCAAGCAGCTATCCAAGGGGCAGCAGTGTACGGCGATCCTCCATTTGCTGCTTTTGAGGAACCAGGATCCTCTTGTGATGGACCAGCCTGAAGACAATCTTGACAACGCTTTCATTGCTGAACGGATCGTCACCGAGCTTCGGAAGGCAAAGTTCGAGCGTCAGTTCCTGTTTGCGACGCACAATGCGAATATTCCCGTTTTTGGCGACGCAGAGTGGATTGGTGTGTTCCAAGTCAACGATGGAACAGGCCGCATCCCCAAAGATCTACAGGGAGCCATCGACCTTCCACAGATCCAAACTTGGGCGTCGGACATCCTGGAAGGCGGCAAGATCGCCTTCATGCAGCGCAAAGAGAAGTACCACTTCTAAGTAAGATTGAAACATGCTTCGTTCAGAACTTTTCGAGATCTTGGCAAACCGTGAAAATTCCGGGGTGGAATTCAAGCGCGACGACCTCCGCGCAGAGCAGTTGGCGAAGGAGATCGTCGCTCTTGCAAACCTCAATGGGGGGCGCATTCTACTCGGCGTGGAAGATGACGGCACGATCTCAGGGATACAACGCCCAGAGTTGCAAGAATGGGTACTCAACGTCTTCCGAGACAAGGTTCATCCTCAGATCCTTCCTTTCTACGAGGAAATCCAGGTGGATGACAAGCGCGTAGCGGTCATCAGTTTTTCACAGGGCATCTCCAAGCCGTACGTTCTTCGAAACAACGGCCGAGAAGAGATTTATGTCCGCATGGGAGATCGATCGGAACTGGCTACTCGGGAACAACAAGCTCGCCTTTTTGCGCTTGGTGGACTGCTTCATACCGAAGTGATGCCGGTCTCCGGATCTACCCTCGAATCCTTGGACCTTGCGCGTCTTACCGACTACCTGCAGAATATTCTGAGAGATCCGGAAGTTCCAAGTACTTCAGAATCTTGGATATCACGACTAAAAGGAATGGGATTCCTTGCTGATGGGCCAGATAGCCAACCCGTCTGCACACTTGCCGGGATTTTACTTTTTGGCCATGCTCCGAGGCGCACGCTACGCCAATCGGGCCTCCGGCTTCTTGCGTTTGATGGGCTTGACAAAGAGTATCGTGCCTTGTTGGACACGGCGTTGGATGGACCAATGGTTGGACGCTGGCAGATGGATGCTGGAGAGCGGACTTTGGTCGATGGCGGTCTTATCGAGCGCTTTGTGGAGATTACGGAACCTTTCTTGAAATTGGAAGCAAGCGAAATTGATGAAACATTCCGTCGTGAAGTGCAATGGCTCTACCCCAAAGATGCTGTACGTGAAACACTAGTCAACGCATTGATCCATCGCGACTGGACAAGATCTGTCGATATCGAAATTGGTTTCTATTCTGACCGGATGGAAGTGACCAGCCCAGGTTCGATGCAGAATTCTATGACCATCGAGAAGATGAAGGCGGGCCAGCGCTCGCCACGCAATCCCATTCTGGTGGAAGTCATGCGCGACTATGGATACATGGACGCTCGTGGCATGGGAGTACGTACCAAGATCATCCCTCTGATGCGCAGCCAGAATGGGACAGAACCTGTTTTCGAGTTGACCGAAGATTACTTGAAGACGAAGCTTTTCAAAAAATCTGTATGAACCTTTGCCACCCTATCTCCCGGATCTGAACTTCCCGAATGCCCTCCTTCCTCTCCGAAGCAGAGCTTGAAGAATCGCTGCTCCACCAGTTCCGCGCTTTGGGCTATGCCTGCGTTTGCGGAGACGAGATCGGCCCGGATGGGAAGAACCGTGAACGCGACAGCCACGAAGATGTCGTGTTGGTCCAGCGCTTCGAGGATGCGGTCTATCGGTTGAATCCGGGGTTGCCCAGCGAAACCCGGCAAGAAGTCGTGCGACACGTGTTGCAGTCCGAGCTACCCGTGCTTCTGGAAGAGAACCGGCGTTTGCACAAATACCTGACCGATGGCGTCGAGATGGAATACGTCGGACCCGATGGCGAATTGACGGCTGGCTCCATCCGTCTGGTCGATTGGGACGTGCCCGAACACAACGACTGGCTGGTCGTGAACCAGTTCACCGTGATTTCGGGGAATGTGAACCGTCGGCCCGATTGTGTGGTGTTCCTGAACGGCTTGCCGGTGGCGGTGATTGAACTCAAGGCTCCGGGTTCGCAGGATGCCACCCTTACCGGCGCATTCAACCAGCTTCAAACCTACAAGGGACAGATTCCGGCACTGTTTCGCACCAACGCTTTGTTGGTGACCTCCGACGGTCTGTCGAGTCGCGTAGGGTCGCTATCCGCCGATGAAGAACGCTTCATGCCGTGGCGTACCACCGATGGCCGCGAGATCGCCGCCAAGGGTTTGCCCGAGCAAGCAACCCTGATCGAAGGATTGTTCGACAAGAGCCGATTTCTGGAACTCTTGCGCTACTTCACGTTATTTTCGTCCGATGGTTCCAGCACAGCAAAAATTGTCGCGGGATACCACCAGTTTCACGCGGTGC
>Ga0209467_1002389_pt1 | contig 13541 bp, 13 predicted proteins | sample Higcelwee11metaG_FD_187175 | JGI IMG/M metagenome (GOLD analysis project Ga0209467, IMG submission 187175) | Freshwater pond sediment microbial communities from the University of Edinburgh, under environmental carbon perturbations - High... | ecosystem: Environmental > Aquatic > Freshwater >...
GCCGCCCCCGTTCCCCGTGGTATGAACGGCAAGAGCAAGGGTATCTATGGAGACTTCGCACAGAAGGGTGATGACGGAGCCTCGTTCTATGGGGATACCGGTTCTGCCGCCCGTTTCTTCTATTGCGCCAAGTCATCAAAGAGTGAGAGGGATAGGGGATGTGAGAGCTTGCTGCCCACCAGGCATGCAGACAGAAAGATTGAAGACGGCCCCGGAGGTGATAATCCTCGCAACAGAACGAATAATCTCCGGCAAAATTATCATCCTACAGTCAAGCCGGTGGCTTTGATGCGGTACCTGTGCCGGTTAATTACCCCGAAGGATGGAACCATCCTGGATCCTTTCATGGGGAGCGGCACAACGGGGATAGCTGCAAAACTTGAGGGCTATTCCTTTATCGGGATAGAACGGGAAGAGGAATACTGCAAAATAGCCGAGGCGAGAATAGCAGCATGGGAGGAAGAAAAGATTGTGATTGATACACAACAAAAACTATTCTGATGACACTCAAAGAACAGATCAAGGCATACCTGGCAAAGAAGTACAGCGAGACCCGCTGGCCGAATGTGTACCTGGCAGAGGTGATGCACAAGTTCGGACCGGAATGTACCAATGCACTGAATGAGCTGTGGGCTGAAGGAGTTGTGCGCTCCGGTAATGGTATCAATGGCAAGCTGGTGATATACACCGAGGACCCTGAAGAGATTGAGATTAACAAGAAGCAATTCGCAAACAGATAGATATGAACTACCTACAAGATTTTATCACAAGAGTAAAGGCCGATTGGAAGGAATGGACCACCTATCAGAAGATTTCATGGGTTGAACGGTTCAAGCTGCGCAGGGCTAAGAGAGATGTTATCCGTGACCAGAGGATGATTGATGCAGCATTGGAGAGAGCCCGGATAAAGAATGCGAAAGACGGGCGGACCTATTATATCCTTCGTGACAAGTGGGGAGGTATAAACGAGATGGATTCCACGATAATCGGCAAACTCACTAGGGCGAAGATCCTGCCAAGGATGAACTACCTGCAGAGGGTGAATGCCTCTATTGCGATAGTGACAAGTAACAAGAATACTCAGCGCGACTTTGACCGCATACAGGAGAGCAAGAAAAAGGCAAACAAAAATAAGGAGGCCAAACAATGAAAAATGAAATTAAGGTAAGTGACGCTATTCTGCAGAGGTGCGCATCAAAGGCACTTCTTGAAAGAGACAATGCAGGGCTAATGAATATCACAGTCGCCAAGTATCTGGATATTCAGCCAGGAGAGGTTAGTTGCATCCAGAGAGATGACAAATACATGTATGTCTGCCATAAATCTAGGAGAAAGATTCATGATTGGTACAACTCTGGAATGACCCTCGCAGAATGGTACAACAAGCGCATCAAGGAGTCGGAAAGAGAAGATACCTCAGAACAACCAGATGAAACACTTGGGACTATGAACACTGAGACAATTCCAGAGGTGAGGAGGACCGCACCGCCGAAGCCCGAACCAGCACCCGAGGAAGGGAAACCGCCGACTGAGCAGAAGCCACCGGCACCAATAAAGGAAGAACCTGCCGCACCTCCCCCACCACCAGGACCGGATTTCAAACACGAAACAGAGACTATCACGGCCCCTGTTGACCTTGAGATTACAAAGCATGTGTTTCATCCGAGGAAGCCCAAGGATAAGCCCGGCAGACCCTCCCAGGAAGAGATTGAACGAGTCCTCGCTACGTTGGGGATCGAGATAGCAATAGTTGTGAAACTTAAAAACAAACAGGACTGATGGGAAACTTAAAGAACATGGTCCGTCTCAGTGGCAACCTGGGGCAGGATCCGGAGGTGAAATACTTCGACAATGGCAGGGCAAAGGCTGAATTCTCCATTGCCGTGAACGAGAAATACACGGACAAAAAGACCGGAGAGAAAAAGGAGCATACCGAATGGGTGAGCATTGTTGCATGGGATAATGTGGCTCAGTTCGCCGAGAAACTTCTGAGGAAGGGATCGCGGATAATCGTTGACGGCAAGATCCGCTCTGAGTCATGGAAAGACAAGGACGGCAATACCAGGTACAAGACCTTCGTGCTGCTCGATGAGTTTCAAATGGAAGGCGCAGGACCAGGACAGGGAGAGTAACCAATGGACTTTGCAGTGATCCGGAACAACCGTCAGCGAGAGAGGCTGATCGAGATGCTGAAGGAAAGGCGTTTGCCGTTCCGTCTCGCTGTTCAGGATTTGTATCCGGTTCGCTCCATTGACTTTAACGCATATTATTGGGGAGTCGTACTAAAAATGATTAGTGATTTCACCGGCCATACCCAGGAGGAAGTACATGACGCATGCAAGCGGAGGTACAACTTCCGGCATGACTTCAAGTACAGCAAGAAAACCGGCAAGTGGAAGCTGGTATCGAAGGTGGACTCAACTACTGCCACGTTCTCCCGGGAGTTCATGGAGTATGTGATGAAGGTGAGGGCTGATGCAGAGATTGAACTGCATGTTACCATTCCACTACCCAATGAGGTTTTTCAACCCGAGTTAGCATTTGAGACTGAACTATGATCTACCACATCATTCCCCTTGGCGAAGTAAAGCTCCATGACGACAGTAAGGACTGCCCGTGTGAACCTTTTGTTGACCATTTTGAGGGCAACACATTCATAAAGCATTGGTCACTGCTGACACCAGAAGAGGAAGCAGACGAGCTTCGGGGAGTGAGGGCGGTAGATGTAACAAATTCACAGAATTGAGATGAACAGGAACGAGGATTTTGAGATCAAGGTGTGTGCGGTCTGCTTCGCAGCGGTGGCTCTCATCTTAATAATATTAGCACTGGCACAATGAGAACGGAACATGGCTCTTTGGTCAATTCGGTCACTCTCGATGTGTTTGAGGCCGACATCAATATTGTGATAACTGAGAATCCGAACCGGTTTGTTGATGATGCTGGTCTTGCCGGATGGGTAAAGGAGAATCCGGAACAGGACTTAATGGACCATACGGACGCGCTGACGTTCAGGGTGCGCTTTTCAGACCATTATATCCTGATGTCGCCGAACGTCACTCCCGGAACGATAGCACATGAGTGCATCCATTGTATTTCAGATATCTTCTATGACCGGGGAGTGAAATGTAACCTTGATGACTCAGAAAACTTCGCCTATCATGTAGGCTGGCTGACTGATGTAGCCTATAAAACACTTAACGAATACCTCAAACCAAATGCACGAAAAAAGACCATTCACAGGAAGCGTAATCTCCGGGGAGGCGGTGACAACACAGAAAGCCCGGGAGGCCGGGATAATCAAAAAGAGCAAGGTGACAGACAAGCCTGAAATTGATGCATGTCCTAATTGCAACAGCGATGATATACTTCCTGCCGCCAAGATAGCGGATGGAATAAGGATAGAATTTATGGTCTGCTGCCGATGCGACAATGAGTTTACCAAAAAATGACCCTCGCTGCCCTCATAGTGGTTCTTGCCTACCTGGTTGCGCTGATTGACAGTGCGATCAGGTTAGGCAGGTTCCTGAAGGGGGTGGAGAGAGATGCACGGAAATGCTTTAAAAACAAGCGAGATGACCACCGAGGCCCAGCTGAATAAGATTAAACACTGGTACCTTCAATATTACCCATTGTGCGGGCTATGCGGCCACGCAATCAGGGATGAGGCAGACCTGGCTCATATTGTCCGGCGTAGTTATAGCGATGAACTGCAGACTGTCAAGTTAAACTGCATGCTTTGTCATCGGTCGTGTCATGAGGATTACGACAATAATCCTTCGCTTGCACAATTTCTGCCACGTATGCCGGAGGTCCTTTACATCGCCTGGCGGCTGGATCCCGAATACTTCTATCAGATCGCTGACAAGTTCCCCCTGCTGACTCCGTTCTTCGAGCGGTTCCCAGAGGTGGAGATAGGCGAGATTGAACATCATGGCGAAATATTAACACTCCAATACTTAGTACAATGAATATGTTAACTGAACCTATGAGTATTGTCAAATATCCGAACACTCATGCTATCATAAGGCCGGAACCTATTGGTCCGCTGCCGGAGTACACAAAAGAGGACCGGAGGAAAGATAGGATAAGAGTGACGAAACAACTGCTCCGCTACATCGGATTCATAATGCTGGTGCTTGTCATCTGTATTGTGGGATCACTGTTACTTGCTGGCACGAAATGGTTTGGAATTTGGATGATGGTCTGCCTGTTCCTTGGATGGCTGGCATCTGCCCTGGGCGAGTTGTTCTTTTTGGACTGAATTATTAACTTTACAATACTTAATACAATAAGCTATGTGGAAATATGTTGTAACGTGGTGCATCGTTGTAATGACGAGCGTACCTAAAAGCGCGCCGCCCGACGAATTCGGAAGAGAAGGTAACTCTTTTTGGTATGAAACGGAAATTTCAAATGACTGTGGCCACGAAAGGTGGTTCAATGACCGAAAAGAGGCATTCGCTTTTCATCAAAGAGCCATGAACGAAACCACAAGATGGTTTACTACCCTCAATGGAGATTCTGTGAGCTTTCCCCAAGCCGGCCAATTAGATAAGGTCAAAATTGACAGCGTGTGGTATGGCACAGAAGAGAGGCTTGATCAACAGATCATAGAAAGAATTAAAAAACTCCCTGATTCTTGTCACACTATCGGCCCAATTTTTCTTATGGATAGTGCTGTTTACATTGAGAGACAGTTCCATTTTGATAGCATTAAGATTGAGTGGTAGCATGGGAATGAATAAAACGCTTCAGTGCAAGCACATCCCGACCAAGCCGATACTTGAATTCTTGTTTCAACGGAGGAAGGAAGGTAAAATGTGGTGCTGTTGGATGGATAGCCATGAAAACTCCATAGGTCAGGCCATGCCTCCGGATATCCCGGGGAAACTAAAGAGAGCCAAAATGCAAGGACTGATCGAGAGAGGATTGGTGAGTGGCTGTGCCTGTGGGTGTAGAGGTGATTTTGAGATCACCAAGGAAGGGATCAAACATTTACTGTTTGACTTGAATTAATCTTTTTTGTACATTTGATTAGTTTTTAATCAGATTGTCATGAGACTATTCCTTATTTCGCTTGCTGCACTCCTTCTCTGCTCCTCCTGCTATGTCACCACCCTCACTCATTCAGAGGCAATGGATCAGTCGGTCCTCGGTGAGACGAAGGAGAACATGATTATCCGGGCCGGTCTGCCGGATGCCAAACAGACAGAAGGTGAGTATGAGCAGTGGACCTATTACGGCAACCAGACCATACAGACCTACTCACGCCCTACCCGCACAACCACAACCGGCTCAGTCGTGCCAGGATCGCACAACGCCTCCGGACAGATCAATAGCGCCAATGTATCATCGAGTACCTATTCATACGGCGGCGGCTCCACCTCCCAGGTATCAACTCAGTACCTCAAGCTCATGTTCAAGGATGATATTGTTGTAGGATGGGATACCAATGGCATTGACCTCTCGGAGAAGGAGCCGGATACAGGTAAGACTCTCATTGCTACCGGCGCTGTGCTTATAGGCATTGCCCTGGCTATTGTATTCGGAGCCTCTGCCGGACTATAGAAAAACCCCCGATATCTCTACCGGGGGCAACCCTTGAAAATTAACCTAAAACAACCTCATTGGGTGTATTGTTATGCAGCCGGCCTTTTGCTGCCTTTCATGCCTACTGCCTGTTGTAGTATTGCCATAGCTCTCGGGTCTGCTCCTCCGACCTGTGCAGCCATCTCAGGAGGCACCTGCCCGGGTACTCCTCCCGCTCCGAGGGATTCCATACGGGTGCGGACGGAAGCCAGCAGCTTATCAGCAAACGGCATGGATGTATGTTCAAGATACATTTCGAGGTCAATGAGATTACCCTGGAGAAGTTGGAAGAGCATATCATCAACCATCTGACGGTACACAGGAGTATCCATGCCCTGTGAAATGTTCATATCCCAATCAAGATCCTGAACGAGGTTCGGATCGTAGATCTTCTCTTCCTTTGTGGCTGCCCGTCCGTTGATAGCCAGGTACCTCTTATCCTTGTAGAACTGAGTGACAACCTTCAGGGCCTTACGGTTTCTGCGGAGTATCATGCTCTGGAAGGTCTGCAGCTGGTCCACCACATTGAGGGTAGCGTTCTGTGCCTCCTGGGCGTAGAGTGCTGCCGGCGTTCCTGACGGGGCCCTCTGTCCCTGTATGGATTCATTGATGCCTGAGTTCTTCTCAAGCAGAGTCATTTGCAGGTTAAGCATCTCCATGATGCCTGCCGGCACTGATGCTGCGGCAATCTGTTTGGGTACCTGTCCGTCCGCTCTCGGCTTATAGAAGATTACCCCGTTAAACCTGCGGTATTCATCGGCGAATTCCTCTGGAGTCATATCGTCCGGTACGCAATCCGCTGGCACCATAAGCACTCCCTTGGCCGAAGCTCCAATGATAAAGTCAAGCATGATGACCATGCGGTTGATGTACCTCTGCTGATCAATCATATCTTCAACAAAGCCCCATACCTCACCATCAAGAAGCGGAAACAGCACAAGTGCATACGGGTGCTCTTCGTGTTTGTAGGGGGATTCTCTTTCGTACAGGCAATGGCCCGAGGGAGTGAGGTATTTGACATACCAGAACTGTTCGAGCTTGGCTTCGGCCTCCAATAGCGGCACCTCCAACTTATTAATCCCATTCTGCAATCCCATCTCAAGCCTCATGTCATTCTCCGCTGCGATCTCCTTCATAGAAGCCTTGGTAATGGTGTACGATCCGTCTGCCGGGTCATGTACATAGGTTCTCCATTCGCTCTTGAGCTGCCATACCTCGAATATCCTTGCCTTATTGGTATCCCTCGGGATGTAGAAGTCAAGGTGATCAGTCCTTCGGGAATCGAATCCGTAGTCCGAGAAGAATTCCTTCGCCGTCATATTGGCATATAGCTCCCTGATCCTCTGTTCCTGCGCAGTGTTCTTGGCGAAGGCACTCACCAGATTGTCAACGGTGGTATCAATGATCTCCCCTATCAGTCTGAGGTCCTTCAGCCGGATATCTGACACATCGGTATTGAGGAACAACCGGTTTATATTGGTATTCTCCACGGTCAGGTCCTCAAGGTTGCGCTCCTTCCAGAAGTCATAGCCAATCTTCTGGCAGGCTACACCGGACATAAGAAACACTTCCAGCTCCCTTGCATCAAGCTCTTTTACCTCATTAAGTTCGAGGGCACACTGCAGGGTGTTGGTAAGCATCTCTCCCAGGGAGGCTTCCTCACGGCCACGCGCGATAACAACGGCCTTGGTAGGATTGCTGCGGAACTGCCCGATAAGGTTTGCAACCAGGTTGCGGATACGGTTCTGCTTCAGCGGCACCTTGCCCTGGTTCATGAGGTGTGTTTCCTCGGTTATCCATCGGCCTGTTGTCGGGTCCTGCATCTCATCTGACCACTGATCCCCACGATAATACTTGCGGTTGCGCCTTGTACGGGTGCGAAGGTCACGCATGCTCTCCCACCACCGGCGGCATTCTTCAAGGAGTTCTACATTCTCCTTGGTGTCGCTATCAAGGGAGGCAACGGGCAGAGGTACAATCGTCTGCTTTCGCATACCTATCTTGCTGTTGGGCCGCTTCTTCAGCTCTTCTATTGATATATTCTTCTTCATGGTTTAGTATTTTCTCTTGTATCTTGCTTCGAGTCGCTTGATCTCACCGATGCACATATCCATCTGCTCGATGACCAGGCTGGAGGATTCCATGTCATCCTTGGTCACTCCCTTGGTCAGGTCGCTTATCTGATCCTCATAGCTATCGAAGATCATCTTGCGCTCTATGCGGTATTCATCCTCCGCCATGCGCTCATACTGCGAGGTATTCCCGGTTTCCCGTCCCTGCCTTTCGTACTCCTTCATCAGGGTAATATCGCGGTCATTGGCCTCTTTCAGAGAATAAAACTCACTGATGATTTGCCACTTATGCTCCGGCGTATTCCGAAGGAATTTATTTACAAAAGGCGTATTGCGAAAGTCTATCTCCTGCTCCTTGTCAAGAGCTTGACTGACAGTAGTCATAAGATCAGACACAACACTTCCCGTGCCCCCCGTGTAACCTTTAAACAGATGCTCCACGGTTGACGGGTTGACATCGAGCATTACCTTCCGGGTCCGGCCCTGTTTATCGGTGTAATACTTGTACCTGCTGTCACCACCGCTCCAGCGGAACAGCATATCGGTAAAGAACTTGGCTGCAGGGTTTACATTCTCTTTCCCTAGCCCGGCATTGGCAAGGTATTTTGCCTGCTCCCGGGTGAAGGGCTCTTTCTTGATAGTGTACCCCATGTAGTTGCGGTTCTCTATCAGCTCCACCACCGGCTTGGTGATGGTAGGAACGAGCGGTGCAACGGAGAATTCCCCTGACTTATAGAATCCACCTACATCAATCGGCAGTAATCCTCCTGCGAAGTTACCGAGGGCTGTTGTCACGGCCTCCCCTGCTTTCATCCTTCCTGTGGCCACATCAAAACCGATGGATCCGATTGACTTGAATCCTCTCCAGAACTGCGGCAGAGGAACACTCAGGTACTTGTTACCCTTCTTGCGAAGGTTCCCTATCTGCGGCAGGGGAATAACAAGGTAATTCTGCCTCATGTAGGAGTTGAGGTTGTAATATGAGCTGTCCGGATCGTCATCGTCATCGGTCAGGGCGTTCATCATTGCTTCGAGGAACCCGAGCATCACGAATGATGAGGCTATTGCCGAGAACCTTCCTGTATGATCCTTGGCGAGCTTGAAGTTTTTCTGCATAGACTGAAGCGCCACATTCCAGAAGGCGAACCATGCGTCCCATGCTTTACTTCCCTTCCCCTTGCGGTTGAAGTTCACAGAGGCTTCCTTGGCATCAATGGCAGCATCTTCCTTGGTACTACCAATGGCAAGTGATGACAGGTACACGGAGAAGCGGGTTGCATCCTCGAAGATCTTATTCCAATGTTCCACAGCGGCAAATAGGGTATGACCGGCATTACCTATCCCGCCGGCGATACTACCCTTGCGGACCATACGGCCTACCTCGCTGTTGATATCCTTCTCGATCTCCTCCGGGCTCTTCATGTGAGTGTAGCCGGTAGCACCTCCGAGGTTATAGAAGTCCTCAAGCTGCTGATCCATCGGGTTACTGAGGTCCTGTTTGCCCTGTATCCTTCTCATAATGGCCGGGAAGGCTGCACGGTAGTTCTTAATGACCTTACCGCCGGATTTGGATTTGATCTGCTGAGTAATGCTTGCTTCCTGGAAGTCACGCATGAAGTTTGTGAACGGGAACACTATGTTCCATGAGGTATAAAGAGCCTTCAGCATGTTATTCATGTGTCCCATCAGGGCCATGACCTTATTGATATCCCGGGCATCATATATGTTACCGAAGATGGTCCGGTACATATAGTTCTGTTTGTTCATCGCCTGGGCTGTGGAGAGGTACCTGCCATTGAATACCATCACCATGTCACCGCCGGGCTTGCGAACATATACCTCATGCTCCCGGGCCTGACGGGGCTTGCGCAGTCTCTCATGCTCGGAGTAAATCTTTGTCCTGGCATCGCCATTGTCAAACATCTCCTGAGTAGGTCTGACGATAGTGGGTTCCCATTCTTCGGTGCCGTCCGGAAGAGTGATCTTCACGTAGTACAGCTTCTTGATGGTTGCCATTTCGTGCATCTCGTTATTGCTGAGATTCTTTATTATCAGGTTGACCATCGAGGTTTTGACCTCATTATCTACCTGTTCAGCAATAGCCTGGAACTGCACATTGAGAAGATATGCCAGGGGGTTATCGGCAAGTGACTTACGGCCCTTGGCATACTGCAATGACCGGGAGAATCCGTCACCCTTAGTATAGACAAGCTCCTTGGCTGCTCCCTCTCTCCATCCTCTCAGGGGAACGAAGTAACGGAACTGCGAGAGGTATTCCTGCTTCTGCTCGGGTGTGATCTGATGACCGCGCTCCCAGGTATCAAGGATCTCAACAGTGGCCCCTTCGATTTTCTTCCACAGGTTATCTATGAGTTTCTGATCTACCTGTCCCTCAAACTCACTGACGATATCCCTTGCAAGCTCATCCGGATTGGTATATGCCTTCTCTGTATCGAATCCCATCACCCCGGAGTAATCCTTATCCTTCAGCTCCTCCATCTTCGCATCAACCTCATCCTGGGGCACGTTCTCCTTGTGTCCTTCTACCCATTCCTTCAACTCACGGCTGCGGAATGCCTGGTTACGCTCTATGGCATGCTTGGCAATGATGTACGGCAGTATGTCCTCTCCCTTCATGCCGGCACGTTTGATGTCAGCAACGGCCTGCAGAACGGGTTTCATCTTGCCATCGAAGTAATCATTGTACAGCTTCTCCTGCCGTCCGAATGACAAGCTCATGTCACGGTAGGGCTTGCTGTTGTTATCCTGCTTGCCTCCGCGCTTTAGTAGTTCTTCCTCAAACCTACGGATAGGCAGGCTGAGATCCTGAATGTACTCACGGATCCCCTGAATGGTTTCCTCTCCGGTGCGGACGGCGGCTTTCTCCATGTATGCCTCGGCAGCCTTACCGAGAGTTGTATTACGCTTGGATGCTGCAGCCTTGCGGGTGCGGAAGTATGTACCCTGGGCCTGCACATATTCACCGGCATAATCAAAGTTATCCGCTTGTGGCCGGCTGCGGTAGAATCCTCTCTCCTCTTCGGGTGTGATCTCAAGGTTCTTACGGCTGGCCCGGAGAAGAGAGTAAACATCGTTCTTGGAGTAAGCCACCTTGAAATACTTGCGGAGCAACTGCCGGATCTTGGCAACAATACGCTGGAATAGGGACGGGTTGATATTATCCTCGGCCATCATGCCAAGGTACTCCTCGGCAATGAGCCTCTTATCCTCGGTCCATCCGTACTGATAGCGGATTAAGGTGAGGTCATCATCCGGGATACTGTCATAGATCTCGCTTACCAGGTTATCATATCCCCTGTCACCAAGAAGGATCGGCAGTCCCTTGTGTGCAACGGCCTCATGCAGGACCGTCTTTATCCCTTCATCAATGGCTCTCTGAGGCCCGAGCTTCATCAGGTCATCCAAGAGAACATACATGGTGCCGGTCTGCTCATCCCATGCGCCATACATTGTCTCATTCTCCCATACTCCGATACGTTTGGCCTGTGCCTGTACCCTCGGAGGTAATTCATTACGGTTGTTTATTGCCTTGACAGGAGTATTAAGCTCCTGACTCAGGCTCTCGATCCGTGTCTTTGCTTCGTACCTTTGGTCATCTGCTTCGTCCTGTTCAAGGAATCGTGCCAAGGCATCATAACCGGCTTCGTACTGTGGTTTCGGTACCTCTGCCCTGCGAAACATAGGCACTCCCTCACGAAAGGCATTGAACATGGAATCGGTGACGGGCATGGAGTGAACGTTTACCACCATAGCCTCTGCTATTGGTGTTGAGTTCAATAGCTCATTAGCCTTGTCAAGTGTCGGCACAACGCCTAATTTTCTTCTTTCTCCAAACCTGCCTCTCTCATCACGAAATTGATAAACCTCGTAATTGACCGATTCTCCCGTCAGTTGGTCCTCTCCTTTACCAATGGCTATTCCAAACAAGGACTCAAAGAACGGATCTCCGTTTTCATCATTGCCCTGAAACTCTAGTTCATCAGTATTACCAGCCTCAAGCCTTGTCTCATTCCTCTGAATCTTTGCATCAGCTACAGCTGCTCCGTACTTCTTTCCTATCTTATTGGCTATGGACGGAAGGATCTCATCATAGAAGGCTTTCATCCCGTGACCGCCTACTTTTAAATCAAGACCAGAATATGTCTTCTGGAATCCATAACCGGTATCCTCGCTAATGATTTTGTCTGCTAGCTCTTTCCCAACATAACTCTCAATCTCTTCTGGTGAATTAGCATACTCTGTGATATTATTGCCGTCATTATAGGTAACAAACAACTTGTATTTCCATGATGTACGGCCTGTGCCCCGCGATACGATGACAGATTCAACAACCTTGCTCAGATCATACCTCTCGGCCTGCTGCTCCCCGGTTGTCCAGGCAATAGCATCATACCCCTCATCAATGGCATACTTGATCATCCTCCGGATAGCAAGGCCGGCCCACTGGTCGGTTTTCTTGAAGGGCATGTCGGGAACAGTACCAGCCAAAGCAGTTTCCCTGTAACGCATTGCAGTCTTAACAAGAGCTGCACGTATCGCCTCGGGAGTATTTACATTGTCAGCCTCCATCTCATAGCTGGTAAGATCAGATAACTGCGCCCCATTCAGCATCAACTTATAGCCCCAATCTGTTTTAACAACCTCACCTTTGTTGGGATCAACCATACCTCTCTCTAAGGCACCACGGAATCCGGCTTTCTTTCCCTTCTGTGCCCAATCGCTCTGAATCTCCTCAATGAATAAGATGTTCTTGCCGTCCTCAGAGGTCCGTGTGTTGAATCGAACGTGAGCTAGGATGTTCGGCTCGTCCCAATGCGAGGAGGTGAATGGGTGTCGTTGAATATTAAAATCCCTCGATCCTCTTGTTTCCCTTTCAAGGGCGACTGCATCCTGAAGTTGTGCCTCACTGAGATTACTCATGCCCTCCTTATCATACTTAGCTAATGCCTTTACCGCATCAGAGGTTGGAGCAAGCGTAAGCAGTAGCTCCTTGTAGTCCTTCCCTCCCGGGAGAACATACTTGCCGTACTTGGTACCGCCGAGAGTATATTCACCAGTGATGTCAATATGTGCCTCATCGAATTCCTCTAATGCCTGTATTGCCTCCTGCGCCTTATTGAGGTCATCAAGGTATTCGTCCGGAACACTTTGCACCTCACCGTCACTGTCCTTATAAACCCACTCCCCGGTCATAGGCAGGAGGTATGGGCGGAACCCAATCTCTTCCTGTACTTCATCAATGGTCCTTCTGCCTGCTTCTGCCTTCAGTTCCAGCCTTCTGCCCTTGGCATTCTCTTTCGTGTCATCGTGAGTTACATCCTTGATCTCAACCTTAGTGCTTGCAATCCACTTCTGAATGTCATCCTTAGTGAGAGACCGGCTTGGATTCCCTGCCTCAATCATGTCATCCCATCCCATCCAATCAAGTTCGGCCTGCTTGGCTCCATTGTTCAGGAGCATGGCCTTCCATTGCTGCAGGGTGGCTTTATTCTGCTTGATTGCTTCCAGTGCCTTCTCGATAGGTGAATAGTAAACCTGGTTGGAGGTGCGGAAGGATGCGGGCCTTTCTCCCTCATCGGTATTCATGTCACTATCTTCACCCTCAAACCTGATATTCTCTAAATTTGTATCAGTTGATGTAGTGGCAGCGGGTTCGGATTTACTTGCTGTCTCCGACTCCTCCTTCATCTTAACCTCTAGATCACGGACCTCTTGCTCAATAGCATCGAGTTTGACCTGTCTGTCAAATGTTTTATTCAGGGCTGCCTCATAGACGGGTATCTCCTTGTTATGGAACTCAATAGTGCCCTGCTCTCCACTCACAAGCGTTTCGATCATCTTCTTGGCCTGGGCCTC